>Ga0126342_10005300_pt1 | contig 22437 bp, 15 predicted proteins | sample Cyp1metagenome_FD_92528 | JGI IMG/M metagenome (GOLD analysis project Ga0126342, IMG submission 92528) | Coral microbial communities from Lord Howe Island, Old Settlement Bay, Australia - Cyphastrea 1 metagenome | ecosystem: Host-associated > Invertebrates > Cnidaria > Coral ...
AGGGCCAATCAACTGACTGGCTCAATTTACCGAGCCCAACTTGGAGTGAAAAGGTGCACTTGCATCTGCCTCTTGGTGGGGACCTCCGGGAAGGGTCTCGGTCATAGTCTGAAACCCGTGGTTCCAAATCGCCATGACATTTGGTGTCTGGAACAAAGTGCCAGAGGAAATGGATGGACATTGCAATTCCGAGGTATGGACGTATGCATGCATTTTTGAGGCCATGTTGATCCATTTTTGGATGGTTACCAGTAACCATCATTCCAGTGATGTCGCAATAGTTTGTCCAAATACATGTATATATGCGAACAAAATGATGGATCAAACGCATATGGCGCGGCAGAAATGAGAGTAGAGCCCTGCAGTCATGCACAATGGCCACTCACTAGAGTCACTACATAAGCTGCAATTATTTCCGGGCATCAAATGCAATTGAAATCATTGTTGTAGTTTGTAGTAGGCTTATAGACTATTAAATAGTTTGACCAAATTGAACACTGCAATACTTTGGAATGAATATTGGATTGAAACGCATGTATTATTTTTTTAATCAAAAAACAAACCCGTCAATCCCAACAGGATCACAGGATGATGGGATGTTCGCTGGGCACAGTAGCAGTAGCAAAAACCACAGTGTAAAGCTGCTACCGATGTAACGAAGTGAATCTAAAGAGGCTATGAATCAAAAGTCCAAACCTAGAAACCTGCTTAACGCCAAAATAGCTGATAAATGGGTATGCACCTCTACCACATATGGTATATATAAATGGGTATTGTTTCATCCCCATATGTCTGGATATGGGTCGTAAAGTTTGACATACCCCGTGGAGTCATCAAGCATGGCTGACTGGAAAATAATCTATAAATGGTGGGTTTGGAGAGGGAAAATCATCGAACTGTATGGTGGATTTTCAATTGCCACGTTTGATTACTGGAGGGTTCAACTTAAATATATTATAGTTTAAAAAAATGTTTGATTCCGGCAAATAGAACCTCAAAATTGGAAACTGCAATTGTGAAATTCAAAACAAACAAACATAAACAGTACATATATACCCTCTGGTAAATTAACATAGACTCTGGCAGTCATTGGGGTTGGAAGACTAGTTTCCATTAGAATTGGCTATTTTCAGGGTCCAACTATCAATCCATAGCCGCTTAGCCACAGTCCGTATCTAAAAAAATGACCCTGATTTATGTTGATTTCTGTGGCCAATATTTATGAATCTGGCAATATTTATGGTAATATTTATGGTAATATTTCTGACCAATGATTTATTGCCCTAATATATACTCTATAGCCAATATTTATGGATCAACTTTTCCGAACCCACCCCCCAAAAGTTTCAAGAGAAGTGGCCGACACGACCTTGGATAAGGACCTGTGGATGGCTGAGAATCAATCCACTGGCAAAGGTGGGGGTTTAAGCAGCTGGAAATGGGGTGCGGAAAATCATGATCTTTAGTGATGTTTAGTATATAGGTAAATCATCTATAAATGGAACATTTATGAACATTTATGAACATCGCAATGCTAAAATTACATAAAATTACCAAAGAGTACCCAATGAACCGAGATAAAAACAGGAAACAAAAAGGCTGACGTCAGGTCAGCACTTTTTGTTTGATCTCATTTTGCTGCGACGACCTCGATTCGATAGAAGATTGCTGGGTGATTTGATCCATTCGATTCCCCTAATCCATCCCTAATCCAAAGCAAAACTCTCGGTGACGTCGCGACATGGCTATGGTCCGCGTAGATCCGTGCTCTAAAACCCCAAATGGATTAGTTTTAAGATTAGTTAATGGGGCACCCCAAATCAGGAATTTTGGAAAATCATGTTTAACATACAAAGAAGAGCTCCCCGGCCCAGTTATAAGTTGGTATATAAACCCATCCAGTTCAGCTATATCTACCAACCAAAAATATAATCCAGATTAAGTTATTGCAACAAAATTTTAACTATAAACTATTCACAAGACATCACAAGACTATATCAAAACATCAAAAGGATAGAAAAGTACAATTCCACAAAAATGGTGATAACTTGCATCTTTCCGTTACTTTAGTTGTGGTTCCTGTACCTTCATGGGTACGGAAAAAATGCGCCTTCTCCAACCATGCAGTGCAGGCCAAATTGCCTGGGCCATTTTTTTGGTGAGAAACCTCTTGAATTTCACATGGAAGCTATATATTATCATATATTTATAGCAAATTTCAAACGCGGAAAATCTTTGTTCAAACTCAATACCTTTATTTTGTGGGGTACCAACCTCAATTTGATTTGGGGGTGGTCGGAGGGAATTGCCTGCAACGAATTTACCAGCCAAATTTGTCTTGGGCCCTGAAAAATGGTCGCCCATTCTGGTCTGTGCATGCAGAACATACTTGATTTGGCAGGAACAACTATGGATAATTCGGATACCCTCTGGTAAACTAACATAGCTATGGAAAAACACCATTTTAAATAGGTAAATCAACTATAAATGGGCCATGTTCAATAGCTCTGTTAGTTTACCGGAGGGTAAATGCGATGAACATGTGATAGAAACCGAGTCTGCGCCTGACGTCCCTAAAGTTGACATGTCACGCACCGGGTTCCCCAGGTGTGCCACGTCGAACACACGCTGATCGTCTTCAAGGAACCCAGTTGATGAAAAAAATCTTGCGCTTGTCCGGCCAAACAACCGGAACAACCCCAGGGGCAAAGAAGCCGCTGAAGCCGTGAACTCCTTTTTTTGCTATACATGCTACACGACGAACAAAACGAGCCCTGCCATTCCCCGCAGCATTGACCCTGACCGTGCATCCCCATTTCGGAAAGGCATTTCTTGTCACGGCCAACTCATGGCAGGATCGTCATGGTTGGTTTGATACCACGAGTTAATACAATTTATGTTACCCCTCCAGTAAACTATAACACAGACCCTGTCAGGTAGTGGTTGGAAGATTCGTTTTCACTAAAAGCGGGATATGCTCATGGTCTATGATAGTTCATGTTGATTTACCACAGGGTCACTCCAAACAAAAACAAATGTTAAAACATGTTAAAACCAACAAGAAATCAAGAATATTTAAAACATACCAAACTTGGTAAACCTTTAAAACATAGTAATAAGCAATAACATGACAAAACAAAAAAGTTCCCTCCAGAATCACGATTTCGTACAGCTCGAGCTCGTCTCAGGACTCCTTTCTCTAATTGGACAATCATCGCACTCTGTGGTGAATTATATAATGATGGTAAAGTGGTAAAACCACTGATAAACCATCCGCAATATCAGCAGAAATGGGTGGTTGTACAACCATCCCAAATGGTAGGTTTATGGGATTAGGTTTACCACATTAGCTGGTTCAAAAAGCTAGGCTAACTGAGCTCTATGGTGGATAGGATGCGTATAAAAAAGCACGTCTACAAGTCAGCACCAAAATTGCTTAACCCAATCCAGGAAAATCGGATAAACCACTGTTTTATATAGGTTTTATCGAGGACCGATCGCAGAAACTCATTGCGATCAATTTGTGCCTCCTGTGGGATGATCCCAAACACCACCGGCCATCGGTTGCCCAATGATCAAGAGGATCAACACTGGATTGACAGTCACCAAGTTATAGTTAAATGATCTGGTTGATATTTCTCCATATATCATACTATACTATCTGGTTTTCACTGGATATCAACAATTCAAAGTAGTTAATAAACGATACTTATAACTAGGATATGATTGATATCAATCCTTAAACCCCAAGAGTTCGCCAAGCGAAGTGCGGTTCACCCCCATGACCCGTGGTGCCAAGTGGTGCCAAGTGGCCTAGGATCACCAAAAAGAGTCGGAGTCGCAGTTTCCGCGGCATGGCGGGACAGTACCTGGGAGCATCGAAGTTGAGGAATTTCCAGGCCATGACCAAAGAAAACGCCCATTGCTTTAAAAATTCCTGCATGAAAATCATAGAGCTTCCAGTGATTATTGCAACAATACCCAAGTAGATCAAGAGTAAAGCAAATTAAACAACGTAAACCTGCAACTGGTCATCAAACAACCACTAATTCTGGATGACATCACCAAACGTTGATGCTGAGAAAACCACCCTGGATGATGACGTCAAGTCTCTATTGAAAAAACATCACCAACCAGCAAAGAAATATGTTTTTTTATAGTTGATAGTTGATTAGTTGATCTCTTTTTGGTGTTCAAGACCATGAATCAATTCACAATGTTTCATAGAATTCTATTGTTTCCTCTTAACACATGTTTGGCAGATCCCTCTTAGCCATTCCTATGATCTTCCGAATGCAGCATGGTGTGACCAGCGATGGGATGCAGCCTGGGGCCCCAAATGCCCCAAAGGCTTGGGTCTATGGCAACACCTACGCCCTGCGCGATGCAAAAGGGTGCCTACGCGAAACCTACGTGTTCCAGCTCGTGCTCAACAATCTCTTTTTTGTGTCAAAGCTTAAGAAATATTAAAGAGTTCCATGGCCATCAGTTGTATATGGATTTGTCAAAAAACGGGTGACATATCACGAAAATGATAGTGATCAAACATAATCATAGGGAAATATTACAGATATTTTTCATTAGATTTGTTATAAAGAATTTCAGGATATGTTCTGGGATATCCCAATAGGATGTTTCTCCAGAATTATAAATATAGTTCAGGATATGTTCTGGGATATCCCAATATGATGTTTTGTTTCTCAAGAACCGGAATCTATGTGATTTTTAGTAGGAAACTGGGGATCAATTAATATCATGGGAAATTCAGGGGTACCTCTTTTTCAGACAAACCCACTCAAATCCAAGTACCCTCTGGTAAACTAACATAACCATGGAAAATCACCATTTTCAATGGGTAAATCCACTATAAATGGTCATGTTCAATAGCTATGTTAAATTAACAGAGGCTAAGCTTGATCAAATCCTATATTTAATCCTTTCCCAATGAACAGGTCAGATTTTTTTATCTCACATCTGGACGTGAAGTATCCCTAAAACGCTGTTGTGATGATTCAAAGAATAGATCTACGCTGATAGGTCCTATCAAGTCCGCTGATGCTTGCTGGTGTCAACTCATCCCAAAAACGAAAAGCATGGGAATCATCATCTCGGATAGGATGAATTGCCAAAGGCACAGTAGAGATAGACAAACACATAATTATAGATAGGTAGGAAGGTAGATTCAGGTAGATAGATTGGATGGATGGATAAATACATAGATAGACTTGAACCATGTCGAAACCATCCATCTGTCCCTATATGTTTAACAAAATAAATTTATGCATGTATTTTCATATGCATATACAAGATATACTGTTACATGCAAATCAATCCACATGTAAACCCCTAAATATATGTACATACAAATAAATCAAAACAATAACACACACATATAAAATGGATGTCACAAGTAGTCATATATTCATTGTATCAACGCACTAAAAGTTTGATTTATTGTAGATTGTGCATGTATACAGTATACCCTCTGGCTATTTAACATAGCCATGGAACATGGCACATTTATAGATGATTTTCACAGCTAGAAACCTCCATTGATAAAGAATGTTCCATAGCTATGTTGCCATCACGCCAAGCTGCTCGTGCCGCGTCCAGGGATCAGAGTCGGTGATGTCCTGGCAAATACCATGGCTATCATTGCTATATTAATAGTGGCTGATAGTACTGAAATACGGTGGAAGAGATCCTGCACCAGTTGAAAACGGTGGTAAACATCCCATTGTTTAGGATGGGTTTCAATCATCCAAGGTGATGCAGGATTTCGCATTTCGCAACGATCCACAGTATGATGTAAGACGATGTAATATGATTTATCCCATAATGGTGTATATATATATATATATATATATTATAGATATCAAATAGATATCTAGATACTATAGATATTAAATTTAGATACCATCGCGATTTCGACAATGGCTATTGTAATAGCTATTTATCTACCTATTTATGGTATATATCATGCGATGTCTCTGGGTATAGGGGGGTAATCCGTATACAGCAACCGGCGAAAGGTCAAACTCGCAACGTCAGCCACCTGTCGTGTAATTGATGGCTTCGGGTTACAAACGCAAAGGAAGATCAGCTCGCCCCTTCCCACTGCACGTTCTTGCCACCCTTGTGATCCTTATGTCGAAAATCAGATATGCTTCTGACAGCAGGAGAACTACTCTTCTTAGTCTGGCTACCGAGCAGAAAACTGCATCAAACTTGGCACGGGCAGTTGCAATTGCTGCAAGTCTCTTCAGCAATAGCTCCTAGTTTGTGTACCTACGATTCATTGGACTGTTGCAACTGGGACTTCTGCTATTGTTGGGACTTAACTGCTATCCAATTCTACTAATCAAACGTAGAAGTAGAATTGTTGCAACTGCTATTCAACGTGCCATACTGTTCCTACCATTCAAGGCCCCCACCAGTAGGACCAGAAGGCCCCCAGGTCCTCAAAGACCAGCTTGAAGAGCCGAGTCAAACCTCGCGTCGTTGCGCCGCACCAGGAGATTTCTGAAGTGATATATGTGATATCTATTGATATCTTAATAAATATTAACGTAATATATGTACATATATGTAATATAATATATATATATATAATATACTAAGATTTAATCAATGAGTCATTTGTCCAAAAGTGAGCGATTACATCATTCTCTGGCAGCAAGGATGGTAACATGATGACAACACCTCCATCTGGATCCATATCTTGAGGGAACACACATAGCTTGGCTGACGTGGGTGTCCCTACGGATTACACCAATCCAATGTCAGCCAGCTAGTAGCAGCTAGTAAAACCCTGATAATTACTGATCAACTGCATCTTTACTGGCTCACATGATCTTCCGAAGTGGTTATCTTCGTAGACTGTTGGTGGTACAACGATCTCAAGGGAATGGACTGAACCCTTTCGCAGCTGAAATACATGGTCTAATCAAATCATTGGTTTATGGCTTACAATATTTTCTTTAAATCGCACCCACATGTTTGTTGTTTTCATCTGAACGCGCAGCAATGGACCTGCGCGGGACATCACAAAACGTCATGTTGGGTATGAGCACATCCATGTCGTTGCGGTCATTCATTTTCGCTTTAAACCAACCATATTCAAATCTAACCATCCATTGTTGGAGTGGCTTTTGCTCAATCCATTTTGGAGCCTCTATGACATTAACTCATCCATTCGCCGAGTTTGGAGCCGCCAATCCATGACACCACAGCGAGACACTACTGGGACCACTGAGCATCAGCAAAGTGAGGAAACCAAAGCTGATCGTCACCAACGCCTCGGCAGCGCCTTTGGTTTAGCCCGCTGAGGGTTGGAAAACCCAGGAATATACAATTCGCATCAATTCGCTATATCATGTTGTATTTCCCATAAACCATAGCTAACGGTGTGATAAGTCAAGTTAGCTAGCCTCACCTGGGGATGGGTCAAAACCCTGGTACCTAGTGAACCCCAAAATAGCTGGTAAATGGATGTTCATTCCCCTAAAAAAGGTATTAATAGGTATTGATCCATACCCACCTTGTAGTACTGCCCTCTGGAAATTCAACAGCCATGGATATTCTCTGTTTTTTTTACAGATAAATCATCGGAGGGGTAGAATTCACCAGAAAGATTAGGGGTTACCCTATTCTAACTCATACTACCCACTTCACTGGGCGTAATGTAATAACCAGCATCAGGATCCAGTCATCAGGTTCCAGCAAAACTAGGAATACAAACTGATAATGATGGGCCATTGGGAAATAGATGGGCCATTGTTGGCATTTCATAGTCCTGGAAGACCTTGCTCGATGTGACCCTGGCATTTATGTTCTGCACATTCTTCAGGCTGGCCTGCTTGGGGTCCAAGTCCCAGGCCCACACTTTGTGGGAAGTAAAGTAGACTGCCAGCAGCATGATCCACTTCTTTGGCTTGGACGGAAGAATGGACTTCAGGTCCCATCCGATCACCTCGCCTGCCTGGTGGGGAGTGGGTAGGTGCCGTGGCTGGGCGCATACACCGTCTCTGCTTGTATTGAGCCGACACTGGTCGCAGCGGTCCACCAAGAACTGGGCATCCAGGGGGATGAGTGGCCAGACAATGCCCGACTGCTTCAATGCAGAGACAATGCCGTCCCTTCCGCCGAAGTGGGAGAGGTCAGTGCGCGCGGCCCGCAGATAGCCAAGCTTTTGTTGAGCTGAGATGCCTGAGGTATCCAGCTTGGGCGCCGCCGTGTGCCAATTTTTGCGGCCCTTGAGACCATACATAGCCTGACACGTCTTTGTGGACACTGACGCGAGAGCAAGTTCAGGAGCACCTAGAATGTAGCGTTCACAGTCAGCTTTGCTGGCATCCTGAGGCCATGCTGGTGTGGATCCGCTGTTAGCATCTGCGCTTGTGGGCGCCGTCTGGTTGGCCGTGGCAAAAGCTTCTCGCCTTTCTCGAACTTTCCGGTCGGAGCAACTGATGCACTGCGAGCCTGTCTTCTCCGGCATCTCCCACTGGGTAGTGCTAAAGCTCTCTGAAATTTGTGTACATAAATTCCAAAACTCTGAAAAAATGTTTAAGCTCTCTGAAGCTATTCAAAACTCTGTAAGGCTCTTCGAAACTCTTTAAAGTTCTCTTTAAAAACTCTTTCAATTACTTAAAAACGATTTAAAATACTTTACCAAATATAAACAAATAAAACAAACTATAGAATTGTTAAGTTGTGATTGCTAACTCATGTTCATTCTATCATTGGGATTGGACACCGCATTGCAAAAAATGAAGTCTACCAGTAGAGTCTACTTTACAATTTTGGAGCTGCATATGTTTTAAGTGTGGAACCTCTGGGGCGCCCCAAAATGAGCAGTTCACCGGCTTATTCAGAGGTGTGACCCCAACCTCTAACAGCCTTTAAATTGTTAAAGTGGATACCTGGATACCTTTTGGGGATGCCAACATAACCATCCGGAACGGGGTCACTAATAAGGAAGGTTCAAGAGGGAGGTCCTATGGGTATTGTTGGCGAGCTGGTGATCGTCACTGGCTTATATCCATGTATATATGTATATATCTGGGTAAATTGTAATATATTTCACTGACCTGAATAGTTCCAGGTTTCGATCGCCGTGAGGTTGCTATATTAATATATATATATATATATAATTACATATATATATACAAATATATACATATGTGTGTGTCCATCTATTCTCACTAGTCTCCATATATATATATATATATATACGGCAAATGCCTGGGCTTTGCCCGGAACCGCAATCACGACAGGCAACGCATCATCATCATCATCATTATCATCATCATCATCATCAACATCATCATCACCATCATCATCATCATCACCATCATCATCATCATCATCACCATCATCATCATCAAACCCTTACTTAAGATCTTCAAAGAATGTAGAAGTTTAACCGGAGTTGGAGAATTAAACCCTTATCGAAGATCTTCAAGGAATGTAGAAGTTTAATCGGAGTTGGAGAATTAAACCCTTATCGAAGATCTTCAAGGAATGTAGAAGTTTAACGGGGGTGGGAGAAGTAAACCCTTGTCGAAGATCTTCAAGGAATGTAGAAGTTTAACAGGGGTTGGACAATTAAAGCCTTATTGAAGATCTTCAATGAATGTAGAAATTTAACCGGAGTTGGAGAATTAAACCCTTATTGAATATCTATAAAGAATGCAGAAGTTCAACGGGGGTTGGAGAAGTAAACCCTTATTGAAGATCTTCAATGAATGCAGAAGTTCAACGGGGGTTGGAGAAGTAAACCCTTATCGAAGATCTTCAAGGAATGTAGAAGTTCAACGGGGGTGGGAGAATTAAACCCTTATTTAAGATCTTCAATGAATGTAGAAGTTTAACAGGGGTGGGAGAGATAAACCCTTATTGAAGATCTTCAATGAATGTAGAAGTTCAACGGGGGTCGGAGAATTAAACCCTTATTGAAGATCTTCAATGAATGTAAAGTTTATCGGTGGTGGGACTCTAATATTCCATAATACCTTTGTTGATCTTTCCAATTGAATGTAGAGTTTAACGGTGATGGGACTCTAATATTCCCTAATACCTTCGTTGATCTTCCCAATTGAATGTAGTTTAACGGGGGTGGGATTTTATATTCCCTAATACCTTTGTTGATCTTCACGATGGAATGCAGAGTTGCAACAACATTTGATTGGGAATGGGGACCCTCTACGCTGCAACGCCTGGGCAAAGCCCAGGGGTTGCGCGTCTTTATTAAACCATAGGAATATCAATATATCCAAACATAGCTGTGTTTGGGGAGAATCTACTCCAAAACACCAGTTGACTAGCGTCACCGTAAAGTGGGAGCTTGTGGCAGAACCAACACTTGGAAAGTACACTTCCATATATCATATGTCGACACTAGATTATTGGTGTTAGATATATTTCATCATGTTGCCAACACATTTATTCCGAATAATTCATGAAAACAATATGATACCGGATCAACATTACCGCAGATTTCAGGGTCTTCCAAACAAACAGCATCAACATTTAGGGTTTTTCAGAGGTGTTCACATCAAAACGCATCAGATTTGAGGGCTTTTCACAACGTATTCATCAACCTTCCTGGCCCTTGGCCCATGGTCCGTCAGCGCCCACTGAGGCTCCAACCATCAGCACCTCAAAGGCCGATGTGTCGGACCCAATACTGTGCGTAAGAAAAATATTAATATGTATCAATACATACGTATTAATACATATACATATGCATGTTAATACGTACATAGTTGCATAGACATAGAAAAGGCCATGTACTGTAATCTATGTATGAATGTGTGTATATATGTACGTATGTATGCATTTACAATCATTTACAGCATTTACATGTGTGCATATGTATACATATATATATATATATATATATTGATACATAGGACCATACACATAATCATATGTATATATATATATATATATATATAGTACAGTGTTGTTTGTGTATTGTCGGTTCATGCGTGCAAAATGTATTGTATACACAATAGCATATCAATAATCATACATATTCAACACTTATTCATTTATGTGTATGTTGTTCATCTGTGCAATATGTATTTGTATACGGTATACTAATATACTTATACTTATATATATATATATGTAGCATTTGTCACCAAGTCATACTGAAATTAGTTGACCTTTTCACTTTTCCAAAGATCTAAAACTGTCATCCTTTGCCAAGCATTCAGATCAAGATTTCCAGGGCTCCAGTGAGCTGACCAACTGTTGACCAACTAAAAATTCCCACTTGAGCCATGCAAAATGGCTCATTCCGAATTCCCCCTTAATTAAAGGTTGTAACCATCAACCCCTCAGAAATCAGGTAGGTTAGCAATGCTTTAAAATACCCAATCAACTATCATTCATCTATGACATTCCCAAACTTTTGGTCGTCAAAACATAGCCGATTGATGGTGATAAACAGGGGTATTATAAACCAATTTATGGTTATAAGTTATAAACCTCTATATTCACCAATTGATGGTTAAAATGATGGTTATAAACCTCTATATTCACCAATTGATGGTGATAAACCTCTATCTTCACCAATCAACAGGGCTATTTTCAATGGCTCACTAAACGGCGCCAAACGAGGGGCCAAGTTGGTATACCACGGCAAGCGAAAGACGTCGCCAAAGGAGTAGACCACGGCGGACCAGAAGAGCTGAAAGGTGTACCTGGGCGCAGTTGCGCCGTCAGGTGCCCCCGTCGTTATGTTTGCTGGTTGAGTTATTAGGCACCTAATTTGTGGTTACGGTATGTTAGATGACCTTTTATTTTTGATCAGCCATCTAACTATTAACATCCATCAACTAAAATTATTGACTATAGTTACAAAAGCTATATGATTTAATGACTATGAAGGCTAGTTGGTTTTGCTGCAAACCAACTTAGCTAACTTTGTGGATACCACCTGATGGAGCTGGAAAACGTAGACATTCGATCCACTGCTTGGGGTCACTAAAGTGAATGTATCAACATTGGGTATGTTTATATATATATATATACATATGTTTTTGTCACATAACATTGGCAAAACATGGTATACGATGGGGATATATGTGGATATCATTCACACATGGCGAGATGGAAATACCATTCAACAGGGACTTTTTTTGGACCAAACCCTTGAGTTTCCAGGGTCAACTGAGCATTTGCTGGCGCTGCTGCAGCCAGTGCCACGGCTGCATGAGCCTCTGCTGCTAACTTCTCTTGGTCTGTCTGTTCTTTTTCTTTCATCGTGGCTCCGCTCACTCGTCGGCGCCTGTCGCCTTCTTCATCTTCTTCGTTTCATTCTTGATTTCAGGAAGATCTTGATCGATCCAACGAGCCATTTCAGCGTCAGCCGCTTCGGCCTCTTCTCTCAACCTCCTGGCCTCGTTCTTCTCAGCCTGCTTCAATAATGCAAGCCTTTCCCAGTAACCCAGCTTTTTTTGCGGCGCCGTTGTTCGCCTTTGGTTCTCCTCATCCTTCTGGCCGGCATCGCCAGGTCCTTCCTCCACTTGCGTTAAATTAAGCAAATCTCAGAAGAGGCTATTCCACTTCCAATTTTCCGCTCTGCGTGTCTTCCACTTCCAAAGCTTGGCTTCATTGCCTACTGGTAATCTAAAAAATACCCAGCAAAAAAAAAAGTGTTTATGGGGAATATCACTTTATAACTATAGTTCATCGGTTTATACACTAGTTTATTCTTTTGCGGAGGCTCACTTCGTATGTGCTCCAGATGTTTTCCACCGCGTGACGTGAAGAAGAGCGTGGTGACTTCCCAGTTTTGGTTCAGCTTCCACCACTGGGTGATGCGAACTTTCTCGACCTCGAGGGGCGGCGCAAAGGAGTCCTAGTGGATAGGATGTAATGGGGATATAATGGGAACAAGCATTTGTGTGTAGCATATTTCTTCATGTCAAAATGTGGATTTAACTGTACCTATGGGAATTTATGGGAATCAAAGTGTGTATATTCTGATAGGAATAGAAGTATGTATGTATTTACAGTATATTTATTCATAGGAATACGATAGGTATATACTGGGAGTATCCTGTGAGACATACTCAAAAAGTGGGTTCAACTATTACACAATGGGCATATCATGGGGTATGAAATCCAACCATATCGGAAAATGATGGATAGTATAAACACATTCACACAATATGTCAATATTTGTTTTTACAATCCGTGTATATATATATATATGTATATATACATGAATACATATATATATATATATATATATATGTATAATTATGTCTATATATATATATACACATGCTGGAAATAAAACCAAACCAAACATACATATACTATGAAATTGTCTGGAAAATGGGAACAAAGCAACCATACAATAATCCAGGACACCATTGTCCCATTAAACTTGCCATACCTTGGGGTATTCTGCATTTCTGAACAAACCATTTTTGGCAGTTCATAGCTGGATCCGTTTGGGAAAATTGCCTCAAATGTTGACCGAACGATAATGCCGGAAGGACTATTAATATCGTTACCCGGAAATGCCAAAACATGAGCAGAACTGAAGGTCTTGGGAAGTCACCCAGGTTGAGGCACTTGTTTTTTTGATGAGGAAACCTCATAGCCAGGAGTTCTTGACAAAGGATGGAACTTGCTAATCTGGCTAATCTTTGCTAAACTTAAATACCCAGCAAAATATATCCAACAATGCATAGTTGTTGCTTGTCAAGATCCGAATGCTTAGCAAATCAATACCAAGAATACGTCAGATTCGACCAATTCACCCAAAGGTCTCAGCAAAATACAGGGTAAATGCCCCGCCGTCCTGAACCATCCGAAAATCGAGTGGTTTGAAACTTGCGGAGTTGTCGAAACCTACTCTTATTACTAATTATTACCATATATTTTGGGGACTGGACATCCATTAAAATAGATTCTATGCCGTCTTTTTTCGGGTACCGGGTGCTTTCGGATTATTCCCCAAAGCTCGCAGAGTTTTTGTTCGAGTCCCAGTGGCTGGGAAGGGCACGTAGTCCTCGTGCGCCGTGATGATGCCCCAGTTGATTTCCAGGAACATGGTGTTCAACACCACCATGCCCAGAATCGACACCACCTAAGGGCGTAACGAAATTTCTCAAATCGTAGCTGCTAAGTTAGAACTAAGTCATATAAAACTAAAAACTGATATAAGTATTGTGTAAGTCTAAAAAAAACTGACTATAATTTATAATATAACATATAATTTCAGTTAAACTAGCACATAACTATAATGTAACTAGGGCTTACGGCAGTTACTGGTAGTTGGTGTGGTCTATACACTCATCCATCAACTTTCCACTGGTTGCGAACTACCTCTTTGGATTGGTTGTTTCCGGCATTAACTGCCTAAAAATTCAGGTGAACAAGTACGAAGGTTGATGTCGTTGATTTGTTACTTGGATTTGTTCAGAAAGGTGGTATGTGTATCTAAATGTGTATATATATATATATATATACGCCATGATTCTTCAAAAAAACACGATGATAAACCGTTTTTTTCCAGACACACCCGGGTCATTCAGCCTCCAAATTTGACATGGAAACTGGAAAAACAAGGATTCCTCAAGATGATCGTGAAGATGACCCAATGTGTCCATGCGACCCAATGACTAGGGAGTGTAAACACAGTTGTCTTTGTATACGACGATTGGGTGGACAAAAAATGATTGTTGGGCACACTGTGCTGGCACTGTTCATAATTAAGTACCTGTCAATGGTTCGGGGTCAGGGTGAGGGTTTGCACACATCGGCGTCCAACATGACTTCAAGATACTTCAAGCAGCCACCCAAGTCAAACCTGTTAGTCAAAAGTCAAACTTACAACATAGGGTCAACTAAAAAAATACATCAGCATAGACCAATTATTGACATAACTGCCCCACAGTTGTAAGTCAGTTTACAATATCATCAACCTATATAAAGGTGTTTTATAATACATATACATATACATATACATATACAAATACATATACATTTTCATATTCAGACGTATATATATATATATATATATATATATATATATATATATATGTATTTGTATTTACATACCAAATATATTTATAATATATAATATTTAGTAGTTGGCCTACTGGCTGGTTCACCAGACAGTTGTAAAGCAACCAGCTGGGGCGACCTAACCCACCTGCAATTCCTGGGGCGAATCACCGAGTAGGCTAATGATGTTTTTTGCTGATAGATAAATATATATATATGTGTATATGTATATATTTATCTATGTTTGCATGTATGCATATCTATCTATCTATCTATATATCTATCTATATATCTATCTATCTATCTATCTATCTATATATATATGAATATATATATATTTGATGAGGTTATACATGTTCCAACCATTTCGAACCCAACTAACGTAGCTGCTTTGGGTCGCCGAGTTCTCCCACTCGAGCAAAATCCGAGATTTCTTTCTCGCAGCCAAGTCACCGTGAAGCCCGAAAAAAGACTAGAGGTGGGCCTCAGGGAGTTGGATGAACTGCTGCAGAGTTGCTAAAAAACATGGGAAGACAAGATCCGCATTATAAACCATGGGTCTTAGAGGTTTTTGGATGGATACGTTTGCACAGGGTTCGATCTCTCTAAAGAATGGATGAATCTGGGAAAACCCTGTCAAGGCGAGTATGACCGTCCCCTAAGGTGTATGTTAAATACCCATGTCCAAGAGGTTGTGCCTGGATACCGTACCTTGGAAAACCGTGGAACATCTTGGAACCCCATTTTATCCTGCAAGAATCACCAGCTTTAGATTATATCATAATATCATCCCTCTTCTGTATGGGTTGAATACCCCATGTTTGTTGCTTAAGTCCCAAATGTTGACACAGTTTTGGCCCTTTACCAGTTATAAGTTATAAGTACTTATAACCCCATTTATAGAATGTATAAGCTCATTTATAAACAGTTATTTTAATAAATGGCCATAACTGTAATTTTCCTGCTTCACTGCCGGCCAAATCCCCAGCACGGACCGGCCCAGCGATGCCCAGCGGCCGGTTGTTGGCCAAGATGGGCGCAGGCCGCGCCAAACTAATGGCCCAGCTGAGGCTCAGAAAGCCCAACAGATCCTGGCTGATCATCCCATTGTGGCAACGGTTGAAAAAGCCATGTAAGATGGGGAAGTATCATGGGAAAATATCATGTAAGTCATGTGGAAATATCATGGGATAATATTTTTTGGAATGGTGTTGGAAACAATTCTTGGATGTTTTTATGACAAGATGAATGGGGCGCATCCCTGCCACACATATATTTACATATATATATATATATATACACAGTATATACATGATTATACATTACACATGTATGCAATATTTATATATCCATCTCCCTACTTACTTGGAACAAAGGTACCCAACACATATCAAAACATACCTTCATCATATTTTCCCGTAAGCATTTCCGTATATGAGGTATGTGGGAAAAACAACCGAAACATGGTGGGTTAGAACATTAGAATCGCATAGGTACTGTCAAACCCACAAGGCAGAGTAGCTAAACTTCACTCCGTCGCATCCGTGGGCAAACCTTGGACTCCGCTGACGGCTGTTGCCTTCCAAAAAGCTACATCAACTTCGCCTTGCAGCTGACCCTCAAGTGCCCTGGTATACTGTCTGTCCAGTACGGTAAACCCCGGTTTCAGGGTTGGATCACACGTGCTCACAGGCTCAGACAGGTGTGTTGTTGCCAAGTGTTGGGCCAATGGCGAGAAACTTTCGGACCAAATGGGTCCGGTCGGCTGGAAACTCTCATCATTGCCCCCAATGTGCATGAATGTCGATTCGGGCTCCACGAAGACACAACAGTTGGTTCGGAAAGGGTGGTAGCTGCGCCTCATCCAGCTGCGATGTGCCACACGTAGCGCATGAACCGGTGGCTGGATGGAGCACCATACGACAGCCCTTGCCTCGTGAATGCCGGCATTTCAGAAAGAATCTCAAAACACAAAAGTCAAAGAAAATGACTGATAGATAGAAGGTCAAAAGGATGCTTTCATGGATGAATAGATATCTATATTATATTATATTTATTATGTTCATGGTCAAAAGGAAAGCAAAACCCCCAACAGCACGCTCCCCCATGAAATCTTCATCTCATGGCGGCCAGGTTTGCCATCTGGTGACGATGTTTGTAGCAGAATATGTCTCAAATCGAACAAACAATTGGGTGGGTCTCAGGTGTACAATACGGAAGTTGCATTAGTTTAAAAAGTAGTAATTGCTACAATCCCATGTCACATTAAAAATCGATCATTTTTGGAGTGTTTGCAGCATTTCTGGACAGGCAAGGAGTAAAATCCACTAGCCTACAAAACAAAGATACCCTCCTAGTAATCAAAATCCAGCATTTACACATGATTTCCCATTAAAACCTTGTAGAGGATCTTTCAATTGCCAGGTTTCATTACCCAAGGGTAACTATAATCATTACTATCCATTATTGTGTCATTATTGAATGTCATTATATCCCATTATCATCCCTATTAAACCATATTAAGCATGATTAAACCATATTAAGCGTTGTTAAACCATACTAAGCAATGTTAACCATATTAAGCATTATTAAACCATACTAAGCATGATTAAACCATATCAAACCATGGTAACCCCAGTATTTCTGCATCACAACCCGTGGTCCGTGTTCCGCCCTTACACCATCTCCTGGAAATAGGCGGTGGTCATCGCCTGTGCCACACCTTGGTCTCTGCACGGAATCCTATGGGGAAATAGGACAAAAACCCTCTGGATCCCTCTGGGGAAACTATCCCGAAATAGTAGGGGTAACTATCCCACAATGAACCAACTGTTTAGATTTTTGTACATTACCCTCTGGTAAACCATTTTGCGAACAGGAACATCACCATTTTTCATGGGAAAATACATTATTTCTATCACCATTTTCAATAGCTATGTGAAATTACCAGGGGGTATTCGTATGGATGCTTTCATGGATGAACAGATATCTATATTATATTTTGTTATTATGTTCATGGTTGTGAATCACGGATATCTTTGTTCGCAATTTTTGGATATGTTTTACCGCCGGAACATAACCAGCACTCTGCGAATCTAAAGAGAGTTGTTAAAAGACGTATGTATGTATGTATGTACGTACGTACGTACGTACGTACGTATGCATATGTATGTATCTATGTATCTATGTATCTATGTATCTATGTATGCATGTATGCATGTATGCATGCATGCATGTATGCATGTATGCATGTAGGCATGTACGCGTGTATGTATGCATGTATGCATGTATGCATGTATGCATGTATGCATGTATGCATGTATGCATGTACGAGTGTACGCGTGTATGCATGTATGCATGTATGCATGTATGCATGTATGCATGTAGGCATGTACGCGTGTATGCATGTATGCATGTATGCATGTATGCATGTATGCATGTATGCATGTACGTGTGCATGCATGTATGCATGTATGCATGTATGCATGTATGCATGTATGCATGTATGCATGTATGCATGTGTGCATGTATGCATGTATGCATGTATGCATGTATGCATGTATGCATGTATGCATGCATGCATGCATGCATGTATGTATGTATGCATGGATGTATGTATGTATGTATGTATGTATATACATATACGTATATAATACATCATGATGTGATAATATGTGACATATGTATATATGGTCTCAGGTTTCCCCCTAATTTCTTTGTTTTTACTATATTTTTCTTTACACGCCTAATATCATCGTCGTTTCCCGTGACGTAAAACTCTTCTAAGGTGCCGTACCAGTAGGTCTTGAACTTCAACACCGAGTTCAAGAGACCACAGTGGATACCTTAGCCCAGCACATCAATGATAGATCATCTTTTTCATAGGCTGGACCATGTGGAAATAGATGGAAACCATGTGGAAATAGATGGAAACCATGTGGAAATAGATGGAAATAGTGTATCTAAGAAATGTTGGAACATAAAGTATCTCTATAGTATTACTGTATATTATGTATCCCAAACAAATTCCAGGGGGATAAAAAAGTGTTTTTTGAACATTCATCCCATGATCTGACGATTTAACATAGACACCGAACCAGTCAGCAATCTATGGTTGCTTTGCTGGGATGCTGAGCAGCTGGCCGTGTAACATGTTCTACATTGTTATATCGCTATCCATATTTAAGAGCCTTTTTAACAAAAGGATTAATTACTGTTATCCTAGTTATCCTCATAACAGACCAACCCCAGACACAGGGTGACCGATTGCGAAAGCCAAAACACAGATCCAACCGAAACGAACCATCATAAATTCATCTGGTTGATGGTATACCTACCCCTCCAAAAAATATGAGTTCGTCAGTTGGGATCATTTTTCCCAACTGAATGGAAAAACATAAAATTCCTGTTCCAAACCACCAACCAGTATATCTATATCTGTCAATGGATTTAAATGGTATATAATCAACCATAAATGGAATATAATATAATCTGGTTATTTAACATAGCCATGGAAAATCACAATTTTTAATAGGTAAACCCAGGTAAACCATCTATAAATGGGCCATTTTCCATGGCTACGTTAAATAACCAGAGGGTATGTAATTAGTAGATGCCCTTGAAAACTTGCCGTTTCGTTACCGGTGAAATCCCGAGGTGAAATCCCGAAAGCGTTCCGCGGCCCTTTTGGCCAAAGTGCAGTACTTGTACCCGGCGAAGGACGTGGCCAGCGCACCTACATATGGACCGTCGGACCCTGTGCCCATTTCTAACCAGTGGTTCCATCAGTCATTTAAACAAAGATCCACGTGTTGCCCCCTAGTTATAAGATGTTATAAGTTTGTTTGTTAAACCATCTAACTCCCGATATATCTACCTTAAACATTCATAAAACCTATAGCCATATTCGTTATAACCAGCTGAGCAAAGTAGGGTTCACCATTGCATCCAGCTATATCCCATTTCTTGCGCTGCATATTGATGCAACCATAGCTCCTTTCCTCCACTACTGACTGGGAACATCATCCACTATCAAGGGAAACAGCAAACATGTACCCATTGTTTCTGATGAAATCCTGATTTTATGTTGGTTAAACCCTGCATAGCCTTCACCAAAATTGACCAGATAGTTACAAGGGTTAAACTATCTCATCATATCCCCATCGTACAGTATTCCCATCATATCCCCACTATAGAGTATTCCCATTACACCACATGTTGGATGTTTGTCCCATCAAATCCCGTGCTTGATGATAATGCGATAAAACATGCATCATATTCCATCATGCTGCATCATATTCCAAAATATTCCACATCTTTGGTGTTCCATGAGATTCCATATGTTCAGTGGTTAAATGCCCAATGGTATTCCAATTATATCCCAACGTCAATCCATTTTGAGACAACTTCAAATACAATTCGGTTAGTTTTAAAATGGATAGCTTTCATCGTTGGTATAAAAAATGGATTATAAACTATAATGGATATAGGGATATAATGTGATTTACTAAACATTTAGATACCATTTAAATTAACCATCGTTAGTTTTATCTCCCTGACGATAAAAACCAACGAGATTTGCCCATGACCGCATCCCGAAGCTCCTCTTCCAGCTTCTTCCTCAAATCTCCCGCCGACAACTTCTGACACGACTCATGAATTTCTGTACAGAGATCCAACATACGCTGTCGACCGACATGGTCTACAAGCGTTTGTTGCTCATCGACAAAGGTCTCCATCTCAACAGCAACTGATCGTGCGCCTGCTGCCTCTAATTCTTCCAATTTTTGCAAGAGAGTCACGATCCGACTGCAGACATCGCTGCGACTTTCGTTGAAATCAGACACTTCCGGCTCCATGGCAAAAACCACCGGCTCCTCGTCTGAGTCATTACCACCATGTCTATTTTTTGTGTTAGACCAAAAAGAACATTACTGTTTGGTGGTTTCAGCCATCTTGAAAAATGTTAGTCAATGGGAAGGATTGTCCCATGTATTATGGAAAAACATGTTTGAAACCACCAGCCAGATTACCAGTAGTACCGCACAAGGCGGTGGCGGAAGTTTCAAAAATAGGAAACCTATAGGAAAGGTTGGCTGTTGTGAATCACGGATGGCAGAGCGAAGCCACTGATGGACCGAAAGGTGCTTGAAGTCTCCTCTCTTTCTCTCTCTTTCTCTGACTATCTACCTACCTACCTATCTATCTTCTATCTATCTATCTATCGATCTATCTATCTCTTTCCCTTTCATCTAATTACCTATCTATCTATCTATCTGTCTTCCTATCTCTCTCTCTCTCTCTTTCATCTGTCTATCTGTCTAGCTGTCTACCTATCGATCTGTCTATCTATCTATTTAGCTGTCTATCTGCCTATCTGTGGTGCAGTGTCATTCAGTGTAATGTAGTGTAGTGTAATGCAGTGTAGTGGAGTGTAGTGGAATGTAGTGTAGTGTAATGTAGTGTAGTGTAGTGTAATTTAGTGTGGTGGAGTGTAGTGGAGTGTGGTTGTGTAGTCGTAGATGTAGTTGTAGTGTAGTGTAATTTAGCGTAGTGGAGTGTAGTGGAGTGTAGTTGTGTAGTTGTAGTTGTAGTGTAGTGGAGTGTAGTGTAATGTAGTGTAATTTAGCGTAGTGGAGTGTAGTGGAGTGTAGTTGTGTAGTTGTAGTTGTTGTTGTAGTGTAGTGGAGTGTAGTGTGTTTTGTAATGTAGTGAAGTGAAGTGGAAGGTAGTGTAGTCTTGTGTAATCTAGTGTAGTGTAGTGCAGTGTAGTGAAGTGTACTGTAGTGTAGTGTAGTGTGATTTAGTGTAGTGGAGTGTAGTGGGGTTTAGTGGAGTGTAGTTGTGTAGTTGTAGTTGTAGTTGTAGTGTAGTGGAGTGTAGTGGAGTGTAGTGTGCTTTGTAATGTATTGAAGTGTAGTGGAAGGTAGCGTAGCGTAGTGTATTGTAGTGTAGTGGAGCGGAGTGTAGTGTAATGTAGCCTAGTGTAGTGTAATTTAGTGTAGTGGAGTGTAGTTGTGAAGTTGTAGTTGTAGTGTTGTGGAGAATAGTGTAGTGCAATGTAGTGTAGTGTAGTGGAGTGTAGTGTAGTGTAATGTAGTGTAGTGAAGCGAAGCGACATCTGAACCTCCAAAAGTGGTCCGAACCCCTGGTGTTTTTAACATTTTGACTTCGAAATGTGCTTCGCCCCACAACGGCGTGCACTTTTCCCACATCGGAACTCCCAAAAGTGGCGCAAACATGTGGTGTTTTGTACATTTTCACCTCCGAGACCCAGGTGTCTTGTACATTTTGACTTGCACATGTGCTTCGCGCCACAACGGCGTGCAATTTTTCATCTCTCATCTGGCCAGCTGGCTCCGCACCCGCCGCTTTAGCGAGCCTACTTTTCGACCCTCCGGAGCC
>Ga0126342_10005301_pt1 | contig 22433 bp, 16 predicted proteins | sample Cyp1metagenome_FD_92528 | JGI IMG/M metagenome (GOLD analysis project Ga0126342, IMG submission 92528) | Coral microbial communities from Lord Howe Island, Old Settlement Bay, Australia - Cyphastrea 1 metagenome | ecosystem: Host-associated > Invertebrates > Cnidaria > Coral ...
ATTTGGACGTTCTAAGTGTATGGTTTTCGACGTTCTAAGTGCAAGGCTTAGAACGTAAAAAAAGCAGTAATATTCAGAATTGTTTTTCCAAAATACGTTCTAAGTGATTGTCCGTCACTATATATTTACTGATTTCTATATTATAGTTATATCAGTTATCATGTTTTATTGTCGTTTTCTTTTCGCAAAATGCGCATGAACTCATTTGTTGAATCATAATGACCTCACAAGAACATCACTGTCGATGATGGTTGGTGGGAATTATTGTTGTCCCAAAACTTACTGTACTGGTGCTTAGCAGGGAATGGATGGGAATGGGGGAATGAGATGATTATTACTAGTGATTATGGATTATTCATGATTATTCCCTGCTAAGCACCAGTAAGTCAATGGTGCATTACAAGTCAACCCAAATCAAACATACGAAATGACCTGAAACATAGCCATGTGCCCAAAGATATTTGCTTCTGGTGATATCACATATATTGTGCGATCATGTCGCTCAAAACAATCCATTATGTTCATCTTTCTTTGGTGCTAGTTTGTTGATGGGAAATGCCTTCATTGGAAAGTGCCGGCTCCTACTTTTTTGGCATGGAGTTTGTTTGTTATTTGAAGTGTCTTGTTCTTGTATGGTATTTGTATGAAATCTTGGGGCCAAAATAGAGTCTTAAATAGAGGATTTCCGTGGACTGTCCAGATCCAAAGCAGTTGGTTCATGTTTTGTGTGGTTCAGACAGTTTGCGCATCGTATTTCCAGGTGTTTTTATTGTCAAGTTGCGTTTTGCAAAGAACATATCCTCAGCTGCTTTCAATATACCCATGTATATATATATATATATACATGATATATATATATATATATATGTGTGTATATATATATATTTATATATATATATATGTATGTATACCCGTTCTCTTTTGTTATATCACCGTAGTTTTGTTGCTAAGATTGTACAGATGATGATTGTAAGACCCGTATTCCGTATTATAAACGATCACTGGGGATCATCATCGGTTAGATCCCTCTAATATCCCAGAATATTTCATGTTATGTGATATTGATGAACCTTCAAGTTCTAATTTGAAGCAGATATGTTGATATTGTTCAAATTATATATATATATGCCCATAACATCTCATTCGAACACCTTTCCAAACACCATTAACCCTCCTACTAGAACCCACAATAATATGAATTGAACTAGATAAATAGCTAAATCCATCCAAATCCCCATTGATAGAATATAGCAACCCTCCGAGAATAAAACATGCCTTGCTGGAAAGCCAACCATTTAGTTCGATTATTTTCCCATTCAAATATCCATTTGCGGGGGGTTCCCAGCCAGCAATTTTTGATTTCCAGATGGCTTATACCCTCTGGCAATTTAACATAGTTATGGAAATTGGCCCGTTTGTAGATGATTCATTTTACAAAAATAGGCATTTTTCATAGCTGTCTTATTATGACCAGTGGACATACTGTTGGTTTTATCCCCATCATATCCCATTGTATCACCTCACAACAGTTGGTTAATCATAACCACTGGATAGTTTATCAGTGTATCAGAATCAATCGCAAGTAATCCCCATTAAACCAACATGTTTTGTGCTGAAGTTATCAGATTATCATTGCTGTGGCCTAAGCCACGGTTATGGTTAACCACTACCAATTATGAGGATATTCCGATATTCAATTTACAGTCCATTATATAACATTATATTATATCGCATCATATCACCATTATACAGCAATTGTTGATTTTTAAATCTCTATTTTGGATGGTTAAACCCAAGATATCCCAACAATTATGGATTGTTGGCAAAGACACCCCAGTCACCATTTTCGGCCCGACTCGACTCATTAATGGTGAGTATTTATCAGCATCAATGGTCACCATTTCCGCACGTTGCACCACCAAAAAATCCAAACCATTACCCTCTGGTAATTTGTTACATAGCTATTGAAAATGGCCATAGAAATAGTGGATCTACCCATGAAGAATGGTGATTTTCCATGGTTATGTTAGTTTACCGGAGGGTATTCCATTAATATGATATATTCTTACTGGTGCTAAACGTAGGGAATGGATGGGAATGGATGGGTTGCTGGGATTATTATTGATAGTGATGACTGGGATCATTCCCGAAAATTCCCTGCGTTCAGCACCAGTAAGTATTATGTAATATTCAATGATATCCCACCATTATTGACATATTGAGACTCATTATGAGGATATGCCATCATTATACCACCATTGGTTCAATATATAATGGAATATCCTCATAATGGAACGTTAATGGAATATTGATGGAATATCCTCATGTTTTTTAATATTAATGCCCTCTGGTAATTTAACGTAGCTATTGGAAATTGCCATTTGTAGCTGATTTACCTATGGAAAAAAACGAGATTTTCCATAGCTATGTTAATTTACCGGGTGGTAATATATGTTAATCTACCGGGTCAGCCCACGAGGCCCAACTCTTCCTGGGCCCCGTTCCAGCGCTTCTTCTTGGAACGTGCGCTGCTCTGCGGCTGCTCGCAGCTGGGTCTTCCCATCCCATCGCTCTGTTCCTCCACCCGGGCCGTGCCGGCCGTTCTGGAGTCCTTGGAAGCAATGCCCAGTGACTGGGTAGAAATTGGGGGATTTACCCGCAGAACCTGTCATCAAATGGCTGGTTTACAGGGAAAATCCCCATAAATGGAAGATTTAATGGGACGATCCCCTTATAAGTGGAGGTTTATAGGCGGAAAAAGTTGTCGAACTAAATGAGGGATTCCTCAGCAAGCCATGTTTGATTGCCGGATGGTATATATTTTTTGCTATAACAACCCAATTGGTTAGGATTGGAGCAGTAAAGCATCGAGATTTAATCATCAAAACTGGGATTGAAGCATCAAGACAGGAGGAACACCCATTGGATACTTCAGAATTTTGATATTTTGCGATCCCTTGTGTTTTTTACGCACCAACTTTATGTTTGCAGGGTATCTAAGACTTGGCCATGGGGACTCAGGCGCGCAAGATATGCAGCACGCATCCATTTTTTTGATCATTTGTTTAATTGATATGTACGTCTTGTTTTGCGCCTGGTCCGGTTGGTTTGTGGATGTTGGTGGGGTCATGTCAACAGATTGTATCCATATATGGAGGACTACATATGCAGCCGATAGGTATATCATACACGTGTTTTTCTCAGTGATATATACATATACACATGTATACACCTACATGCATGAAATTAAACGCATACATGCAATCATATATATATAATATGTGTGTGTAATATTTCTATACATATATTTACCATGATACCACACACACAGACATATATATATACAGATATATATTCACACCATATCATATATCACACCATACGCCACTCGTTAAACGGCGTCTCGTCCCTGGGACTCTCCGTTTTCTGAGGCGATGAGTTGCGGAGCAACTTGGTGCGCGACGCCTTCGAATATTTGGGTCTCAAGGCGGCCCCTGCCTGGAACGACCGGCGTCGCTGGACGGCGCTTGACGCCGCGACGTCTCGGTGGGTTTTTGTTGGTGATTTTAATGGATTTTAGCCATGAGGAAATAGGCTTTTTATGGGATTTTGAGTGATGATATGCTAGTTTACTGTGGTTTTAACATGTTTTATAGGGATAATAATGGGATATTAGTGGGATATTAATGAGACAGAATGTCAATGGGAATTTCAGGACCCTAAAACGGAGCTACTGTACCATTTAAGGCCAGTATATTCCTTCAAATTTAGCCCTTACATTGGCCTTTTTTACTGTAGGTACCTCTGATTTACAGTAGGTTCCTGAAATGGCCATTGAATTTTGCACATTTAATGTTAGATAGATGACAGCATGGATAGATCCTTTTTTGGGAGAAACAAATTGGACATCAACGTCGCCTTGAATCAGGAAAATATAATCCTGTGTGAATTTGAGCCATCAATCGGGAAAATACAAAGTTGCTAAGTTTCCACATGGCGTGTTTACACCCACCAGGCCCTTGCATTTGTTTTCACTTTTACAAGGGAAATTTGGGATTGTTTGAACATATAGTACCTGGAAATATATTTGAAAATAGAGTACCTGGAAATCTATTGTTTTAAGGGCATATTTTTCCTTTAAGCATTACCATACAATCCGGGTATACAACGCGTGTTCAGACACACCCAATTATCGGAATATTGGATATGTTGGTTACTGTATCAACATATTTCCAACTACGCAGCATGTTTTGTTTCTCAACCACCCCCCATGTATTAGTTAAGTTAAATCCCATATGGCTACAGTTGAATGAGCTGTTTTCAGTTTGAGACCTCACAATTTAATTTTATATTGTATGTTTACTTTAGACCAATATGTTCCATTATTTTCCGTCATATGTTGTTTTTGCTCAATGAATTTTTTCATGCTACTACTATTATACGCGTTGAATTAAAGCCTCAATAGCTAGCATTATATATATTCCCCATAATAAATAACTATCATCACCACATTGGCCAAAATCATCCAAGATATCCTATAAGATATACCCATGATATGTTAAGTATCATCATCCCAACATATCTACAATAGTGGCTATACAACTATATATTCCAATATATAACTATCATCATCCCAATGATATTACTGTACCTATATCTACAATACATATCCCAATATCCAAGACTTTGAGCAGATCAAGGTCAAGGGGAGGAACTTCTGGCTCTCATCAAACAAGCCGCTGAGCCGTTGCCAGCAAGGTCCATCGAAATCGTTCCTGGGCCGACGGTTCGTGCTACCTCAGTTCGTTTTGCCAAGTTGGGTTTAGTAGATTTTATTGTGATTTCTGTATAACTTATAACCATCTAAAACTAAAACAACTCGTGATTATCTATCAACTATATGCACGGTTTATAGCAAGGTGAAGCAAGGAGTAGCAAGATTGCTTTGTTTGTGGGCTTCTGCAGATATTGTTCTCAGTTCGGAAGGATGCGAAGCGCATGGGGATGGTTTGCTGCTTCACATGTCTTAAATGTGTGGGTGGTCCCATTGGTCTTATGTTAATTGTGACCACATGGCCAAACTTCAACTGCTTGGAGTTGGGTGATGGTTTCCATCCATCTCACAGTTTGATTTGTCATTTTATTTCCTGCCGTTTTTCTTTGTTTGATTCTGTTTGATGTGCATTGATCATCATATTTCTTGGTTTCTATCCCGGACCCATGCACCAAGTTTTGACACCAACCGCCCCGTGATTCCTTGGAAACTGGCAAAACTACCCAATGATTGAATTGTTTCAAGAGCATTATGGCTCATACTCGACATCGATTTGAACATCCATCGATTTGTCTATCTATATGAATCTTTATGCAACCAAATGCATTCACCCCCAAGCGGCCTAACCGTAACCAACCCCGGTCCATCGCTCGGATCAGCCCATTGAGTAGGTTCGCGCCCCTGGCTTTCTAATTTCAGATTTATTCATGTTTGTTCCATTTGGGGGTTTCCAGCTATACATAGGGGTTCCAGCTATAAATAGAGGTTTCCAGCTATAAATAAAGGTTTCCATTTCATATTTATTCATGTTTGTTTCCATAAATGGGGGTACCCCTATTTAGGAAACCTCTATTTATAGCTGGATCATACCCCATGAAATCAACCACGAAGCGATGCACTTCCTCGCTGACTTAAGCTTATCTCCAGTTTAAATTTCCAATAATTTGCCGTTCAATTCCACCAATGCAATTTTTTACTAAATAGTTGGATCACAATCACCAAAAAACATGTCCACATGATGTTTATATTCATGACTTAGTAGACTCGTGTAAATATCCATGTTTATTTTTGCATGTTAAATAGTTGGATCACAATCACCAAAAAAACATGTCCAAATGATGTTTATATTCATGACTTAGTAGACTCGTGTAAATATCCATGTTTATTTTTGCATGTATATTATGCAATCGTAATCTTTGAAATGGTGTCCATTAAATTATTCAGGTGTAGGACATTTTCCAGCCAACCATGTTTGATGACATCAGAGGGTATTTCTACCAATGACTTGTTTAACCATGAATCGGCATAATTATAATTAGCCATATTTAACCACTACTAACCATTGTAAACAATTATGAACTGTTACTAAGCATTGACGTTCTTTAGTTTTCCCAAATATCACTACTAATTTCACCGTACAAAAGCAATGCAAACTACCATGCATTTGCCATGGTTGATGAGGGTAATCCATTATTAGCGATTATTTTAGCAGGTAAAATAACAACCATTAATCATGATCCATAACTTTTGATTTTGACTAGCCTGAAATGGTAAGATCAACTATTGTCTATCCATAAATTCAATAAATGATTTCCATTATTGACCATTATTAATCATGATTGAGGATTAACCCAAAGTATATTTTCATCATCATTACCCATCATTTTGTTAGCCATCATTATATATAATATAATATTATACACATATACACACAGTTATATATATAACATTTTATTATATATAATAGTAATAATAATAATGATGATAATAATAATAAATAATAATGATCATCATCATCATCATCATCGATACTTATCAACTAGGTATTATCAAAGCCTGCCCCCGATCATCGCCCTTTAATCCAAGGCCTTACCCCGCGGTCGCCTCACCTCAGAGCTGCTGGACGCCTCGTTGACCTTCGCCACTAGCGGCCTGGCCGTGCCGCTGGCGCTCGGCACGGCCGTGGCGCTGGGCGCGGGCGACCTGGAGATGACGCTGGAGATGGGGGAACAAACCTGGGAGGCCCCGGGAAATCCGGGCGAACATGGGGAACATTCATCATGTTTGATGGTGAAATCATGTAATGTTGGTTTTGTTTGATCTCAGAACCTCTGTTGTTTTATTGTTGTTTGATGGTAACATCACATTTTCATTGTATTCAGGCAATAAAAACTTGGGAGACCACCAAGAATAATGATTTTTTAGTAGTATAGTTGGCGTAGAAGAATGGTAAACTGGACAATGGTAAACTGGATAATGGGCTGTATGGAAAATCGCACTAACCAGGAAAACGAATATATAAAGGAATATCGCCTGCAATGCATGGAAATTTTATGACATGTTTAGGTAGGATACAATGTGAACCCATGTTTTCCAAAACCCAATTTGGAAGTCGCAGGTTTCAGGGGACATTCCCGCACTATTAGCGTTGATGCGACCCCAGCCAGGATTCAGCATGTTTGAAGAGTCACCAAGTTCATGATATATTGGCGGTGTATGAGTCAGGGAAGACAACCAATCATTGGTCATTGAGGTTTGACATGCTTGTTGTTCCCCTGTAGCACAATATATATATAATTATATATATTTATATTTTTTGTGTGGGCCTGTGGCAATATTATATTTAGATCTAGATACATGTTTAAAGATGAAATGATTGTAAACGGTTCCTACTTTTTGCATGTCCAACTTCTCCTAACTTGCACAGATTCAGTTTTTGAAAATTGGAAAAAAGAACCTATGAAAAACAACCCCCATGGAAACCATCAGCACTCATCAGCCAGGCAGGGTCGGATTTCAGATCAACTATAAGCCAGCAATCGTGTTTTTTCCCATGGCCCATCTAAGTGGAATATCCCATGGAATTCCCCATATGGATGCATTGCCATTTGCCAATTGTCGAATACTTTGTGGGGATGTGGTATTACGTCATTTCCCAACCACTAATGGTATACCGGTCTTATTACTATGTTAACAATATGTGCGCACTTAAATTTTAAGATAGGTTGGACGTAAATAGGTGTTACTACTACGAATGAGGGAATTATTGCTATGTTAAAGATATCATGCTCCAAACTACCATTTACCATTGCACATCTTTTCACAGACATCATACCATGACATTCACTAAATCTACCACGGCATTAGCTGGGGATTCAGCGCCTGATGGTATTGTACAACTGGTAATAAGCGATGCAAATTCCAATCATTATTATTCTAATCAACCATTTGGCAATTCTAATCATTATTATATGGTACAACAGGTACCATTATCATTATCAATTGGCAATGCTAATTCCAATCATTATTATTCTAATCATGGTATTACTATTCCAATCAACCATTTACCAATCATTATACCATGCTAGGTCCAACCATCATACCATTCCATGGTGCTGGGAATTCACCAACTAACCAGGTGGTATACTAAATTCCAGTCGTAAGATTGGCCGATGGTTTAGTATATTACCAAACCATATACCATGAATCTTAATCACTTAATTAACCTGAATTAACCATATCTTATATGGTGAATTTACTCAATTTGATAGGGGGTAATTTGGTATATGGTGATCTGAAATTAACTATTTAAATTTAATTAAACCATATATACCAAATTTATTAAATTAAATTAATTGGTGCCAATTGGTGCTATATAATTCACCAGCCATTTACCACCCGCCTTTTCCCGTTGCCAGGTGGGCCAGCCCTTCACTGTCAAGTCGGTCCCCACGTCCGGCTGCGCTCCCGTCCGGCTGCGCTTCACGTGGGCACTGGCGGATGCTGTGGTTTTCGTAGGCGAAGTTCATGGGTTATTCCGTAGTGAAAACTGATGGGAAGATCATAGGCATTTACCCTCTGGTAAACGTTTATATAACCATGGAAAATCACCATGTTTCATAGGTAAATCAACTATAAATGGGCCATTTTTAAGATTTAGTGGGATTTCATGGGATTTAGTTGGATTTCATGGGATTGAACCATCAACAAATAGGGGACCCAGCGTTTTTTTTTTGGTAACTTAGCCATCAAACGTAGAGATTGAATATGATTGAAACATAAAATATGGTGATTGGAGCATCAACCGTGCTGACTTGGTCATCAAACATACAGGTTTTGCCATCAAAGATCGTGGTACAAAGGGAATCTAATCGTGTTAGTAATCAGAAAAGGAGATACACCATCCAAGATGATTCAAAGGTGACGATTCAACAATGTTGAACCATCAGAATTGATGTTTTTGTTTCCTCATAAAAACGATGACTTTATTTGACAACTGGTGATTCAACCATCAAAAACTGTTGTATAACGGGAAACTATTCCGATACAATGTGATATATACAAAAAGCTGCTCCATAGTTGGCAAAGCGAAACGTTGGGATTCAACCAACCATGTTACGATATTGTGTCGGGATATGTCGGGATAACTTGTCATGTCATGGTGGATCTACAACGTGGTGCCCCAGTTTGTTAGCTAAATTGCTTAATAGTTAGTTTAACGTTAAAACCGTTGAAGTGACAAGAACTTTGACTAATAAAATGACGATGTCAAAGAGGCTGCTGCTTGGGATATCTTGGGATGGCTATGTTTTTTTCCCCAGAGGGGGTAAACCTTGGAATGGGAATCAATGAAAATAAACCAGAGGAGACTTCGAAAAAAGAACCATGGACCATTGGGTATTCAATGGGATCTATGGATCAATGAACGACAGAAAACAGCTGTGTAGATCTAAACTGTGTTGATATCACCACGACGTCATTTGTCAGAGATGAGAAAGTGAATACTTTTGGGCGAATTATGAGTGATATTTATGGGGATTAATTTATCGGGGCAGTGCTTATGGGTGATAATAAGTATGATCCTTGCAGCTGGGTGAAGCATGATGACTTATCCAGGTAATTTGCAGTTATACCAACCACATAGGTCTTTCTGCATGAATGCGTCATCGTTGTCCTTCTTTGGCAGGCGGGGATCAAAAAGGTTTGAAATTATCCTGTGGTAAATATAGATGACAATTATATAAACGCTTTAAACATTGGCAGTCGACCAGTCGCCTACAACTGGTGATCATCCAAATATTGTTCGGTACAATAATCATTTATACAAGGTGGTGCCTCCCAGTTATAACTTGGTTTGTCACCCCCATTAACTGCAGATGTAATGAATATTATTGTAGCAATACTAATAATATATCAAACACATTCAAAAACCCTAGTCATTGGAGTTATAAACCAACTTCGCTAACTATGCAGCACCACCTTATACCCATGGGGGAATGTTCCAGCCAGCCAAATTTGTTTATCAAAAGGTACCTTCAGTTTTTGAATTGCCGCTGGGAAGATCACAAGCACCACCTGGGACGTTGCCCATTTTCTGCTGCTCGAAGAGCTTGTCTACATAGATGAATGTAAATGCAGGTGTGTAGTGTATAATAAACCAAGTCGTTTGATATAAATATAAACAATTAAACATATATAATCACACACAGAAACACATTTAAAACAACTACATAGATAGATAGATTAACAAAAAAACAAACAAGCAAACAAACAAGCAAACATACATACATACATTCCTCTTCCGTGGAGACAGGCGAAAGTGGCGAAAGTGCTACGTTGCTCGGAGAGCTCAAGCTGCCTGGAACCCATCAGGTCGGCTTGCCTGAGCGGATCCTTTGTCCTTGGGGCTCCCTTGGGCCTCAGTGGAATTTCCGCGCCTGGAACTGGTGAGGAATTGGCCGATGTTTGACGGATGAAATGGGGAAAATTAATTTTGATGAACATATAGAGGTTTGAGTGCTGCACTCCAGCTGGGTATCAGATTCTGTTTTGAAAGCCAAAACAGTAGCAGTTTTCATGTAGAAGATCTCGTTGCAAACCTGTTCTTGTGTTGTCCAATTGTTCGGGGTGTAGTGGATTCATCAGTGGGTAGCTCCTAAGTAAAAAGATTTGGTCACTGGGTTTGGACTGCCAAAGTCGTTCCTTTCTTCTCTTTCTTCTCTTTCTTCTCTTTGGTTCTGCTCATTGCCCGAGACACTGACAAATTTGGTTGCTGTTTCTTTTTCCCTGTTAGCAACTTTGGCACTCAAGGGCAGCTATACCATCCCAAGTTTTACGCACAGGCAAAATTGTCGGGAACCTCGTCATTGAAGGGTGCAAGGTGGTGGCCCAATCTACTGTAATTATTTGGTTGTTATTAACTCATCTAATTATACCTATGAATCCCTAGTTAGTCTAGTAGTATTAGTAGTCAACTTAGCAAGCATATGGGTACCACCTTGTAGAAACCATGGGTTTTCTTTTTTATTGTTCTGCTTGGGAAAAATCGCCTCGAGGCGGGAAACTGAACTCTGAGCTGTTGTTCCCTGTGGATCCGTCCAAAGCCTTGGTTTCAGTGCCCTGGTTGCACCGGTCTCAGCCGACGACCTGCCGAAGCCGTCGTCCAGAAATGGGTGCTGTGAAAACCCTCTGGTTATGACATTCACAGTTTGCCATGGTATAGATGGCCCTAATCGAAATAGATGGTTTACCGTTTTTAAAAATGAGTGGATCTTTCCATGGCGAACTATTAAATAACCAGATGGTATCACTGATTGACTATAGAGATGCATAGTTTGCAAACATCAAGATAAGTTCTCCGAAGATGTAGTTTGCCCCCAATGGGATTATCCCTTCTCCAAACTAACCCACAGCCCGCAGCCATGAAAAACGCACGATCAAACAAAGAAAAAACTGTGAATGTGTGTCACCCCCAACCCTACCGAGTGACAATGAATTTGGTGCAGGGTGGATGTTGGGAACAGCAACACCCAGAATAACCATCCTGTCATGTGGAGTCGTCGTTTGGCCAATGTATATCATCCACACATATATTGGTTAATCTTCCCAGAGTTTGTGAGACGAATTGAATAGCATGTTGTTTTGTTCATTTTGCTTCCCCGTCAGAGCATTTGTTTGAATCAACAGATGGCTAAGCCATGAGCCGGCCACCAACCATTTGCCAAGATTGATCGGTTTTGAATGTGGTATGCGCTGGTTATATGACAATGTGTTTCGTGGTAAAGCGCAAATTTGATTCTTCAGATATCTTCAAATCTGCAAAAAGCATCCCGCTATTGCCGGTCAATATTTGATCAGTATCCAAGCACTGTTCCATGTACATTGGTTTGTTTAATCCAATTCACTAAAGGAGCTGTGTATGTATTATCATGCATTATATAACCCAATTGTCGCTATGTCTAAATGTATATTTTCAATACATGTATATTTAAAAAAATACATTGACATGGCGGTTCATACCGTTTAAGTATGGTATAGCTTTCATATACCATTTCTCACTTTGACCCAGGACACCTTTCTCTTCTTTTTGGCCCTGTCCGGTGCGCCGGTTGCGCCAGCGGCCTCTGAGCTTCGTTTGACGGCCAATGTGCAGGTACACCATCCGTGGACAGGAAACAAGATATACAAGGCTATCATGGGGATAGATTTGGACTATATATTTAGTTCCTATTATATTGTATACATATATATATATATACGATTCTACGATAGGATATTAATGGAGTAACGGTGAGAGGAATGAGGTTGACCATCAATCATTGCGAGTTGAGCATCAAACACTGGATTTCATCAACAACAAGGGTATAATGGTTCATAGAATGTATATTTCATATGAGGGTATAGTGACCGATTGATTCTGTAACCCTTCACAATACGGATTTAACCCATTGTTCCCGAATATATCCAACTACTCATGAATTGTTGGTGATCCATAGCCCATTCTAGTACGGATAGAAAGGGGGTATCGTAGCATATATATATATGTATGTATGTATGAATGAGTGAATGAATGAATGAATGAACGAACGAATGAATGAATGAATGAATGTATGTGTGTGTGTGCGCGCACTCATCACCACCACACAACCCTAACATCAGCATGATCCATTGCCATTCCAAAGTTGCTAGACCCCCCTTTTTGGGATTCAAAAATGAATGGATGGATCTACATATTTAATGAGGGTTTCTGCGGCAGGTTTTGGTCTTAGGTGTAGGGGGGAACTGGTAGCCATCAAGAATTGGGATGTAAGTGATATAACCAACAAAAAGGGAGGATGTACCATGCTTTATCCGGGAAACAAGAATGTTTCAGAATGTATTCACGAATGTTCCTGAATTGTTGGTGCAAGAACTCCACCTCATATAGGATATATGAAGCACATTGAAACACAAGAAATGCGCATCCAGCCCACAACAATGTTGGCCTTTTGGATCCTTTTGGTACAATGGATGAATCGATTGCTTAAGCTTAATGCTAACATGGCTTTATGTTGAGCAATGAATGGAAAACAGTGCGAGAGTATCTCTACCCAATACCTTTTGGGGAATCAAAGGCGCTAACGGGAAAATCCACCTTTGTGATTGATTTTCCCATTATAATTTCCGTTTATAGAGGATTTGGATGGATTGCCCTTTATTTTTCAATAATTGTCCCATTAAAATGTCCATGTCTAGCAAATTTGCCAGCCGTTTTTGATCACACCCGCGTCACGCGGGCGACCTTGGGACGTCGTTACGTCGTCGTCTCGCAGGTGGAGGAGGGCGACCCTGCGACCGTTCTCCCGGCGCATCCCTTGGAAAGCTCCAAGAGTCCACGGGTCTCGCTGATCTCTGCGGAGTGTGAGCTGATCCCCATAGGCCAGGGTGGAAGGGTCTGGGGCCAGTGCTGAACCATGGGACCAGGTGATTTTCCTATGATCTCTACTGAAGCCCCTAAAATATATATGGAATATGGCATGTGGGAATAGTAACAGATAGATATTAATAGAATATATTGATGTGGTTCATTTTTGAGTCTATTAACTATTAACAGTTTTTGTTAAGCAGTTCTTGTGGATTGTTCCTAAGTCATAGGAGAACCCCCTTGCATCATCTAAGTTATTGATGACCATGACTTAGTACTGAAACAACCACGGTGACTTGAGGATCCCCTGAAAACCCCCAAATCAGAAATTACTATGACCGGCTGGGGTGGTCAAACGTTTATTGTTCTTCAGCCATACGACTGGGATGATTGGTTGAGATGACATGGATATATGTGCGATGGGTTAAAACCACCAACCAGATGACAGTATCTTACAATGTATAACCAGTCTGTAAATGTGCATTTGCAATGAGAAACTAACCAGTCAGCAAATGCACATATAGAATCAGTATTATATAATATACGTATGAGAGAGAATGTTAACAGTAGTAACACTGCTAGTACTTCGAATAGTGATATATATATATATATAACTTAAGCATGTCATTGACAAAAATAGGAACAATATAATATCACACTGATTGATGCATGTTTGAAGTAGAAAATAGAGAGGGATAGGAATTTGTGTATAGGGATCAATGGCCGTATGCACATCTATGATTCAATGGGAATGATATAGGTAACTTGACCATCACAAATTACGATTTTCTGCAAAATATATACGTTTGTAAATAGCAAACCTGTGCAACGGTTGGACTATCCACTAACCAATGCAGGTACAATGTGATTGAGCCCACTGAATCACACATGCACCACTCCGAGTATTTGGATGTATAGGGTATAATTGAAAACTCTTGTCACATTCCGATAGGCATTTGCAAAATAAAATCTTGAAGAATAGGAAATTACTGAACATAGGGATTTCCAAAATATATCATTGGATTTGTCTGAATTTAATAAGTCTTGAACGCTATGAATAGGAAACGCGACTTGTAAAACGGCCTGTTGGGAACCCCCCATGTTCCGATCAAATCACGTCTCCATTGCCATGGGGACCGAGTGCCAGGAGCTTTTTGGATGGGTTCATATTAAACAGATAGACAACAAGGTTTATAGATTGATGCTTAGATAGATTCTGTAGCTACAGGTAGTAGCTAGGTCAATAGATGTTGATAGAATGGATAGATAGATTGGTAGATATTTAGGCACATATACCAAGTATGACATGTCTAGCAGACCACAATTAGAGTCATACAGTGACACATGCACACACACACACACTCTCGTTTGAGCAAAGTTGAACAAACACAGGTTCGTGAGATACAAAACCGCAGTTTGTGAGGTACAAAACCGCAAAATCGGCGCTGGGTGTTTTATAAAGGCTGGGGGTCGCCCCAAACCTCATGGTTTTCCTATAGCAACCAGTGGTTTTCCCTGGGTCACTTGGGGTCCGTCCAGGTGATGAGAAGCTTCTTGCGGAGGTGGCCCAAGAGGTCCAACCTTTGGCTGGAGTTCTGTCCTTCCAACCTGGGGACTTGCAGAGACCGGGAGCAAAGGATGTTGGCTACGCATGGCCCATTGCTGTTCAATGCGGCAGGTGGGGGCTGGAATGAAACAACAATGGGCGTGGTCGTTGGATGTAATCGGTCGAAGTGCCAGCAATTGTCATTACGATTATTTGCATTTGTGGTGACTGATTGTGACCTGTAATATGTGTTTGTTATACGCTCAGGGTACTCCCATGTACTCCCCTATCTGCTTCCAGGGCCTGCAAGATGACAGTGAACTTCGCCTTGACTTTGGGCCATGCCGTCAGCCGCACTTCAGCTACCATAACTTTCCAGCACGCCATGCGACTGCAGATCGCGGAGGAACGGATGGCCACATCTTTGACCTTGCAACTTGGAGAACTGGGCGAGTTATACCGACCGAGCCCTGGAATCATGGTTAATAAAGGGAATCATCCCAAAATGGCCTTATTTCAGGTCAGTGAATTATTATAATTTGCCCAGATAGATATTGATATACATATAAATATAAATATATATATATTATACATAATCGAACGTGGCAGTGAGAAATCCTCATTGAATGGAGGTTTTAGCTTGGCAATCCTCGATCTAAATGGGGTTAATCTCCTGTCAGCCATGCTTTTTTCTACCGGAGGGCACCCAAAAAGATAGAAGGAAATCACTATGAAAATGGAAGGATGCCCATTTGTTTGGAATCGGCTCTTGGCAATTCAACGATTGTGAATGGATACTCTGGTCTTGCTTCACTGGCGGATCTATTTACTTGATTTTTTTCTTGGGGGTTGTGTCTTGGGGAACACTGTAAACCTCGGTCTGGCAGGTTCATGATATGCACCTATTCTGCCTTTTTAAATCTATATTCACGTTACAGTATATTCGTATAAATAGAATATTTAAATACATATATCAGTAAATAAGTAAATTAAATAAATAGATTATATATATATATACATATGTGTGTGTATGTGTGTGTGTTGGGTCTTGGTTAGGGTAGGCCCCCCCAACATTTCAGGGGTCTCTTTAGGCTGGTAAGTTTGAGGGGCCAGGGTAGGAATAGTATTGGATCATCTTAAGGATGTCCATTGATGTCAATTTACTTTCAATTGATATGCGTTTGAAGAAAGGGTTTCAATTGACATCGATTTTCGTTCAGTTGATTTTCCTTTCAACCCTTCAAGAAAGCAATGGATAAGAAAGGAACATATGATGGAAGATCTCAGTTGCCCATGGGCTACCCCCTTGAAAAATTGTTTGGGTGCTGTGCTTTAATTAATTTGGTGTTATATGATATTTGTTTTTTGTGGTTTTTGGTGGAAATTTATTAAACAAGTTGCTTTTAATAAACAACCGCCTGGAAATTAAAAAAGAAAAAACTTCTGAAAAAAACTGAAAACATTTATGCTGAAAAATAATATCAAAAAAAAAAAGAAACAAACAATACGTTTGAACAAAACTGAAAGTGCCTGAGAAAAAATGTGACACAATACCGACCCATTGCACTAATCAAGATCCAACATTATGCTGGAAACCCTGTCCCGTTATGATGCATTCAGGTATAACATGGTATAAAAATAGTCATATATTAATTAAGATCCAACATTGTTATTGGGTTGGTGGTTTCAAGCTAACATTGTTTATTTTCCATCAGGGAATGTCATCATCCCAACTGACGAACTCATATTTTCCATACTATGTTTCATATATTTTTCCATAGAATCCCTATTTTTCAGAGGGGTGGCTCAACCACCAACCAGTGTTGTAATTCAAGATGGTTAAAACCAGCAACCAGTTATATCTTGCTGGATCAAACCAGTCAGGCTCGTCTGACCCAGGCAGCGACCCGTGTCCTTCGCCCTGAAATCCTTGCATGGCCCCGTGGAGACCAGCTCCATGGCGAGGGGTTCAATGGGATTTGAACCATCCAAAATGGTTGTTTTTATGGTGCTTCAATGGGCTGGAAAATGGTGGTTTAATGGTTTTTTTTAATGGTGATTTATTGGGATGTTTTGCATGAACAAATAGAGATTTTATTGGACTTGAATTATGATACATGGTGTTTTATGTCATGGTAAGATAATATGATAGTATTAGGATATGGTTGTTGACAATACTATATTGGTGTTCATTTGCTGAGTCGATTTTTGCCTATTTTACCAATGGAAAATCCACTACGACCGGGGGTTTCTTAAGTCATGGCAGATCCCCATAGCAAAACCATGATTGTTTCAATCCTAAGTCATGGTCATCCATGACTTGGATGATTCTGGGCACCCCCATGACTTAGGAAACCTCCATACAAGTGCTCGGGTAATGTTAGTAAAATCAATAATCAATCACATTAATAGTTTCTAGTATTTATTACTATCAATTACTATTCCCACATGCCATATTCCATATACATTTGTGGGTTTTGCTGGCTCCTTTAGGGAACAGCCATCCAAGGTACAGTGGAGGTCCTGTTGGAGGATGGCTGTCAGAAACTGCGCTGGCTTTCATGTGAGCAGTGATCAAAAATATCTGGTTGATTGGAAAGAATAGGGATGTTATTCTGCTTGATTTACTGATAGCTACTGGTGATTGTTATGTCATGGAAATCCTTACTATAGCAAAACAAACAATTAGAAGGGCATGACAGAGGGTCTTGATTGCTGCTCATTTACCGATTGATGCCCCAATTTTGACCCATACCGATACCCATGTGGTAAACCCAATCAGAAAATCGAGGAGGCTGGGACGGTGTGGTTGATACGATCCCCAAATGGTAGGCATACGTATCCTCGACCATTGGTTTGCCACATTATTTTTCTTATTTTTCCGTTTCGCTTTCCAGAACCAATGAGGATTCTATTGTACCACAGTAAAACAAGGTCAGAAGCTATAGAATCCTACAGATATCCTACAGTTCTAATTATAGCTTACAACAGGTAGAAATGTCTATAGCTTATAGAACTGCAGGTTGGAGTTGTTTCTCTTCATTTGCAAGTTCCCCACAAGAAATTAGATGATCTCACTTGATTCCTACAAGGTAGCGCCCCCTAGTTATGCCCCATTGTATATATTATAATATGATATATTATGAAATTATTTATGTATGTATGTATATATATATTATGGTTATATATATATATACATATACATACATATATATATATGTACATCATTTAATAAAACCAGTTTTACAGATGATATTCATATTTGCCAACCATTTATCAATTTACCGACTCGATGTTTTTGGTGGCCCAGGAAATGCCTGGGAAGACCTGGGCTGATGGCCATTGGCTCGGCTCATGCCTTCATCTGGCCGCAGCCCGCGAACATCAGCCGAGCCGTTGGCCGCCCGCGCTTGAGGGTGGAATTCCAGAAGCACAAGGCCGAGCCGTGGACCACGGTGATTTCAATGAGGGATTCAGAAGCCTTATAAGGCCAGTAAATGGGATGTAGTAAGATACGGGAGAATATGGATTAGTGTGGGATAAAAGTGTCATAGTGAATCATTGTGTGATAATAATGTAACAAACAATCCTCAGAATAGAGGTTTAGGAACTTGCGTATGCTCCCCAAATGAGATGGTTTATCACTGGCTTTAGCAGATTTAGCAGATTAGTATAAATGATGGAAAAAAAAAGTAGGCATGATGCAGCCATAAGCAGCATTCAAGCATACATGAAACGATGATGTATATATATATATATATACAATAAATCTGGATGAATTATTATGACGTCATGTCGTGACGTCGCTGGAATGATGGTTTGGTTACTAAGGGGAATCATCCCCAAATGGCCGCACTTTTTGAGCTAGGTTTCGGCTTAGTGAATTATTCATTACTGCAATTCAGCAAGGCACATGATGAATAAGCCTAATCATGAGTAAGCGACCATAAACATCATTCAGCGATATAGAATTGGCTTGTGGGCTTTCATATATGTCAGATGATCCCAACTGGAAGTGCAGGGGCTGCTAGGACATGTGGATAGAGTCAGGCAAACAAATATCAGATGGTTTAATCATGTTTAGTGCCAAAAAGGGTCTCCATCAATGGGAGCCCCCAACCGTTGCAACCACTTGACCACAACCAAACTCCAGCCCAAACTCGCAGAGGCAGTTGGAGAGTTCTTCCAATGGCTTCCCAGCGCCAAACGCCCCGCGCAACTGCCCGGTGGCGGCGTTGCGGAGTGGCTGCTGCCGCTGGATCTTCCAACACCATTGCCCTCGATGCAAGTGGAGCTGGAGGTCGGCAGCATTGGGACGGTGGGCACTCCGTTGAAGGTGGAGGTGTGCCTGAAAAATGCAACGTTTTCGGAGGAAGAGATCAGGGTGCGGATTCTGCAGGAAGGTGACTTGGGATGCACTCGAATTTGTTGAAGAGTTCCCGTCTTTGAGTTGGGGATGGGTCAATTTGTTTATCGTTTACGAGTGTTTAGCATCCGCATCCAATTTTATATTCTGGGAGTTGTTTTTTTGCAAGTGGACAGGTAGATAGATGGATATAGATGGATAAATAGTCATCCATGATCCAATGCTCGGACTACGTACCCAGTCTCCGAATTTTTGACCCTCAATATCTATATTCAAATTTTAATAGTTTTGGTTCTCACCAAGTGCCCTGCTTATTAAACATATTGGCCTGGAAACTCAGAAACAAACATGAGAACCACCCACGAATAGATCCCACACTTATCACCTATCACTTGATCCTTTTTTTTGGCACCACAGTCCTAAGTTCTCCACATGTAAACCCCCAAGGTTTCGCAGACTGAGTCTCAGGCAAAATCTGCAGAAACCTCTATTTATATATGGTTTTCTTCAGCTTTGCCTTGAAACCAACCCATTGAAGTTTGGATCTCCAGGTGCTCCGGACCAAGGCGATGTCTCAGATCGCTACCTGTTCTCCGGCCCCGTGAGTTCTCAAGCCTCGCCCCTCAGCCTGGCGCCCGACGTGTCGCCGGAGTCTCCGGTGCTGCAGCCCTTCTGCTTGATTCCTTTGAAGCCCGGCTGGGTGTCTCTGCCCAAGGTTCAAGTCCTTTGGGCCAACCAGGACGCTTCAAGTTGGGATGGATTTGCGCCAAAGATGTGGGAACTACGCTTCTAAGCATTGGAATTTTGGTGATTTGCAGGGGTTAGCCCCCTTGCATTGCTGTCAGTTTTTTGGGGTATGTGTTGAAACTTGAACAATCACCAGCTATTAGGTGGTGAAGAAGTGCATGATACTGGGAAGTTAGCCCCGAACCCCATCCAGAAGGTGATCTGTTTGGTGCTTTCGGATCCTAAATGGCTTGTCAAGCCATAGCAACGAGGCAGTCCGTGGTGCATGTCATAGAGTACTTCTGAGCAGACTTCCGTTATCTCACCATTAAGTCACCATGGCGAAAAAAAACAAGACTTGGTTGGTTGATATCATACTAATTACATCTTTGATTTTCGATGCCCTGTTATCAAATCCCGCTGAAACCCACAGTAAATCACCCTAAATAAACCACCATTCCATCACTAAAAATCTAGAATCTCAATCCCGTGAAATCACCTATCAACAATCCCCATGAAAATCCAATTAAATCAATGGGAATTTCAGGATCCTAAGATGGAGGTACCTACCATATATAAGGCCTATTTATAAGGCCTATGTAAGGGAATATCACCACAAAATATGGCGTTATATGGTACAGTACCTCCATTTTAGGATCCTGAAATTCCCATTGATTAAAGAATCACAGCTCGCCCCGCAGGAGGCCACCAGCTCCTCCAGCTCCGTCTTCGTGGCGCCACGCGGCGCGCCAGCGGTGCACCGCACGACGGCGTGAAAAGAGATTGGTTTTTTGCTCATGGCTTGGGGATATAACGTGCTACATACGCGCGTATGTTATATTATAATACATTATATGATATTTGTTTGTCGTTTGCACACTGAATTATATATTATATTTATATATATGTATATTTGTATGGCATACAGTTGTATATATATATATAACTGTATATGTGGTATACATGTTTATATGATCTGATATATACATATAAGTATGAATGATGACATATACATATAGCACATTTAAATGATGACAACGCCTAGGCATGATTTTAAAAAAAAAACACAAACATGTCCGGATACTTTTGTTAAAATACCAGATACATAATTAAGTTAAGTATCACACCTGTTATGGGGTGTGGAACGTCGCCACTTAGCGGACTCCAAGAATGCTCAACAGGAGCCACCAAAGTACACATTTGATGATTTTGATGGACATATAGCAGGTTGGACCGGCAGAAATGAAACTTATAATGATACTGGATATTTAACCATCAACAGCTGGGATCTAACCACTTAATCAGGGGTATCCAATCGTTTCTGCAGAGAAAACCCATCGGTTTTGCTTGTGACCCTCCATGGCAATGGAAAATCCAGCACTTATACATAAATAAAAATGATGTTCCCATTCAAGCATTATTTGCAGAGGATTTTCAACAGCCACCTTTGCAGATAGTAATTTTCCATTGACTATCCCAATCTATCCCATGATTTTGGTGTAGTTACATATAATAACTATATAAATGAACCACATAAATCACACCATATATCATGGGGAAGTCCCTTAATCACACATAAATCATGATTATCACCCAAAATGTCTTCATCACATATATCATATATGATAAATCAATGATCATATTCCATAAATCAAATTTTCCCTGGTTGGTGCTTTGGAACATTTTTATCTTCCATATATTGGGAATAATCATCCCAACTGACTTTCACATTTTTCAGAGGAGTTGAAACCACCAAGCAGAAATGTTTGGGGTACAATCCACCTATTCCTGCTCAAATCATTTTACTGTAAATTCAAAAAAACTCTTGATCAAGTGAATCAAGCTCCAATTGTTGATGTTGTGTTTGATAAATCCCACAATTCCACAACTGTTGATCAATTCCCAACACTCCCCAATTGTGGATGTTTGGGGTACAATCCCCGCGTTTTTTCGACGTTTCTCGAGGCCAACCTGTCTGGTTGCCTCCGACAGTCCCTGTCTCAGAGCGGCCTTTGCCTCGCGGCCTCTGGGGAGGTCACTGATCTCGACCACCGTTTGACCAGTTATTTAGGCAATCTTTACATATTTAACTAAGTCTAGTTACTTAATGTTACTTAGTATATTTTTCAGTCACTATATCTATAATATACTAATATACATAAGTCAATATTTAGTATATTATATATATAATATTACGGATATAGTAGCGTGATTAGATGTCATTATTTTATATCAACGTGTTTAATCCATGTGATGTCATGTAATATCATAAACATCTAGACTTTTCACTATACATATGTACATGTATACATATATACGTGTATATATATATATGTAC
>Ga0126342_10005302_pt1 | contig 22421 bp, 18 predicted proteins | sample Cyp1metagenome_FD_92528 | JGI IMG/M metagenome (GOLD analysis project Ga0126342, IMG submission 92528) | Coral microbial communities from Lord Howe Island, Old Settlement Bay, Australia - Cyphastrea 1 metagenome | ecosystem: Host-associated > Invertebrates > Cnidaria > Coral ...
AGATCCTCTTCAAATGTCCCACGCCTGCCATCGTTTTTGGAAATGCGACGAAATCCTCACGTTTTGCTCACTTTTGACAAGGTGCACAATCCCTTGCGCCTGCCACGCGAAACGAGCTCTGAACGTCCAAACGTGGTCCGAACATGGAGTGCTTTTAACATTTTGACCTCGAAATGTGCTTCGAGTCAAAAACGGCGTGCACTTTTTCGACATCTCAACTCCCAAAAGTGGTCCGAGCTTGGTGTGTTTTGTGCATTTTGACTGGAAATGTGCTTCGCACCACAACGGCGTGCAATTTTTCATCTCTCATCTGGCCAACTGGCTCCGCACCCGCCGCTTTAGCGAGCCTACTTTTTGACCCTCCGGAGCCACAAACCAATGGAAGGAACACAATGTTTTGCGACTTTCCTACCTTTTCCGCACCTGGATCTTCTTTCTTCTGAGACTTTATCTGTTTTGATCTTCTTTCGTCATCGGACACCTTGCAGGGCATGCAAGGCATATATCGGAAACACGTGGACGGCAACACCGTCGGCAAAGAATAACCTGCAGGCAGGTCAATTGGAACTTGAATCACAAGAGCACACAATGGGAAGCATCCCATAGGTTTGATCTTCTTTCTTCTTCTCTTCTCTTCTCTTCTCTGACTCTTCCCATCTCTGCTTTTCATCTGTCCATATTGTCGGAAGTTTGACTTCTAAACTTCCTTCAATTTTGAATGAATTTGTATGTATTTTCATGTATTTTCAGACACTTGTATTATTAGCTTTTGTGATAGCAGTAATATGACAGCCATGTAAACAGTGGTCATCTGCTGGATGGATCAATCAAGAAGGCCCCCCCCCACAAGAAGGACCACGCACTCCATTTCTTCGATGAACAAAGACTCAAGACTTTTATTTTGTGTATCACTGTATCACTTCTGTCAGCGCTCATCCTCAGGGACCCAGCCAAACGCATTGCATGAGCAGCCATGCAAATCACCTGCACCGCAAGCTGTAGGAATGGAACCATTTTTTTTAAAAAAAAAAACAACTTCATACAACTTCATGTGCTTGTCTCCTTATGAGTCGAACAAAACAGGCCCGGTATGGCCCGGTTATGATTCTGCATATGATGTAGGATGAACCCTCAATATGACCATATACTGACCAATTGGTTGGTGTAAGTTTTTCTTTGTGGGAAGAAATTAGTCTTTCGACTATTTTCGACTGATGCCTTGTGACACTGCGCTACATACCCACTCTGATCACTCTGGTGCCTTCTCTACTGTGTAGCGAAAGCTCTGTCACTCACGGCATGACATGGCTGATGATGACAATGCTGGAAAAAAACTTGCAAATTTTGACAACATGTGGAATGCTGGATGTGGGATAGAGCCCAAACTAAGGCAATGAAGAAGTATGAAGTATGGTAAACAAGTCTTAAGTCTTACACTCCTTGTTTTGAGGAGAGGGTCTTTATTGTCAGCCAGGAGCATGAGCGGAAGATCAAAGGGAGGAAACTGTCCAATGTTCAAAAACTATATGCTGGTCTGTGGAACTGCAGCGCAGCATTTCGATAATGAATGACTGTGTTTCAACACAAGTTTTGCCAAATCGTGAGTCCCACACGCAACTCTGCACATCCAAGGACACTCTTTTCCAAGATTGCTACAGCTGGGGACTGTCGGCCCTATGCCAAGCTCACCCAAGCGGCACTCCCTGCAGCACTGCAGGAAGAGGGACGAAACGAACAAAGCGTCTGCGTTGCCAGCCAACGGCAAGTTGTGAAATGCAATGATGTAGGGACAAAGCGGTTTCAACATACCTTACCGCTAGATACATGAGTTCAGTGTTGTTAATCCAGTGCACTCAGCAGGATGTTCATAATATAGCTTTCAGTTCCAAGTTCATCTGACACATACTGCTACAAATGCTACTACAAATGCTACGGTATCAGGTGAGAGTGTCAGGTGAGAGCGGGTACATACGGCCAGTGCCAAATGCCAACAGCACTCCAATGTGCATGTTCAGAGCTGAAGGCAATGGAGCATTTCTATGGACTTAGTCGGTTGACTCTAAGAGAGAAAGAACAAAGTATGGTCAAAGCGGGTGAATAATCCGCTATAGGCCTTCGCCTTGTGCGAGACGTTACATCTGCTTGACATATCTTCGTCTACTTAAAATATATTTCATATTTAATCAATCATACACATGTCAGCACAGTTGAGCTAGGACAGGGCTAGACATGTTTCTCATTTTTTCTCTGATTTCCTGTGGCCTTCTGACAGTGAAGCAGGATGGGTTTTAGGATTTTTTAGGATGGGGGTGGAACAGAAAGGGGGACAGGGAAAAAGTCACCACCAGGGAAGCCAGCTAGGCAAACAATAAGCCAGCACAATCATGCAACCGCCCCCAGAGTATGCAAATGATCAGAGGTTGGTAAGCATGTGCAAGCATGGATTCAAAAAAAAGCAAAATATTATACAAACATCAGCAGCGATTTCTCAGACCCCTGCATCTCTGAAGCAAAGCGAGCCCATTCGCCATAGGTCACGCTGCGTACGTGTGAAAGTGCACGGGTACCTGGCCAGAATGGAATCTATCATGTCCAACTGATTTCCTTACGTGAAGTGAACTAATAAATAGAGTAAATCAAAGAATCTGTGATGCATCATCCAAGAAGTAAGAACTTACTGGGAGTTTCCAGTATGGATCAAGGTCGGTATTTCGCCAAATGCAGCTTCGGGTCAAAAGGATAATCTGGAGAACGGTTCTTTAATGTTCTTCGTGCTTGCAGTGAATGACTAAGAACAAGCTCATTTCAACTGCTTGGAAAAAGGGTTTTGCTTGCAGCGCATACTGCACATCGTACTGGTTCCGTCCAGCCCGGACGTTCGCCCACCAAGAAGAACATCGCTTTTGTATGCTTTTGTTGCGTTTTGTCATGCAATAAATCTGAACAATATGTTGAATGGGGGACTAACATCAACATATCCTCATTGTAAGAATCACATCTGCCAACCCTCTGAAGAATATGTCGCATGGGGTAAGAAAACAAACTGATCTTCATAAGGGGTCAAAATCGACCACCCCCTCTGAACAAAATGTCGAATGGGGAAAACAACACCAACTTATCTTCATTAGGAATCAACATCTGCCACCCCTGTCTGACAAATATGTTGAATGGGGTAATAGCATCAATTTATCCTCATTAGGAAATTTAGGAATCGAAATCTGCCACCCCCTTTGAACAATATGTTGCATGGTGTAATAACATCAACCTATCTTAATGAGGAATCAAAATCTGCTACCCCCTCTGAACAATATGCCGGATGGGGAAATAGCATCAACTTATCTTCTCTTCATTAGGAATCAACATCTGACACCCCTGTCTGAGAAACATGTTGAATGGAGAAATAACATCAACTCATCTTCATAAGGGTTGAATATCCATTTCAGACAAAAAACATCACCTATTGCATGTTTCCACACATCTTCAACATTCGAGATTGACATGTACAAAGAGAAAAACGCTCATATATATATTATATACATATAACTTAAACAAATCGAAAGTCCACCATAGCTTTTGAAAAATACACAACCCTGCCACGATTCTGTGGCGGGTAAATGTCATCCAATTATATTCAATTTCAACATCTATTGTAATCATTCAGTCGGGGATCTGAGTGTCGCAGAAATTGCAACGGATCCTACCGGGGAACAACAACTCCCCGCGCGCACGCATTTCATCGGCAGCTGCGTGCAGGCGGAGAAGTTCAGCTGGAGGCGAAGGCAGTGGCTGCTCGCCTTTGGGACACGAAGCAAAGAGCTCCAAAGGAGCTCGCCACCATCGACCAGCATCCACCAGCCCGGCCCTACAAACCAAGTAAACAACAGTGCAACCATGTGCCAACTGCTAGAAACTGTCTGCCGCACAAATGCTGCTAATCAAGGAGATGCTGCATGATCAAAGGGGAGAAACATGATACGTAATTGTGTTGCAAGACTGCAAGCCAACTTTTCCATTCCTTGGTTCCAACTCGGGATACTTGGGGATCCTTGACGCCCTCAGTCACAATCGAATCTTCAAGCTGGCCGCCTACCTGATGCGGCTGCTGCTTCCGGATCGTAGATGCTGACAGACATCCAGTCTTTTGCTGGCATAGCAAACCTTGGTCTTCGTCAGATTCGACACCACTGATTTCTGTGGATTGTGGAGCCCCACATGCGGCCTGCCTGAGCCACATTTTAGGTCTGCCCAGCGCATCCCAGCGCGCTACTTGTCTGACCACTGAAATCAAAAGATTACAGCATGCAAGGCATGGTAATTACGCACAAAAAGATCTTCAAGGATTCAAACCTGCTTCAAGTGCCTTGAGACATTGTGCTGACCTGAATCATACAACGACCTCACAGAAAGCCACTTGCGTCGAGCAGCTCCCCAACAGGGTAGATCTCAGTCTTAAACCGCGCATCCCTGCCGGAAACAAAGCCTTTTTGAAAGTTCAAGCAAAACATAATCAAAAAACACTCAGACTCTCGCTGCGATTGGCAACGCGTGGCAGTGCTTGGCAATGATGAGCCCCAACAAAGTAGAACGACATGAAAAACGGGCAACGGGACTGCCGTGCTGAGGCCGCGAAGGCGTAAGCGCTTCAAGGCTTGTGGGAGCATGTGGGAGCACTCTTGCAGTCCTTAAGTGTCTTTAGAACATTCTGGAACATGCTAAAGTGCACCCTGAGGTGCTTGTGACATCTTACGCCTGGAAGGTGTAGGTGCAAGCGCTTCAAACCAAAAACATCGCGTTGTTCATTTACGAGTACAGTGTTCCCTTTCACACTGATGATTTGGAACCAAAACATGTGTTGGAAATGTTAATAGATTGTGATCAAAAAGAATCAGGATAGAATGTGGCCCAAGCATCAATATGTTCAAACACTCTGGTTCACAGTTTGGCATGGTCTCATGATATCTCATGATCTTGCAACCTCGGGTGAGTACGTACTGATCCAGTTTTGCATATGGGACGTGCAAGGATGTCCGCGCCTTGTAATTAACCATAAATAGAGGGGAGTGCCGGGCTTCAGGACATTGTCAGCCACAATCACCGCTTTTGGCCTCAACCACTTCTGCTGACCATAAATGAGAAATTGCTGCCACGAAGGGAATGTGTCATTGAGATTCATTGAGCAGTGCCAAAGATGTGCCAAAGTATTCATGCCAGGTAAGCGAGATGACATAACATGACCTAACATACCGCAGCCAATTTATCACGAATGCAAAGGACACTGCCAGCATTGCTGTGAACATCTGTCGAAGGATTGAATTGAACATGGAAGGCATTGGAAGGCAGTTGAACACCTTCATGGCGATCCGATGCGACACGGATTTGCCCAGGTATCAAGCTCCAGAAGCCCGTGCTGAATCAACATCATGAGCTCTTGATCCTAGGTGCTTGTCAGCTTGACATGGAAGATCATGAGAGATATTTTATGTTCTAGTGTCAAGCTTGGGACACCTGAAGAGCTATCAAAACTAAAAACATCTAAAAACTATAACTAGGATGACTGGGCGCAAATTCAGCAGCATTGACGCCTCCTGGAAATGACATATTGAACCCAACTAATTACAATGCAACAGGACTGCTGAGTTCGCAACGTAACGCGAACCACGGGTATCAGTGAAAACCTGAACCAATCTGAACCATGCATCGCATGCAAACAGAGCTACTAGATGCTACTAGCACCTAATTATCCTAATTAGTGTTGGAATCTTATTGCCGTGGATCAACTCTGCAGGCGGACTCCGCTTGGACACCATCATCTGAACCCATGTGGACCGACATAAGATACATCGACAGTCATCACTCCGCAAAGAAGCACTGCGCTCCGTGAATTCTTGACACCCGCTTTCGCGTGCTGTCGCACTGATTTCTTGCAGATTTTCCTATCTTTCCTATTTCACGTCTGCCTCCAATAAAACACCTTTGAAAAAGGTGCGCTTGCAAAGCAATGCAAAGCATGAATGAAACTATTTACATTATTTTACATCCCTTTCTCATCTGAGCCCCTGACTCCTCCAAATCGCTCATTCATGTTGGCCGCCAGTCGTGGTAATAAAGACAAACTGTGTCCGATAAGAACCTTCGACCAACGTTGAGCATAGTACCACCCAGAATGAGGAATGGGGTTCCAAAATGTTAAAAAAAACTCTGGCAGCAGCCCTCTACAATCTTCTTGGCTCCAAACCATCATCAGCGTTTACGTTTACATACAAAATGCATGCTGGTCGTTGTTGGTCATTGCTGGTCACGATAGCTATTAAGCCTTAGGCCTGCATGTGTCGACAAAACAAAACACACCTCGTTTACGGTCTTCCCAAGTGAGTGCACCTTGACTTTCTGGGACACGCCCGCGAAAGCCAAAATGTTCGTTGCCTTGGCAAATCTTATCGTAATTCTGAAATCCATGATGTATCAATGATGGAGTTGGATGAGGACGAGTCAAGAATTCAAGAAACGAGGTCAAAAATAATCAGAGCTAGTTCATGCTGAGCCAAGCAATGTTTTCCAGCTCCTGGGCGAACGTCAAGAGCAGTGCAGGAATCTTCGACGCACAGATTTGTATTGAGAACCCACACTATAATTGCATGCACCGGGTCATTCTCGACAGTGGTGATCTTGCCAGCAGAATCTCTAGGTTGCTCGATCTTGTTCGATCATTTCCGGTCAATTTTGACACTGGAAACATAAACATTAACAACTTGTCATCAACAGTCATCAACATTCAAACATTGATCAACAAAGTGACCAATATGCGGAGTGATGTTTCCCATGTAAGTCTTCGACTGCAATCAAGTCCATGCTTTTATGTGCGGTGGTCCCCTATGTATAGGTCGTGCCAACTGATTGGAAAAGACTGCGCAATCACCGGATGTCTCGAGAAACGACTGTAGCCTTTCTTTCTTGTGAAAACGATTGAAAAAACCTTGTGCTGCTTGCACTGCCCCAAGCCCGTCAAAATGGCAGGCGCGCCGAAACATCTGCAACGGCCTCCCGAGCGAGGCGGGCTTCAAAACCAAGCTACTGACATACCACAGACTGAGGTCATGAGGACTGAGAAAACACACGACAAAGGTATGCACATATGCACAATGCAAGCCAAAGACTAGCAAACATTGCAGAGCAAGTTGTTCCGTACATCTGATAAGAAAACTGCTGATTGAGAGCGAGAGTTGTACTTGAACAAAACAGCAAATGCATCCACGTTGGAACTTGCAAGAGAGATTCTGCCCAATGGAACCTAAAGAAATCCGTACGGACCCTTGAGGGATCTGTGATATTGAGCTTTGCAACACTGTCTGCGGCAAGAACTTCAGACCCCTTGCACCCACCTGGCAAATCCTGGGCAGATCAGTTTGCTGCCATGTTTGTTATGTCGGTGCCATTTTTGTTGCAGGTAGTGTCTGACAATCCTCATTGTTTTTTCATCCAGGCTACTCGTATATTGTACAACGCAGGACTCTCCACAAGAATGGGATGGCCACGGCAAGAGTACAGTAATCTTGACTAGAGAACACGTCCAAGCACTTTGAGACAATTTCAGGCATCCTACTGATCCCTGATTACTTTCCTCAGGTCACTGCACATATCTGTTGCTATGGGGCCCGAAAAGGGCGTCAAGATCTTTCCAGCTGCCACGGCAGAGAAAATCGTTGTGCCAAGTCACACCATTGCTGAATAGCCGCAGTAGGTACCAAGCTCCAAAACCTGATTATACTCTTACATGTGCAATGAGGGAGCCAGGCACCAACCCCCTGTCGAATTTTACACGCAAACATGGCCTGCAAGCATATTGGAATAACTGAGAAGCCGATGGCCATGGATAGACAACGAACACGGAGGTCTCAACTACGGAAACTATGGCCAAGCACGCATGGGAATAACATATCTCAACAAATCCTGCGGGCTCAAGGCAGTTCTGCTAAAGCCAGTGGACAACAAGCCATGTAGGTTGACCTGGCACCTGACATTACTTGGTTTCCGTACCGTCCTGTTAGGCGAACTCTTCATTGCCGACGCCAACACCTTCGGGGTCGGATGCATTTTTGTTCAAGGGAAATGAACGCCTTTAGTGATCTTTACTGCAACTTTGCAGAAACTCTGAGCCAGAACCTACTATAGGACCATAGTACCGTGATGTACCGTGATTAGATGCAAAAATCATCAAACATATGATACCATTTTCAACCTTTTTCAACCATGTGCAATGATGCACAATGATTTTATTCTTGAAAGTCTCCACGCCTCGGCTTTTTCGCCAGCAGCAAGCTTCAACCACCGCCCATTTACATGCTCTCCTTCATGCAAATGTCTCCGCAAACTCTTGTTGGGACCGAGTTAGTGCGGCCAGGCTTTGAATGAGAAACATGAGAAACACCGCAGAAACACTGCGAGGAAGCTCAGCTACACTAAATGGCTCCACCGCGTGAAGGCCTTGAAGAACATCAGTGCCGAAGTTTTCCTGAGCAGCTGGACACAGCTCGAAAATTGCACACAATGTCAAGAATTGAACAGAAGGAAGGAGTCAAAGATGCACAATGGGACTGCAAAGTTCATCCTGTCCGCGACTCTGAATATTTGTTAATGTATTTGAGAATACTGTAGTTTGATGTAGATTGCACAATCTTTCAGCTGAAAACTCATGAGGAACAACCACTCTTGGACCCTGGCCATCGCCGCGCATATTGAAACCAAATCCTCGGCAGTCGTAGCTCAACACCCAGCTTCTTCCATGAGTGAATGCTGGGTATTGTCTGCTCGCTTCTCATATTTGCTTGCTAGTCTTCCAATCATTTCCAACCCTCTAGGACCAACTTTGTGATGAACTGCTCTCAGTCAATTGGGCTGTTCCACTGCCAATGCGAATTTTGGATGCATGAGTGCACATTTCACTGAGGTTATTTTCTCGGGCAGACTCTTCGCGCACGGCGGTCTGTAAGGAAATCTGCCGCATCACCTTTGCAAACACGAAACACCTGCAATCCCTGCCTTGGAGCACGTCACCATCAAATGGCTCTTAAGCGTACATTGTACACCGAATTCGCCTCTCATCACAGTTTCCAATCTCCTTTCTTCACTACACGTCGTCAAGGTCGAAATCATCCCCAAAGTCCTGTCACCATAGTTTGGTTCACCATGCGATAGGACAAAAACCCCTACAATAAGTAAAATAGATTACAGTAAACTAGTAGGATCGCGCAGTAGCAGTAGTATGCAGTAGTTAGACCTACCACCAGATCACAAGCGCATCTATTGTGGTACAGGAAGGACCGTTTGGACCATAATCCTCTACGAACGATGGGCTAAGTGATCCAAAAGCCTAAAGCTTCGTCCGGGCACTATGCAGACACAAAATCACAAGAAAGAGCCAATTCCGGTCACAAGAAAGAGGCAGGAAATGGAGGCGCGACCCCGGGAATGTGTAAGCGCGGCGTGTCCACAATCTCTCAAAGCTCGACCAGTGAAAATTGATGGGGGTCCAGCGAACTGGCGGCTTTTTTATGCCCAATCACGAATCCACATGCAGAATCTCAGCATGATCTCTCAGAACATTTCAGAACGCCCATGAATATCATGAATATCTGTGTGAAATCCTCAGGCGGTGTAATGGCCGTTGCATGCTGCTGTCCTTGTCGTAGTCCTGATGGACTCGTTTCTCCAGCAAGGCTTCAAAGGCGACGTCTTCCTCAAGCACAAAGCAAGTATCCTCCTCTCAACTTCCTTTTACAAAATTGGCAGCATTAGAGCTGCTGCATGGGCCTGTTTTCATGGTATCAGCTCTGAGACCTAATCAAGACCTAGCAAACTTGCAATGGGGCATGCTCTCCACATATGTATTATATATATATAAAGCTGTTTTATGCTGTTTTGGATTTGCCGGGCTGACGCGAGCGTGACGGGGCAAATGAGAGAAGTACCAAATGACAGTGTAAAATGCTTGACCTACCGTTCAAAGCGACTGAATACACAGTAAATGCATGTAAATGCATCGCTATGGCTGAATTCATGGTTGCTCCAAGTCTTTGGCCGCAAGGGAAATTTGGGTCATGAAATGAATGTAATAAACACATAAAAAACCATATTTGTTTTTCTATTAATCTTTGTATAAATGTACATAAATTAACCCCCGCTTGTGGCTGGTAATCTATCCGTGTAAGGTTGGGGCAACCCTGGAATTGGAACCTTAAGTCACACCCGTCACACCCTGCTTGAATCCCATAGAGCTTGGATAAACCATTGCACCTCCAGCAGCTGCTTTGTGCACTTTTCACAAGTGCTCCAAGCCCGGGGACCCGATGGAATCCCACCATATTTATTGGCAATTCATCTTACTCACTGCACCAAAAAAAAACACAGCTGCAACATCCAGCGATGCACGATAGATTGCGTTGCCTGTGATCTGCAGCTAAGACATTCCTAGACCAAATGTAATGTAAGTGAAGAACTGTTCCACTGCCCTTTTCATGCAAATGAAAGAGTGGGTTACAGGATGTTACAGGTTGATTAATCATATTAATGTTGACTATAGTCAGTTATGTTCAGTTACACATTCAGAATTCCTATTCTTAATGGAACGGCTGGGTCTCCTGGGATACCGAGGCGGTCCCTTTGGCCAAGGCACATCATCCTCTGCGAGCCTCAGATGCAAATTGATCCAAGAACCAGCAAAACTTCACAAAGAACTTGACAGGGTTATTGTATGTTATTGTGGGTTATTGCACTTCCATGTGGCATCACATTGGGGGAGAAACATGGATGATTGTTGCCATCCCTGCAAACATTTTTATTAATCAAGATGCCTCTCCTTCCGTGCGCTGATCCAGCCAACCCACTTAGGACACAAACTGCATGAAGTGTAGAAAAATGACAGTGGATAATGATGGGATCCTGATGTGTTTTGATTAGCAAACTGCTTTATTGGATTCTTGAGCTCCGAAACAAAGGCATCTCTCTCTCTCTCTCTCTCTCTCGTGTTTCACATATTTCAAATCAAGGGTCGATAGATTCTATTTTTACATATGCACTAAACAATTCACGCGCATTTATATGTGAATCATATTTTCATATCATCAGCTCAATCCAATGGCAAATGTACCTGTGTGACAACCGCCCCAAACTAGGTCCAGTCACTCGGCAGGACCCATAGCCGTGTCTTCGGATCCCTCGCAACTCAACAAGGTCCAACAGTTCACGCATTCACAGCAATTGCAGCGCAAAGAATTTCAATATCACACATCAAGACTAGGAAGCAAAAAACAAGAGCAATTCAGCCAATTTCAGAGTTACAGGTCAGTCCGACCTGCCAAACCGCACGTCCAAACAAAGTTAATCAGTATTCAAAAAGTATATTCAATAAGTAAATTCAATAAGTGAAACCAATATATAAATGTATTCAAACAGTGTGAATTCAATGAACATATTCAGTGTAAATTGAAAGGGCGTATTGTAAATTCAAACTGGTGTATATTCGAAGAGTTTATACTCAAACAGGTGTAAATTCACAGAGTGTAAATTGAAAGAGTGTAAGTTCAAACCGGTGCATATTCAGAGAGTGTATATTCAAAGAGCCTACATTCAAAGAGAGTATATTCGATATTCAAAAAGTGTACATTCAAAGAGAGCATATTCAAAGAGAGTACGCGTATATTTGAAGAGAGAATATTTAAAGATAGTAAATTCAAAGAGTGTATGTTCAAAGAGTGTATATTTAAAGAGTGTTAATTCCAAGAGATTCGAAGAGTGTATATTCAAAGAGAGTATATTGAGAGAGTGTATATTCAAAATTCAAAGAGGGTATATTCGAAGAAAATATATTCAATCAATGTATATATACATATATATAGTGTATATTCAAAGTGAGTATATCTTCAAAGACAGTATATTTGAAGAGAGTGTATGCAAAGAGAGTATATTAAAACCAGAGTATATTTAAAGACAGTATATTCAGTAAGTATAGTCAATAAGTATGTTCAAGAAGTAAATTCAAGCAGTAAATTCATGTAAATTCAAGAAATATATTCAGCAATCCAATAAGTATATTGCATGATCAGTATATAGAGAAACAAATTGAACCTCCTGAAACGCCAAACAGCTATTGCTGTGAGCAGTATATTGGGATATTCAATGAATACATTCAAGAAGTAGATTCAATCAGTAATTTCGATAAGTACATTCAATAAGTAAATTCAATAATTAGATATTCAATAAGTATTTCAATAATAAGTACGTTCAATCAGTAATCAATACATATATCTTTTCAACAAGTATATATATATATCGTCAATAGAATTTGAGTCTTCGTTCAGCTTGGTTCCAGGCCATCGCTGCATCAGCATCTTGAGGTGCTTGGTCACGTCGGCGTGCACTGCCTGAGACCGCATCTTCCACGTCTTCAGTCTGCTCTAAATGTGTTGGTCCGACTATGCGGAAAACGAAAATGTCCCTGACGAAAGGGACTTCTGCTAAGAAAAGTAGAAAAGTAGACCAGTAGTAGTAGTAGCAGCAGTAGTAGTAGTAGTAGTCGTAGTAGTAGTAGTAGTAGTAGCCCTTGCACGGATGCAGGCCAAACATATCCAGAGCTTCCAGCAGTTCATGCAAGTCCCTAACGTTCCAACTTCAACGCCCTGGTTTTTTCCAGCTTGATTGGGCGCGTCTGCGCGAGCTTGAATCTTTGAGCTCGCTTGAAACCAAGGAAAGATGTGGCTGAGGTTTCTGTCCATATACAAATATAATGCAATTGTTGTAAACACATATGTAATCTTATATAAATGTACTGTTCACAATTGTTCACATATCTTCTCAGAACAGGGATGAACATGTCATACTGGCAAGACTCTGGCCTATCCCGAAATGCCATTCCGGCTGAAAATGTGGGAGTCTCGCCAATATGGCCTCCCACAAATACTCTATGCACTCATCATGCCCGTCCGTGAGAACACAACAAAGGGCCCTTTCTTGGAGCAACAACATTGTTTGGACATCCTCAAGTTCAAGGATCAATGATGATCAATGGATCAATTCTTCAACAGAGTCTCAGGCCACCGTGAAGTAACGCCTCTTTTGGCTAAGTGTATCACCAGCTTCTTGTTTCCATCATCATCCTGGCAGAGAAATGGCCGGTGACCCCTGCAACTTTGCCCATATTGGCCCATGTTTATAGTCGTCTGTGGCTCTAGCAACGCGGTTTACCCATGTTTACTGTATTTGCTCCGCATGTCCCCGGAACTTGCACTGGCGCTAGTAAGAGTTTGGCTAGCGCCCATTCTGCCCACCCTGCGCACGTCCCACACTAAAAGAACTAAATAGATTCATCCCTCCGCAAGAATCCGCAAGAGAACTGCAACATCAACAAAAATCAAGAAAGCCTTCCCCGTGCCGTTTTGTTCGCATTTTCGACAAATTGAACCCTCCAACCCCCTGTGGGGCGGACAATTGATGAAAATGATAACAATTAAATATGGTTGTGAAAGTATGTGAAAGTGACCATAGTCGAACGCGCATGCTCGCATGTATACTCTCTCTCCATCGGCATGTGTACACATTAAACAATTTTCATACATATCCATACAGTGTCATTGAGTCATTGTACATTACATGCATGTATACATTGATACATACTGGACACACGTACTCCCATACGCACACAAACGCACATGTTCACTCTACACCTTGCATCCTCTAACAGTATGTGGCTCTATGAACTTACGATGTTCTCTAACTTGATATCGGGGAGAATCGTAATTATCCAAACTGTCGACACCTATTTCCTTTTGATATCGCAAGTGACTGCGAGAGCGCTTTGATGGATTGGACATGATTGGACACTCGGACACTCTTCATGATGAGGTGCAAACATGTGCAAACAAAGTCCCCAAACCCTTGATGCGTGTGTCTCCAACAACATCCGTTTTCTGGACTGTCCTCATCGATCTCCCAAAAGCACTCGTCCACGTCCAGCTCGCATCCTGGGATCCCGTCAAAAAGGACTTCGCCTTCAACAGCGATTGAAACCTTTCAGGGCCAAGCACACACTGCAGCAAGGTCCTTTCCCTCCAGTCAGCATCATTTAGTAAATTTAGATAAATTTAGCATAGCCTAGCATCATTCGGCAATGATTCAGCAATGTTCAGCAGTAAAGCAACGCAAAACAACCAACGACAACGCTTGGAAGCTATCTGCAGTTATCCTTGGGACGACAACTTGCATAACTGCGATTCAAGCACATGATCCGAACCACGAAGCATCCACCAGCATTATAACCATGATAATATATTACAATATGCATGCATAATATGTGTTTATTTACCTATATATATACATATACATATATATATACATATACATATATATATATATATAGATATTATCATTTATATAATATATATATATACATATTATTATTATTATTGTTATTATTATTATTAATTATTATTAAAACACATTATCATGCTCATACATACCACATATTGTCACTGTGGCAAACTGCATATTATACACACCTGTGATACATGTCCCATCATGTTGCCAACCAAGTGCACTTACACTCCACATTCAACATGATCTATGTCCAATTCCAACTCGTCGTAAATCCATCTGCTGCAGTTCTGTCACGCCTGACGCATGGCGAACGATGCGGAGATGTCCTTTTTGGTAGTGTTGGGACCAACTGCGGCCGTCACCAGAATTTCCATTCCTTGGATCTGCACACTGCAAAAAAACATATTTTGATACATTCTTTATGAACAGTGTGTTGCCATGCTCACGCATCGTAGCAGCGGAAAAGAAAAGAAGTAGGCTATATAGAAGGCTAGAAGTGGTGCAAACGGGTCAAATGCCGATGCTTAAGCATTCCAAACCCATTGGATGCATGTCTTGTGGCCTACTGTGACTGTGTTGCTATTATTGCGAGCTTTCATTTTCTATGCTTCCTGTTGAATGCATGTAGCATTTAAGGGCATCTTTCTGCTTGCACAACATTTCATCAGATACATCCAGATACTAAGATCTGCTTCATTGGTTGTAGCCAGTGCAGCTTGTGGCCCCTGGTGCCAGATGTGGACAGGGTGCAAGATTTAGACGTGCTTTCACAATCGTACTAGTACAAAATCATACGGAAGCTGAGGGTCCGTTCCTGGTCCAAGAATATCGCCCTGCTTCATCAGAGCCGCCCTCGCCCAAATCCTCTCGGCCGTAACCGAGATCGTCAGCTCGTCGAGTTGTCCTCCCAGCTGTGCGGCGGGCAGCCATCTGTGTCAGGCATACGCGCATCCCCCATGCAACAGTTTCTGGACATATCCTCAGCAAAATCTCCTCGATGTATAAAGGCAATTCAAAAAATCCAGACTCATTGAACAAAAAAAGCATTTGCCAAATTCTGGAGAGGTACAAAATTGGCTACTGACGAATACTGCCGACCCACTCCAATCCTGCAATTGCTAGACTAATTTGTGTTTTCACATGGCAACTGTGTTCGCTAATACTTGGCTGTTTATTTTTTGATGTCCGCAAGATAATTACAATATTTGTGCACACATACACATGAAACACACATATGATTCGATGATTAATGTCCGATATATTCGGGGTAGATCTAGGCAAATCTATATTATATATATATATGTGTGTGTGTGCGATGTGTGTATATATTATTATATATACTGCCTCAGATATCCTCAAATGAGGTATTCGAACAACCCATCATGTGTTCCCATATTGTGCTTTTCAGCAACAGTGAGCCTCTGAAGTCGACGCGCCGAAGCGCCATACATTGCCACAAATAGAGAGGAACACGTCGGAACCTGGGTGCTCTGGAACTACCGCAAGACCTGAATGTGTGGTAACATGTGGTAACCATGATGCTACTGAATCGTACACATATGTACACATCAGTGATGCCATGATGATTGTAACAAGGCCAACAAAGGAAATGGGAACCCCCTCCATCACCTCCATCCACAAAATAGAAACATTTGGAAACTGAGATTCTCTCTGCTGAATGCCTGGGCAAGATGCCCAGTGCCAAAAGCGCTCATGCTGTCGCAGCAAGGGCGGGCTTGCAGCTTTCGCACTTTGGTTATCCTTCACTGATGCTGAAGAAAGTGCGAAGGAATGTGACTGATCCCCGCCGAATTGGTGCAGCAAACCTGAATATCTAGGCAACCTCTGAGGTTTGCTTAACTACCCAACAATGCCCAACATTTTTACCAGTAGCAAAGTCAAATTGTGAAAATACGTATGTGAAAATCACATCTCTGAGGAAAGCTCAACCGATACATGCACGAGCTTGCGCCTCTGGAATCGTGTCAGGGATGCAAGTGAAAATCCTAGTCCTTACTAAAAGCTAAGAACTACATCCCGCTGAACGAAGCCACAGACCTTTAAACGCAAGCGCAGCATGTAAAACATACTAGCTGCTAGCCATGTATAAAGATTTACGACAGTTGTTAATGACAACAAAAAAAGAAACGACCAATATTTGTTGCACACAAGATCCTAGACAGATTCAACAATATATCACAATATACCACTGACATCCACTGACACCAATTGACAAGCAAAAGGTGTACAATTGCCGTGCATCTGCCTGCACTGTGACTCGCGGAAGCCGGGGCTGCTGAAACGCAACGCTTACCTCGAATAGATTTTGATGCTGAAGCCGACCAATGCCAAAATCAACCAAACAAGTATGCCCTAGCTAGTTAGCAAGCTCAAGTCCAAAACAGCCAAATATCTGGCCACAAATCAAAATGCTTCCCCTAGGCCCTAAACCATTCTGAATGCGTCTCCGGACAATCATTGCACAATACAGAGTAGCACTTGCATGTGCTAGGTATTGACACCTTTCTCTGCGCTTTGGACACGAAGGGCGGGTGGGCCTCCAAACAGTTACATAGTGGCTGAGCCAGTTGTCCGGAAAATCCAAAGGCTAGGATGCGAATCCTGTGAAAGCTGCATCAATCAGGTCAACATTGCCTCTTCACAAATTCCTTAAGTAGCCAAGCTGCATACATGATGCAGCGGCTGCCGTATAGCTTGTCGCTTAAAATCTATGCTGCAAGCTGGTAGGCATAGAATTTATAGGATCTAAAGCTTCCTTTCTTGAGCCACGCCGGCAATTAAATCGCAAGGACCCGTGAAACAAAAACTGGGAGCGATGATATACAGTAATTAAGCAATAATTACGAGTAAAAGTATATAATTCGGGTATATTGTTATGCCTGTCACAATGTGTTACAATATATTACAGTATCAATATGTTACAACGGAATCGGGGGACATTGTCTGGTGCATAGTGGCAGCAAGCATGCAGAGATTGCACCTTGGCATTGAAATTCTATGAAATGCATTGAAATGCTTTGATTCTATCTGATCTCTTAGTCCACAGGCCTGTCGGGATCACTGTTGGCATCGCTCAACTCAAATATACTCAAACATGTCTTTAAACATATTCAAAAAACTTTTTGTTTTATGTTTTTTTGGTTTCTTCGTTTATGGTCCATATGGGTTTATGATGGTGTATGTGTTTATGTCATTCATTTGCATCTCAGGAGTCTTAGCCGAGTTCAAATTTATCACTTTCACAGTGCGGGTGCCTTTTCGAAGGCCAAGCATTTCTGCCCAATTGCCTGACCCTGCACCACTGCAACGGAAACAAGAGGATCGCTTTTAGCAGCGGATTCGACCGGCACAGTACAGACTTCACATCATTGGTGTACCAATTTCCAATTTCAGTTGTTCATTATTGTTCTTCTGAGCTTCCCTTGCTCTAGTCTAGGCAGCATGTTGACGACTAGTAAAGCAAAATAATGCAAAGTCGCCTTGGTGCAAAAATGATTAAAAATGTGTAAAATACATTAAAATACTGGAAACCACATTTTTGAGCAGCCTCAAACAAGAATCCCGTCCAATCAGCCTGGTGGCTGACAGGGACACCCCACCTGCTGCGCTGCTGCGCCACTCTTTCCTTCTTTCTGGCTTGAGCCAAGAACCCAATGGATGCAGCATCCAGTGGCACTACCTTGATTTATCCTGACATGGAGCACATCAACGTTAAGTTGACAAATGCCATTGAGTTGGCTGTCAAAGTTGAGATATGATCAATGTGATCTAAATTCTGTATTTTGGACGTGTAATTGTTTGGAGGTCCTGCCAGGACGACCTGACTATATGTGTATCCATGTCTATGTGGGTCTTCTGACTAGTTGAGCGCCAACATGTCATGTGTTTAGATTGTTGTCAGGTCACGTTGGAAGCTTCACTTCAAAAAAATACGAATCTTTACACCAGCACAAATGAACGCAAGACATCTGGCTGATTGCATTCACCTCAAATCCCATTTGGTTCCGAGATGCTTTACTGTGCTGAGCTCCTTGCATTTGGTTGAGCATTGAGGATCCTTAGTCCAACTCAAGCGACAACAGCCTGCGAGATCATGCAAACCCTAAGCAAGAGCGGGAAAGCATACGTGATTGCAACGGGGATTCTTCGTGACTTCGCCACATTAATTTTGTTTATAGTTTTTTAAATATGTTTAAGTATAATTGCCGTGGTTTCATATTTTTGCCCAGCACTGCATCACTTGATACTTTTATTTTGTCCGCCTCCGTGAGTCCAGTCCACTGCACAGCTGCAGCACAGCGTGATCAACATTGGAGCTGTTCCGACCTCTAATTCTCAATTAATTTCTGAATTGAAATCATCAATTACAGTAACAATACTTACAGTATAATTATATTATATATATATAATATAATTACAGTAATTAATGAGATCTCGTTTTAAATACTGAAACCTTGGCTTCCGGACACGTGGCGCAATAGTTCCAACTCCTTTAGGTCGACAAAATGGGCCAGGGCGACCAGGCCATGCTACCCGAGCTACAAGCATCTACAAGCATATCTATGCGTAACAAGTTCTAAGAGACCCAGTGGGCAAAAACTTGAAGCCTCTCCTTTCCGTAGAGTCCACTGAGAGAACCCTGAAACTGACGTGCTGCCTCGGATAGCCTGAAGATCGAGCTTGCATGGCGCATGGGCTATAACCCGCGGCTGCACACATTGCCGTGGATTTTGCTAATTACAGTACTTCCCTATCAATCGCCCTGAATGCATCCAATGGTTCGACAACCTGATGGTATCAATATCAGACACCATGATGGGAAACTAATCTGGCAAATCACAAAAAATAGTCCTTCCTCCAAGTCAGTATACGGTTCACATTGCAGCGCACCTCAAGAGCTCTGGAGCAGGGGAGTGGCCCTGATGGCGCCGGGTGGCAATGGCCACATCCTGTGCAGCGAGCCAGAACTTCTCGACCTGGACACGGCTACGGTCTTGGTATGGCTCGGTGCTTGGTGGCTGTCCATCTTGGTCTATCTTTGTCCATTCCCAATCTATGCGGAAACTTCTGAACTTTGACGTGTTCAACCAACAAGTTTCTGATGCATCCAAGCATACTCACTACTCTATCACCAGGAAGATTGAGTAGTGACAAACGACACGACAACTGAACATGTTGGTCTTGCAAGTCTTGACGTTGCAGCCGGTCTGAGCAAACATAATTCTATGTCCGGGTTGGGTTTCCACTACAAAATCGGAAAAAACTCGTCAACATATCTAAAGTCCAAACTGATGTTTCTAGGGGTGTGAAATGTGTGAACAAGGACATGAACATATATTTAATTTGTACAATACAAGCCTCTGTCATGAAGGATATGGAAAAAATGTGTTGCAACTGCAGGCACCAAAACGACGACTCTGGAACATGCATTGAAATAGACCAAGTCCGGATGTTCAATCTGGATTCCAGCCTCTTCTCCATTGTGCCCACCTGCAAAGACTGCAAACATGAAAAAGATCGGGGGCCTATAATCTGTCCGAAATCTCTCTCTGCACTTCTTATTTTCATTGGATAGTGCAAATAGCTACGTCGTAATTATTACAGAGACAAACGTGCAAACAAATGGTACATAAATACTTGTAATTATGCACACAGTTTAACCAAAAATAAATAAAAAAAAAGAAAAAACAACCTACATATCATATATCACAATAGTTTTGAACATATTGTATTGAACATCGTTCTTGAATGTTCTTGACGCGCTCCGGGATTCATGGCCATGATATGCAAAGGTGCATCTGTTGCCAAATGAAGATACTGAAGGGAGATAAAGGCAATGATGTTGACCTAGCTTGGGACTCAAAACTCTTTGCCTGGTTCTGCTTCAGAAATCTCCATTCTGCCACTTATGCCACTTTAAGTTTGTGCAGCCATTAGCTATACTAACGGAGCCAACACAAAGTATTACCATATCTCTTGGATGTTTTACACAGCATTGCATTGAAGCTTTCTTGTACAGTTTCCTGCAAACATCTGCCAACACTGCTTCCCGCTTCCCCTTGCGTTTTAATCTCTGAACTGTGCGCAGCCGGCAAAGCTCGCCGTCGGGTCCCTGGAACAGAATTCGTCTATATAGATCTATATAGACTGTATGTGATCATGTGAGACGTGTAGTGGAGTTTGGCAGTCGAACACCTTCCGGCAAATTGCCCGTCTGCAAATGCACGCAGAACGTTCACTAGTGGCATTCGATGACCAGCGCAGCTTCCCCGCTCTGTCTCATTGGGCACCCGCATGAGGTGGCCTAGTCAGTGCTGCAAATCATTGGGAGACAGGAGGGTAGCAAATGCGTCAAAACACCCACAAATACTATGTATATTAAATATATATAGTATATAATGATATATAATGTACCCCTTGACAAGGACTCCTTGGGCAACAATGCAAAACATTCATGTAAGCGAGCCAGGAGTCCTTGAGTTTCAAAGTGCGCAAAGAAAGCTGCTTTCCGATTGGATGCAATGAAAGCTAGAAGAGCGATGGATATCAGCTACAGCATGATGAGATTGGCTGATGCGTCCAAGATCTCTGATGCTGGCAGGCCCCGCAACCTCAGGAAACAACGCAATAGGATCATGCTGTAAATGATTCGTCACAGCTGTAATAGCAATGTATTCAGAGCTGAAATTAGCTGAACCATGATGATACCAAGGACATCCAAGGGCAATGGATGAGAAAAAACCAGGTCCAGAATGGTTAACCCCTCACTTCCAACAGCCAGTTTCGACTCACTTTCAACACCGTCGCACTTCCAACACCCAGAGAACTCACTCCCAACGCCCAAAAGTAACTCACTTCCAGCGCAAAAAGCAGGTTTCGGCGTCGGTAGCGAGACAATTTCAATACTTACCACACCAATCCACACCACAACACCTTGGAGTTTGTTTGGGAGACTGGGGAGGAATCCTTCTACTTACATAATTACTGGCATCAGCCATTTAGGGTGGTAAACGACTCAGCCACGCACACAGATCGCATTCAGCGGCGCACGCAGCCAAAACTCAGCCACGCACGCAGAACAAACTCAGCCACGCACACAGAATCAACTCAGCCAGGCACACAGGTCCAGGACAGCCAAGCACACAAATCTATCTCAGCCACACACACAGAATATACTCAGCCATACACACAAAGAAAATTCAGCCAAGCCACACACACAAACCTTTATATGTTGCAGTTAATGTAAAAAAAAACAACAGGTTTAGGGTCTATATGTTGTTGCACGTAAGAAGAGCCAAAACACCTTTAGGGTTTATATGTTGTTACACTTAATGCAAGAAGAGACACGACACCTTTAGGGTTTATATGTTGTTGCACTTAATGCAAGAAGAGACACGACACCTTTAGGATTTATATTTTATATGTTGTTGCACGTAATGTAAGAAGGGCCACGACACCTTTAGGGATTATATTTTGTGGAACTTAATGTAAGAAGAGCCAAGACACCTTTAGGGTTCATATGTTATTACACTTAATGTAAGAGGAGCCACGCCACCTTTAGGGTTCATATGTTGCTGCGCTTAATGTAAGAGGAGCCACGCCACCTTTGGGGTTCATATGTTGTTGTACTTAATGTAAGCAGAGCCACGGCACCTTTAGTTTATTTTTATGTTGTTGCGAGTAATGTGACAGGGGACATGACACCTTTAGGATTTGTATGTTCTTGCACTTAATGTAAGAATACGAAGAAACATATGATGACGATGGTGATTAGGATGATGGTGATGATGATGATGATGATGATGGTGATGATGATGATGATGAGGATGATGATGATGAGGATAAGGATGAGGATGAGGAGGATGATGATGATGATGATAGTGATGATGATGATGATGATGATGGTGATGATGATGATGATGATGGTGATGATGGTGATGATGATGAGGGATGATGATGATGATGATGATGATGATGATGATATATGATGATGATGATGATGATGATGATGATGATGATGATGATGATGATGATGA
>Ga0126342_10005303_pt1 | contig 22418 bp, 23 predicted proteins | sample Cyp1metagenome_FD_92528 | JGI IMG/M metagenome (GOLD analysis project Ga0126342, IMG submission 92528) | Coral microbial communities from Lord Howe Island, Old Settlement Bay, Australia - Cyphastrea 1 metagenome | ecosystem: Host-associated > Invertebrates > Cnidaria > Coral ...
ACCCCACCCCACCCCATCATCAACGTAGCATCAAGAACATCCGACTCGAAAAAGAAGCGTTTCGCGACCTCAGTTTTCGGTCCGTAGGCTTAAACATGTAGAACAAGCTATCAATCATGTCACCTGTCAATGAGCTTTAGAACAACTTGTGGGTGGTTCACGCACCGATGGTCGGCAGTACAAGGATACACCTAAAAGCAAAATGGGGAAAGGTGATGAACTGCTGTATCAACACCAATTGATTGGGGGTCTTTGACCGCCTCCAGAAACAAATCAGCCAATGCTGGCGCAATATATCTTCTGAGCCAGGGAGTCTATCGGATAGAGTCTGGGGCAAAACCCCACAGTTAGCTTAGATGGAGACTGGGTAACACCCTTAAACGTACCCCTTATATTTGGGGTCGTAGCTTAGCTACTAAGGTATCTTTTAATTTTCAGACACCAACTTACCATGATTTAAAGCAACTTTTGATGGTGTATCCCAAATGAAACATCCAGCGATCTAGACCAGACATTCTGGTTTACCCAATATCAACAAAAACATATCAACCATCTATATAAACCAAATATTGGCTTGATCAATATCAACTTATCAACATGTAAGTAGTATAAAGCTAAATATAAATATACGTATATAACTGCACATATTCAACAAACATCATTATCATTTTTCAAAATATGTATAGTCCATTGTAATTTCAATTATATATATATGTATTAGTATAATCGTAGAATTTTCTGCAGTACACATCTTGCCCAACACGTCCCAAAAATACGTCCCAGTTTTATCCCAAGCGATTTTACGACCATCCAAATCGACCCTGTCGCCGTGCCACGCTTCGACGGTGTTCACCAGCAATTTGCCTGGCTGTTCACTGTTCACCATGAAATCGGAGGGAGATCAGGTTCTTACCCTCTGGTAAACTAACAAAACTAATTATGGAAAATCACCATTTTAAATGGGAAAATCCACTATAACTGGCCATTTTCAATAGCTATGTTAAATTACCAGAGGGTAATCAGTTTTTTCAGTGGAAAACTTATGGGGGAAATCATCACTGACATCACTGGTTGGTGGTTGAGCCTAGCCCTCTGAAAAATCCATGGGTTGTGAACTAGTCAGTTGGGATGATGAAGATCTCCCAAGTGAATGGAATTCATAATCCAAATGTATCCAAATGTTCCAAACCACCAAACAGATCATAGGGAAAGTGATGTTCTTCAAGGTTCTTGAGTTGATGGAATGGAGTAGCAAATTGGATCATGGTTTATACCCACAACCATTGAGGTTCTTAAACTCGTTGGCATTCAACCCTCTGGTGGGTAAACAAACTTCTAAGACAAACAAAAAGGCCAACTAGGGTTGAGGAATTCGTAATCATAGGTGAGAATGGGATTTAAAGTTAAAAGGTTGATAATGATCATAAGGCAAAAAGTGTACCACTTACCTGGGGTTATGGAAAAAGAGACGGGAAACCCATGGTTCCGGAAATATGTTCCCATCATCCATTTATGTTAGATGATGAAATGTTTGTTTACTGGATGAGTAATATCTAGAAACAACTTTATATTTCAACATGTTGCTTGGTGACGTGAATCCCAATATCCCAATTGAATCCACAATCTCTGGATTACAATCATCATCATCATAACAATTTTTATGACAATTTTGACAATACATGGGTGGGTTGGTTGAAGGGTAATCCATGTATTATCATTATCATAATGCCTTAAATGGATCCATGTCACATAATACATAATGAAGGGTAATTCCACATGTGTTCTTCTAAAAAAAATATGTGACATGGATATCATGGATCCATTTGGCATCGCAAAATGTGGATCCAACCATTCGGCTAATCCGACAGTCGAAGCATGTCTGAACCCCTCCCCCACAGTGAAGTCCGAAAATCCTGAGGGACTTAAAAATCGGTCAACATTCCGAGCTGATTCATAGCTTTCAAATCAATCAACAAGTCCATTTTGGGGAGGATTTTCCATAGAAATTCCGTATACCCTCTGGTAAACTAACATAACTATGGACAATCACCATTTTTTATGGGTAAATCAACTATTTCTATGGCCATTTTCAATAGCTATGTTAGTTTACCAGAGGGTAAATTCCATAGAAAACCCCCATCCCGTTGCCTGAGATGAGCTTGTTTTTACTCATGGCACCCAAACGCACCTGGAGACCTCAGTGCGAAACGCGAAACTCTCCATGGAAACCAAGGCTGCTTGTCTTCCGACCCGAGTTTGTATTTCAATATTCTTGGCCAAAAGAGTTTCTATTCATATACTATATAGATGTATTAATACATGTATTATATTGTACCCTCTGGTAATTTAACGTAGCTATTGAAAATGGCCCAGTCGAAATAGTGGATTTTCCCATTAAAAATGGTGGATCTTTCCATAGTTATGTGACAGTTTACCAGAGGGTATTATATATAGAGATATGGCGATTGATCTAAATTCCTTGCCTTCACCGCAGGTCAGAGCCCAGGACTCCAAGAGTTTCTCCCGTTGGATCGTCCCGGACGTCCGGGAAAACCCAGCCCGAAGAATTTCTACAGAAAAACCATGGAAAAACCATGGAAAAACCGATGGAAATCCACATCACCAGCATCCTGGACATTTTCTGTTCGAATCTTTGAACAACATTTGTTGGGGGTTACCATGCAAATGACTGTATGAAAAGAGCTACAATGATTTCTGGTTCTTTTGTTGTAAATTGATGTAAATCGTACCAGATCTGGGTGTGGCTCAAAACCCTGGCACCCGGATGGTTTTTTTGGCTGGTTGATGGATGTTGATTCAGTCATGTCATAGGTTTCGACCCATCCCCATCTGGCACATTCTCATGCTGAGAAACGATGTCGAATGGCCTGCGTTGCACCTGAGGCCAGCTGCCAGCTGTTTTTTTTTTCCCCGGAGTGCAACCCTTCTGCAGCAGAGCAGCAAATAAATGAATCAAAGATAAACCAAAATCAAGACCGGAATGACTTGAACGCCAAAACCAACCAAAACCAATACTTTGAGATGTTCAGATGTTCCCTGTGTAGGGAAACCCTGTGTATCCAAATTCAATACAAATCAAATGGAGGATGACCTGTGTAGGGGCCGTTTTCAGAAGCTGGGCGCTGAGTGGTTCAACACCCAGCGGCCGCAATGTCGCAATATGTCTCGATATCCGGAAATCTGGCAACATCTGAGGAACGGATTTGAATGATCAAGATCAATCAAAATCCGAGAATCACATGAGCCATTAAACAAGTTTAAACATGGCCCTGTTGATTTGTGGCTTCAATTGGGATCTTCTACTGGCTGGTTCATTGGGAGTGTACTGTCTCACATCGACCCATCTTCACCACAGAAGACAATGCTTTGTCTTAACACTGGTGATTGACTCCAAGCACATCTTTCCTGTAGCCCAATAAAACAAGAACTATGCCCCCAAAAAATCATCATCATCATCATCATCATGATCATCATACATCATCACTATCATTATTATTTACCACTATTGTTTGTTAATCACCATTATATATATACCCATCATCATCATCATCATCATCATGATCATCATGATCATCATTTGATCCAAGCAGCTATCACTCATTTCTCTGGAAATGTCCTTGTTGTCACCATTGTCCTTGGGGGGAGAACAGGCTACACAGCACCAGTGATCATGATCCCCTCAACAAAAATAACTATATATATATATGTAATAATACATAATATACAATACATGTATATATATATATATATTATGTAATATATATTCTACATATAAATAAACAAACAAATAAATAAATATGTATTATGTATATATATCATTGAATTATTTGTATATATTATATATAGATTAGATAAACAAAAACCAGCAATTGATACAATTAGTATTACTATGACTATGATAATAATTACACATAATCCCGTAGATGATCGTTCCCAATGATCCCCGAATCAGATTAGTTGCGTATGGATATAAACATTGACAATGGGCTTTGTAGATGTCTATACAGTATAAATCATATACATAATCATATATAGATATACACATAATATGTTACACTATGTATTATGCACACCCGCATACCAGAACCCAACGAACATCAAATATCATGTGTTTTTTATTGTTTGCCCAGGGTCAAAAAAAGGGATACAAATCCTGGTAGGAAACTCACTGGCTCCGGGTACACCATCTTTAGACCATCCAGGACCTAAACCCAACGTGCTGAATTTGAGTCCTTAACAAACGTGCCAAGAATCACTCAAATGCATCCAAATATTATATGATATTCAATGTATTCAAATGTAGTAGGCGTACATTCTCCAAGGCGAATACACGGTTTAAATATGTCAACCAACAAAAGAATAATACACAGCTTGTAGTTGAGCCACCTCCTTTAAAGAAGACTTGTTTGGGAGCATCCCAGACAGAGATGGAAATGAACACACAACATACTGTATCTAAAGTGAATATGTGTGACATTGCGTGAGAAAACAATATACAACATCAATGCTTCATGGTTTCCGCACACCTTTTTTTGGCTGGGATGGTTGATCGTGTTTTCACCGCTTTGCATTTTGTCCACCACGAATGGCGCGTTATCGTTCGCTACAACCGATCCAAGAAACATCGGTTTTTTTGGGCATGGCTACCCACCACTTGCGAACTTGGATGAACCATTCCCCAAACATCAACACGTCATGTTTGTTCCTAAAATCCCGCGTGATCTTCACTAATTAAATCCTAACTTTTAAACTCCGTAAACTCAACCATTCTTCCAAACAAAAACTCAAAGCTGGATAATCTCGTAATTTCATGTACCCCCTGGTAAACGTTTACGTAACTATTGACAATCACCATGCTATTAATGGGTAAATCCGTAAATCCACTATTTCTATGGTCATTTTCAATAGCTTTTTGATGCTTTTTGTATGTTTACCAGAGGCGAATTTCGGCTTCAACTCCCAAATTCGAAAGCCGCCATTGGGTCACTCTCCGAGGGACGTCCAAGTCGAAAACGCTCTCCGCACCTTCTGAGGGCTGCCTCAACAAGAGCGAGTCCTGGCATGGCTATCAGATGCTATCAGTGGCCATTCCAGGAACCCAAATTGGAGGTAGCTACATGTACCTACCATTTTTTTTGCCTATTTTTCAGGGCTAAATTTCAGGGGATATCTGATATACCCCCAATTATTATGGCCTGCAATATGGTACTAACGTACCTCCATCAATTGGATCCTGGAATTCCCACCGATCCAATGCAAAGAAATGACTCCTGGATTTCTTTGAAACAGTTTGCTTCTTTCTTAATCTGCGCTTGTGACACAGCACTAAATTAGGCTGTTAGAACTTGTTTTGGGATTTTTGCCGGCAAACGTGGGATTGTAGACGATTGTAGATGATTTTCTCGAAAGTTTCTCTTGTAGAGAATCATTTCAGTCAATAAAATGAGTAAAATGATGGATCCGAAGTATCAACAACTAGCATCGCTGCGTTGATTTGGAAGTCAAGGAACAGTCGCCCGGGTGGAGGTTTCCCTCACCCGAAGCATTTTTCTGGGAAATCTTCATGAGGGTAGAAGCATCGGTTACATCATGCTACCTTGCTAGATTCATTCTCTGGTTGGTGGTTTTAAGCATCTTGAAACATATTAGTCAATGGGAAGGATTATCCCATATATTATGGAAAATAAAAAATGTTCCAAACCACCAACCAGTTCTTGTCTTTGGGGACCTAGTGACTTGATGGGAATTGTCCATTGATGTATGCATGAAATATGCTTGGGTGGAGACACAAAACTTCTATCGGACATCTCTCGTCTATCCCTCCAGATCACCATCCCATGTGACTGGACTGCCGGACCGATAACGACCATGAAAAGAATAGCATCAAGAATCAACACCCCGTCCCCATTATTATATATTATTATGCGGTGAAGAAGTCTGAACATGTCTGAACCACAGCCAAACTCCGTTGATAGCCATGAAGACTGCGATAGACTGCGATAGATGAAGCCTGGTATCGATGTGAAAATTGAAATATAGCTGTGCCAGATGGATGTTCATCCAACTTTTGGTACCAGTGGTTTTGACCCATTTCCAAAACAGCCATGAGCACGTTAGATCCGTTGGATGACATTGTCAAACGCTTGTGTTTCTGAAAATCGGGGTACCCCCAAACTCACCAGAAAGCTTTCTCCTTATCAAAAAATGACCAGTTTTATAAAACTTGGATAACTTGGGTTCCATAACTTTAAAGAAACATCCAGACACCAGGCGGCTCTAAGCCCGGCGTTTACGGCTCGTTAAATCAACGAGTCCTTCTCTGGCGGAGGATCGCCGAAGTCAGCCTGGAAGGTCACAACGTCCACACGTTCCATGGGCGTTTCAGCACCAGTTTCAGCACCAGAATTCTGTTGACCCATGACCCATCCAAAAAATCATGGCGAAGCTCAAAAATGTCCTTTTGAAATGTTGACTTTTCTTGACGATTCTTGACTATTCTTGATAGGAGATGTTTACCACGCCGAAATGGCAATCATGGCAATCGACCCATGTTCACCATCCATTGACCGGTGTCCAGTAAACATCCAGCTGGTAGTTGTTATATAATTTCCCAATGTTTGATGATTCATAATGCAGTCGTGTTCGTTATATCGCTATGTATCCACATTCGCTATATATATATATATCCACATGTGCCATGGTGAAGTTACATAGAATTTAGATTGATATCATTGCATCATATTACATCACACAGCTTTTTCCCATTAAAATTCGTAGCAATTTATTTATGGTGTGTCATACTATTTATCATTTGCCTCTAATACTCCTTTTTGTATGATACACCATAAGTGATAGATGTGACCATATGATACACCATAATGCGCTGACCATCTCTATATCTCATAGTATGACTGAATCATAGTCAATCCCCCACTCCCAGCCTGGCACCCCCTCAGTCCCACCTGCTCCCTGAAGCTATCCGCGATAGGCGAACTCGCATGGCTCGAAAAGGGCCGTGTCTTCTGGGCCATCAGCAGCTGCACCTGCCCAAAAAAAACATCGGGTAGGCTGCTGGAGTTTAGATCCTTGCTGGTGTATGTATGTATGTATATGTATAGGTGTATGATGGTGTATGTATATGTGTATGTTATATGTATAGGTGAATGTGTATGTGAAATTTTATTAATATGTAAATGTATATGTATATGATGTACATGTTTATGTTTATGCATATATATATATATATATTGTGATATTATGTTTACATATGTTTGATATATAGATAAGATCTGGAACCACAAATTTTGGAGATCTTAAATATTGACAGCTAGTTTGGGAGTCCCGCAGTTGGCCCAAAATCAGCCAACCTCTGTGCAGTGCTATAGAAACCAGCGGGTAGGTAATGCATACAGCTCATTTATAGCAACCCCAAAAGAGATAGAAAATTGATGAACAGTGCTTCCAGGATGGTATAGATTCTATAGTTTCTATTTTCCCAGATTTCAATTTCCCAAGTTTCCTACTTTGCGGCATCGTTTTGGGGGTGGTAAACTTATGCCCGGGAGCCCGATGACCTCTCTGCTCTCGTATGGCATGGGAGCACCACTGTCATCTGCGCTTCGGATGGATGATCGGATGGGATGATGGTGCAAATGGTACCATCTGGTTATTTAACATGGCCATGGAAAGATCCACCATTTTTAAGTTCGGTAAACCATCTATTTCTATGGGCCATTTCCCATGGCTATGTTAAATAACCAGAGGGTAAGGTGTTTCATCCTGCTCCAACCCAGATTTGCTGTTGTTGTGATTTCCCATCGCTCTGTGAGGCTTGTACTCAAGACATCTGAGTGCCTGATTACCGTAGTGTTCGCCTTTTTGTTTTTGCGACGCGTACTTCACTGATCTACCCTCTGGTAATTTGTTACATAGCTATTGAAAATGGCCCAGTCGAAATAGTGGATTTTCCCATTATATACCCTCTGGTAAACTAACATAGCTATGGAAAATCACCATTTTTAATGGTAAATCATCTATAAATGGCCATTTTCAATAGCTATGTAACAAACTACCAGAGGGTCTGGCTGCCATCCCTCCAACTTAGTTGATGCAGCATCGGTCCTGTCCGTTGAAACTGCAGGCTTTTTCCTGAGGAAAAACGCCCGGAAACACCGTGGACGTCGTAGCCATAGCACTATGAAGGGATGATGTGGTTGTCGAATCATGGGGAAAACAACAAAAAAAACCATGGGAAAGACCTGTCTAGTTTTTTTTGTTCCATAGTATATTTTCCCACTTACATAGTTTTTCCATAGTTGTCTAGTGTTCATTCTAGATATTCTAGTTCCATAGTATATCTTTGTTCCCACTTCTGATAGCGACACTTGACATCACTTAAAAACATCTGCACCGTCTTTTTCGCTCTATCCCTATCTAATTCGTTGCCCGATCCAAAAAATGTGTGTTTTTGAGGATCTGACATCTACAGCCATGATATGGGGAGACTCATAAACAATAAGCCACACATCTGGTCATTCCCAGTAACACAGCATGAACCAATTTTGAGGGGTCGACCCTGCTGTGTTGTTCACACCAAACTTCTTATATTTTATAGCCATTACGGATATAAAGATCCTCCGGAATTTCATGGCATGTTTCATTTTCATGCAAAATAAGATGTGTTTACCTGTTCCCATACATTGGTTCAATCAGCATTATAACACGGGCAAATAAATCCATGAAGAATTACAACATGAGTTGATATGACAACATAATATTGTTATTCAAATCTTCGTGAAGTATAATTACACAACCATCCCCACCAAAGCCTTTCACCATGGCAGGTGAATCTCTCAAATGGTACTCAAATGACTTGACCCATCGAAGATATCATGGATCATGACATTCCCCACTAAAATGGGGCTACCCCAAACATCTCCAAAATGTGGTTGACTTCATGATACTTCGGCATTCACCAAGGGCGATCTCCCATTATTTAAAGGCAATTTTTTGGGGTATTTTGAGACTCCATTACCAAAGGATTTCCCATTTCTATGTTGGGTGTCTTACAAAATTCGGACAAGATTGTTATTAGATCCAATGGTGTATTTCTCTTTACCAGCCCTTTCCACATTGAATTGACAATTGGCATGGAGTTTTTTTCCACCCGTTTTGTCAATAAACAGTTGACTATCCAACAAGGTGTTCAAACATGGTTTGCCAGAAACTCCCAACTTTATAGAGCAGCCATTTGTTTCCCAATACCCCCTGGTAAACTAGCATAACTATGGAAAATCACCATTAATGGAAAATCCACTATAAATGGCCATTTTCAATAGCTATTTTGACATAACCAGAGGGTATTTACTACGGAGATTTCCAGTTGCAATGATGACCCGGTCGGGTATCCATCCAATTTCTCGATCCTCATCCCATCCGTCCCAATTTTTATCTGTCACTTTTGGCTATGGAAAAGCATCACTTTTCATAGCTATGCTACCATTTTCCATAGCTTTGCCAATTTTTTTCCATTTTCCATATTTTTCCATAGTAATCCATAGCTATGGGAAAAATCTACAAGGCTGTGCCATTGTTTTTCCTTCCATAGCTATGCTACCAGAGAAGATTCCTCATCCAAGTCGCTTCCTTCCTTGGCTCCCGATTCCAAGCCACTCATCCTGGAAACCCAAACGTCGTGGATGGCGTGGTTCCTGTTTTTTTAAAATCTATCTTTTCTGTTTGTAACTACTTGCTGGTGCTCAGAGAATGGGAAAATGGGATGATTGTTAATACTTATGGATTGGATTCCCCCCATTCCCTACTAAGCACCAGCATTCTTTTGCGAAAATATACCTGGTTAAGTACCTATCCCATCACAGGGCACCAGAATTCCAAAACGTCGTTCCTGATGAAGTTGATGGCTCTACATACTTTTTATTCGATCCCCACGTTCGTCTGTTCAATTATCACATTTGTTTCAAGGGAGAAACCAAAGATTGACGCGGGAGGAAGATGTTAGCAGTAAACATTGAGGATTATGGGAACTTTGGTTCAAGCAAAACGGATCAACACATCGCCAGCAAAATGGAACATCATCCCTCCACATATGGCCAAAACTGGTAAAACAATGTAAAACAGACAAAACATGGAAACCACGAAGTCATCATCTATATAAGAAATTATAAGAAATTTTCAGGAACAACTGATGATGACATGTTCCTTGATGAAAATATATGAAATGATTATATATATATATATATTATATATAATAGAATGTGTGATGATGAAAATATCTATGGTCAACACAGATGTTCTATCGTCAAAACCATGGTGCCATGGGGTGATGTATATGGGGTGCCATGATGACCATCCCCCAAGAACTGCCACAATCCAAGTCGAACTTCTGACCATGGCACCATGGCACATTTGGATGTGTCTGAAACCTGGTGAATTATCCAACCAACATGGGAATATATATATATATACAGTATATATACAGTATATACATACACACATAAACATGATTAGACCATATGATATAAAGCCACTATTTTACGGAGATGAAACATCATCTCTAGACATCATCTTCGCATATGCTCGTATAATCATGCTAAATATGATGATTAAATCATGATATTCCCATGATATTTCTATGGGATTTCTATGGGATTTTTATGGTATTCCCATGATATCTGCCACGCCCTGGTCGACCTGGTCTGGAGGAACTGCAGGTGGTCAAAGTTCGGGTCCATCTGCGCCGTTTCGCAGTAGGCCTCCGGCAGGAGCCGAGCCAAGTTGAGATGATTCGATGATGATAATATGAATAAAATGATAATGAATAATATTTGGCTCATCATCGAATAATATGAGACGATGAATAATATGATATTAGCCATGCGAAATCTCATTATCATAAAAATTGTCCATGAATAATATATGATAATCAATGAAGAGAAGTGATTCATTGATTATCCATATAAGATCATATAAGTGTATCATAAATATAAGTGTCATATGATGATGATCAATGAATCACTGTGTTAAAAAAAACAATGATAATCAATGACAATCAATGATAATCAATGAACATCAATGAACATCAATGACAATCCATGATCGATGGATTGTCAATGATAATCCATGAGCGTCAATGATAATCAATGATTATCATTGATAATCAATGATCATCAATGATCCTCAATGATCCTCAATGATAATAATTGATAATCAATGATCATCAATGATAATCAATCAGCTATGCAAAATGAATCAGTAATCATCAATGTAAAAACACATGTCCCATGGGGAATAGCATGGAAATACGGAATTCCCCCACTTGCGAATTCAACAGAATTGCACCGTCAGCAGAGAGTATTGGCAAAACATGACAGGGATAAAACCAGTCGCAAAGACCTTGGTCACAATCAGTCATTACATGAGTTACTGTATATGATATACAGTAACATGTCAGGCTGACATATGCCAAGTGTTCACGCTCAAATCATAGCTGAATGCCGGTTGTTTGAGGTTGTTCTGATTTCAACATAAGTATATATATATATATACATATGAAATATGGCTCTTCAACGACATCTAGCAGCTGGACAATCATCATTGGTGTGTGGATGGATCTCCTTAAAAGTTGTCCAAACTTCGCTGCGGTAAACTGGCAAACCTTACCATCTCATCCCGCCAAAAACGGATTTTTCTCAAAGAGTAGCCTCTGGTAAACATACAAAAAACTATGGAAAATCACCATTTTTAATGGGTAAATCATCTATAAATGGCAATTTTCAATAGCTATGTTAGTTTACCAGAGGGTATCTGCCGTGTCAAAGAATTGGACAGCCCCGTGGAAACCACATCATTTTCATGGGGAATTGTGTGGGTAATTCCTAATGCCATTTGCACGCACCATCCCCCGTATATAAACCATTCCCAGTCATGGGTGGTAAACATGGCATTCAGGTTGGTGGTGCAATAACCATCTTGAAGAATATGAAAGTCAATGGGAAGGATTATCCCATATATTATGGAAAATAAACATGTTTGAAACCACCAACCAGCATTGTTCTATCCATATGAAATGGGGATTACAACCATGGGATCTGGCCGCTCTCCCCATTTTGTTCAGGTCAAATCCAGCACCTCCAACATCTGGGTACGAAAGATGGACCATGATGCGTCCAGAAAACACGCCTGGGTCGTTCCAACTCCGAGAACAGCAGAGAAAACTGTCATTTTGTTGGTGGGTTTATACTGTGTATATATATATATACATATCTACATTATACATCTACAAATACATATATATATATATGTTTATACTCCACTATGTTTTTGATTGAAACTTGAAACCCTCGCATATTTGGGTCCTGGCAATAAAGATTTGCATATCTTTGCATGCAAAAAAGAGCCATGTGAGTTGTGAAAGGAAGAAGTCTGGTGGACCTCCTGAGATTTGGTTCAACCGATTCATGTTTTCATGTCAACTGGGATCTTTCAAAATCCAACAACATGACGGCTGGAGTTCAGCCGAAAACGGGGGATATAAAGGGGGGTAATGTACAACATCCTGGAACGAGAAGACCCGACTTTCTGATCCGATTTCGCCGGCAGAACCAGTTTCCAGGTGACTTGACATTCCCGTTCCAAACCTCATTGCTTTTGTAAATCAAACATGGCGTGCTGGAAAATGCCCATTTACTTCCATGATTTTCCGTGCTCAAACCTTCGATAGCGGATTTTGCCAGCCAGATGCAACCCTCCAACCCTTGGTTTGGACATGTTTCATCATCTATGTTGGTGAAAAATATATTATAGTTAGCACCTCTATCATTGCTGGTTAAGCCCCAGGATTTGTCTGAAAATGGTGTTTTTGGACCCAAAATTCCACCTGGAGCTTTCCAATACTGGATTTTTTAACTCCAAACCCAAAAAAACATGATTTTGCAGTTTGGTGTGGAAAAAAGCACACTGGAGTGGTTTTTGCCGTTCGGGACACTTCGAACGTTCTGGAGTGTGGAAAATAATGTTCAAAAAACGTGAAAAAAAAGTAAAAAAAACGTTCAAAACCGTTCTGGAGTTGAAAAAAAGCGTTCTGGAGTGGAAATAACCGTTCAGGAGTTCTTTTCCTTTTGATTTTGGAAAAATTGATCGATTTTGGCTTTGGTGTGGAAATTTCCACAATCAAGAGGATCCAGGCATGGTTAATCATCATTGTCCCCCTAAAAATTGCTACAGTTCCTCATCTTCCGACATTTTGGGACTGAAAATGACACGCATTGGCCAAGAAACGAATGCCTTTTGCCGCAGCAACTCCTCATGGGCCGGCTGCTCCGCCATGGCGGTGGCTGTCGTTTGGCCTGGGGCCTTTTTTTACGTTGAATTGGTGCAGTTTCTGTGGTGAAAACCAGGCCAGGGAATTTCACTCATTTTCCGAAATAGCTATCAATCATATTCAATCATCACATTCCAGTGAGAACATGTGAGAAGTTGGATTCTTCATGATTCTTCCTGCATTTTCAAGCAAGAATCCAACTGAACACCGCGTGAAAGCGGCTACCTGAACACCGCAGCTGCGGCGTTAAGTCCAGGTTTACACCCCGCAGCTCCATGATGCTGTTTTTGAAGCCTGGCGATGTGGGACATTGAGCAATGTTTAAGAAGAAGTTATCTACTATATGACTATATAGAGATATATAGAGTATTTATTTATCTACATGTCTTTTGTTCTTTCGTTTCTTCTTTCATTCTTTCTTTCTATCTTGTCAATCCATCCATTCATCCATCCATTCCATCCATTTCACCTATCAACTATAGTATACTACATTATATGTGATGTTCCACTGGATTAGATTAGCGAATGAATCCAAATGGTAATTCAAGCTGGTCTTCAGAACAGATTACTAGGAATGCACAAGACAGCTCTCAGCTCTATCCTTTTCATAAACATAGTGGACCGTCGTGTGGGAGGTCCACCCCAAACTCTTGAACCCCATGTTACGAAGCAAGGGCCAGGATTTGGGCGAACGTTTGACATTTTCCACTGAAGATGGGACTGAAAATGGGGAATGCCCCTTTTTCTGGCCAGGAAATGGTGGAAGATGGTGGAAGATGGTGGAAGATTATGAGCAAAGGATGGACTCCGGCATTCTATTTTCAGGCAAAACCTGGAAATGAAAATCACTAAAAAAAATCACCCACTGCATCGCCGTTGCAACAACGCAAACAAATCATCTACAAAGATGAGACACGGGTTTTGACCTAGTTAATGTTAAGTCGTTCCTATTAATAATCACCCCCGAATTAATCAACACCCACAGTGCAAAAAATTGTTGGCAATGCTACTTCGAATCAACATGGGTGGTAACCCTCTATTTAAAAACACCATTTTGGAAGATCCAAATTTTTGGATTATAAAACCAATGGAAAACCCATGGAAAACCAATGGATTCAAGGCATTTCTCATACTAAATCTCATGAATCGCATTTTTGGTTCCGCTGTCAAGTATTTGGGGGAATACCTTCTCATGGATCTAGACCTTCTGGGGAGGGTTATTCGTACGAACTTGGCATTAAATGGAACACGCCTTCCATTCAAAAAAAGCCTAAGTTGAGAACTCCGCCCGCCTGTAGATGGTCATGGAAGTTTCAGTATGTTTCAAAGATTTTTTTTTATATTTTGTGAGCTCAGTGAATTGTTCATATGAAACTAGCAATCACTCATACTCAACATCAAAAAATGCCAACGATCGTGCCTCATCTCACATACCGTAGATATCCTGCATTTGTTTTAAGCTGGGTATGACACGTTCTTGTGATTCTTGTATGGCTCAAGCTCTTAACCCAAGTATATAGTTCTACCGTTCTACCTAATGTGGTACCCCCAACACCATCGCCACGAATCTCCAACCGAGAACTTCTGGTTCATCCAGTCACACCCAACAACATCGCAACCAATGAGGGCATAAGGGTTTGCTCAGCCCAGAAATACATACTATATAATTTATACAATGTTAGATATTTCCCACAAATTCCCACAATGGATTTGGGGGGAAATCAACTTAATCATCTTACTTGGATGTGCATCCAAGTTACCAAGTGTTTTTTTCCAATTCATATCACCATATATCACCTATGAAATCATCTAACTGGGATATTCCATGGCTGACTGCTTCCTCCCACTGAGATCCCCTGCAGTGGCTTCGCGTCAGTGCCGCAGCTGGGGTTTATCCAAGCAAGAAATGGGAGATCTGACCCCCGGGAACATCATCAAACGTTGTTTTTGGGGATTAAGATGGCTTTGTCTCAAAAATCAACAGCAGCATTTGAAAAAATCAAACCATGATTATTGCCCTATTTTCGGACAAACAGCTCCGAATCCCTTGGACAAAAAGGCCGCGGCTTCCGCTGCGCGGTTGAATCCCAATGCCACATAGAAACAGCTTTGGTATGGCATCTCCGTTGGCGCGCGTAAATAAATGTTTGTATACATAAAATGATATGAAATGTGAATAACATTGAATAACTATGTTTTTCCATAGGTACCCATTTCATCTTTAGACTGTTTGGGATAATATCCTTCCAGGCGAATCCCAGTGTACCGCTGTGCACAAGTCCCGGTACCTCTCCCTTTCCCTTAAGCGCCGGCAGCGAAACGCAGCGGGGCGTGCTGATCGCCAAAGAAGTTAAAGACGATGGGAGAGTCAGTGTACTCAAAGATGCGCGTGTAGAGATATGGCAAGTAACTGGAGGGACAAACTGGGCTGGAAATCACGGTGGAAAGCTGGAGATTTCCATGGGAAAAAAGTGATAGAACCATGGACTGGGGGGAATATTGCCAGATGCAGCATGCAGATCCTGGAACCGATTCAATGTATAGAACATGATGTATCGAAATGTATGGTTGATATGGCAAACATCAAGGAACACTGTTGATTTGGGATGGTTGTTGCGTTTTTCCTGCGGCCACATGGTGCATCTGAGCAATCTGAGCATCAGTTTTGGGGCAGAGTACCAGTGTGGACCTCGGGAAATGACTGGGAATTTGTTGCAAATATATACATATATATATATAAATATATATTACCCATAGGATCCATGTATGGTATATATATGCTAACATTGGGGGTATATTGATGGTAAATGTTACCATATATAGCATACATGGATCCTATGGGTTATATGATCGTATATGTATATGTAGCAAAGTCACTCGGCCACTCGGCATATCATTTACAGCTTTGTGTATTGAGAATGTGTTTCTTCGTATGTCAAAACCTTCCAATGACTCGGAGAAACATATTCATTAGAAAAACATTCTTGGGGATCTTCATCTCCATTTGGACACCCCAGAAAACGACGGGTTCCAGTTTTCAACCACCAGGGATGTTCCGAGTTCCAACTTGCCACAGGGATCATGTCAGATCACATCACATTATATATATAGTCATCCTGGAGTAGATAGAATATGGAATTTTAGAATGAACACTCACTACAATGGGAATCTCTTTAGAACATTCCATCTTATCTCTACTATCTCTACTCCAGGATGATAATTTATACATCTATAATCATCTATATATATATATTGCATATCTTGTTGTCACATCCCCACCATGAATCCTTTCATGGCCTACCGGAGGGCACTGGTAGGGCTCAGGTTTCAGGCCCATGGCTGCCTTCACGGCTTGTGCTGCGGACTTCCGGGCATGGTCCACCTGAGCTTCCAGAGAAGTCCACGAGTCCACCTCTTTTTTTTGGGGGCTTATTATATGTATACATATATATATATATATGTATATATATATATATGTCTATATCTATATATATATATATATAGATGTATATATTACTAACCAAGCAGAATGGGGATTAAACCAAGAAAAATTGTGATTTCACGGGAGTTTTTGTGCCACTTACCCAAGTTTATCACTGCAAAAGTGGACGGGTTTATGGTAGATATATCGAATTAGTCAATTAATGGGTAATTAACATAAACCAACAAACATATGGAGTGCACCACCTTATACCAATTTAATACATACATATTATATTATATATAATTGTATATATATCTATATGTATAACTGACCTTTCATTCTATCCCAGTTGTAAGTGGTCACAACCTTTACCTTGGGTAAATCTGATTGTAGCTCCGGACCGCGCTCCATTTTTTCGGAGGTTTCCGAAGTCATGGGGTAGCAATCATCCAAGTCAGTGGGGGGTGTTTCTTAACATGGGGGATACCCAATCATAGCTATTGAAAATGGCCATAGAAATACTGGATTTACCCATGAGCTATAAAAGAGTGGATCTTTCCATAGCTATGTAAACGTTTACCAGAGGGTAATCATATTTAATCCGATGGCTTTGGGTATCCATCTCCCCCCTTTTAAGAAACCCCGTATGAATAGCCACAGCTCAACGGCACTTTCGCGCCGCCCAGCGGCATTTTCGCATCGCCGGAAGCCGCCATAGCGGGAAGGGAAGGTGGCAATATCACCTGGGGCCCCGAATCATCACATCCCACGATGTATAGAATGTACATATATATATATACAATTATATACATACGTATGTACATATATATATATATATATTATATTATATTATATATACGTATTATAACCTGGAATTTTTGGAGGTGCTTATTAAGTTATTAAGGGACTTCTTGGATTCATATCACGATTCATGAAGAAGGCTTCGAAATGAAGATGTCAGCAATATCAAGATGTCAGCAATATGGAAAGGGCAAGGCGTGGACCAATGGAGCCCCAACATTGGTATTTTGGTATAAGTTTTAAGCATACCCATGATGGATTATGAAACGGCGGAACTCAAATCACTTATAGATCACTTATAGCTGTGTCTTCATCCCCCATTGGAAAATCATAGATTTGAAGTGTGCTAAAAACCATCCACATGATCACACTAAACCTCTCCATGTTTTTTTGTTTAAGCCCATTTCGAATGTCAACTTCACCCAGATCGTCCATGTTCCTCCGTTCCAGCCTACAGCATAGACATCTGGCTGTGATGTTTGCCTTGGCGGTAAAATGGATCATCAAATGGGAAGGGATATTTTTCACATTTTGGTGTGTACAGGATCTATGGTAATTGATAATATGGTATTTATGGCAATGGGTCAGCATATGATAATTGATCATCATATTGATCATCATATTGGCTGTACAATTCCCCTGAAACATTCACAACTCACCTCTAGACCTTACCAGGTACCGATCATTCTCGGGTGACGAGACCTACACGGATCTAGGGGAGAATGGCCATTCAAGGAGCCCGCGGGCCCACAAAAAACAGCTCCAAGGTACATCATGGCATCCACTAAGAGGCCACCCTGCTCTCTTTTGAGCCTCAGAGCTCGTGGAACGAAACGTGCACAAACGTTGGAACAAAAAGGGGCGCGCTGGTTGTAAGCGCCAAAAGAAATGATGGATTGACCTGAATTCGTGAGGTAACTAACAACCATTGGAATTTGAGGATACCCATTTTAGTGACCTGCAAAGCCACAGATCATCGATCCAAATGAAACAAGCTGCTGTCTGTGTCTGGTGCCTCACAGAAATTTGCTACTACGGTGCCATTCCAATCGGGCAATGAAACAAATCCATTTCTGGTCCCTAAATATACACATGCATTAAATATATGCATGTATATATAAAACTATGTATGTGTATATATATATATAGAGTAATATATATATATATATGTTTGTATCAATAAATAAAACTGTGACCGCTACAAATCTTGGATCTTCCGTTGACACATTTGTCCCTCTGCTGCCCTTTCTGTCGGCCAAGAAAGGGATAATCTCCCCCCTGTCTACGGCTCAAATTTCTGGCTGGTACTCTGGCTTATCACGCCAAAATTTGGCTGGTAAATGGATGTTCAAGTATCAACCCCCCAAATATGATATAAACAAGGCTTGATCCACCTCCATATTCAGGCTCAAGTTATATTTGTCTTCCAAAAAACCATGGCAGGGAATTCTCGCCTTTCGGTTACCATCTCTTGGGTGTCTTCAGGGTCTGTGAAAAATTAATTGAAGTTCTGTTCATGAAAAAACGAAAGCGAAATCTGAAGCTGATTTTCTGAGGGTCTAATGTACAATCCCATTTTTAAATAAATATTAATGTTGTAGTCGTTTCATGTAATCATGATACCAAGAATCATCATCATCATCATCATCATGATTCCAGGTGTCCAGATGTGTCCAGGACCTTCCATAATCGCGGGACCTTCATCCACTAGGTGTCCCTGCTCGGGCGGGCAAAAGTCCACATTGGGCACAGCGCCAGCCCCAACCACTGCGATGTCGCAGACAATGTTTTTGTCTGACCTCGGAAGAATAGTTTTGTACGGAAAAAATCTGACCTGGGATGGTAGAGGTCAATATCAAAAAAACTTGGAACATGTGGATTTAATGGTGATAGAATGTGGATTTCATGGAGATATCATTAGGAGAGGTCAATGTTTTTTTCATGTTGGATGCTAAAAAAGAACAGAGTCTGGAGAGAAACCCGTGAATCTAAGTGAGTTTTTCATCACTTGCATGTGTTTCGAAGTCATGTTTCTTCGTTGAAAAAAAACACTTGAATCTAAGTACCCTCTGGTAAACTAACATAACTATGGAAAATCACCATGTTTAATGGGTAAATCATGGTAAATCCACTATTTCTATGGCCATTTTCAATAGTATAGCAAACTGTTAGTTGATCCTTTGGGAAACCTTGGTACAGGGGATCCAACTGGCAGTGGTGCTGAGCATCAAAAACGAGGGCATTTTTCTCGGCCCTTTTTTGCGTAAAATGGCAACCAAATATACCCAAATCATACCACAATATTCTATCCCATATACAATCCATATATATATATATATAGATAGATAGATAGATAGATAGATAGATATAGATAGTGATAGATATAGATATAAATATGTATATGTATATATATATATGTATATATACGTATAATGGATTATACTGGGATATATACCCATCAGCTCCCCATCTGTGTTCCCCAACTTCAGCTGGGCGCCGGTCAGCTTCCCCTCCGAGCCCTTGAACTCCCTGACCACGTCGCCTGGGCCGTGCCCCGCCGTATGAAAATTCGGATGAGAACTAGGGGTATACCCCCATGACTTTTCGGAAACCTCCATTTTTTTCATCAATATCCTACAAAATCGAGATCTGAAAGTCTGAAAATCAAGATTGAACTTGATTTCAGCATGTCGCAAAAAATGGACTTAGATTTAGATGGACTTTGGCACTGGGATCACTGGCAAGGCCATCAACACTTGGGAATTTCCCCATTCGCGATGCCAGTGGACTCGTGGTGACGTTCGAAAAACCCGGGGTGAGGTCAGTGAGGTCACTCGAATTCATCCATTAGGACGTTCGAAACAACTCGTAGATGTGACCCGTACTTAGAGGTACAAAATGGTATAAAATGGTATAAAATGGTATAAACATCATGAACCATCATGAGATATGACTGGAACATAGGGTGGAACCACCCTTTTTTGTTCAAGTGATAAAAGGCAGGTCCGCATGGATTCAGGCAAAACTGACACCCAGGGAAAACAGGGGGGTATAACAATGATAGAATAGTGTGGTATGATTTGGGTATATTTAATTGGGGTATATCATCCAGATCGAATATGATCGAATATGATAGCTAAAGATCTGATGGATTTAAAGTCAATCAGAACTGAGACGATCTTAGATCATATTAGATCATATTATAGATCTGCATCGTCTCCAAATAGCCTGCCATAAAACGTCGATTTTAGGTATCGGCTGAGTTCCAGTGGCCTGATGAAGTTGGTAAATATCCCGATAGTTTTTTTGGGGGTTAAATTGCAATGTTTCTGCAGCTATACATATAATATTACCAAACATAGATACGGAAAATATGCCAAATCAATCCAAATCATCTACCAAATCAACTTCTCAATCATCATGCTTCTCATGAAATAAAAGGTATACTTCAACATTCCAGGTTTTCGTCCAATCCGAAACACTGCGCCTGAAATGAGTTTCACCCCTCTGGACGTGAATTGCTCCTCGACACAGCTGCCACTTTCCGGGGCGCCCGAAAAGGTGACCACCTTAAGTACCCATTGGTTGCGAAAATCCCAGTTTTCCACTTCAAAAATTGTTGGAGATCTGAGGCAGGTAACATCAAGTCAAAAATAGATCCACATACGTGTGATTACGTGTGTGTCCGGTGCTTTACGAGTCAACAATAACCAAAATACCTGGTCAAGGCCTTGAAATTTGACCTATACCATCCACAAACAAAAATATAGACTGTAATTATATAACCAAACCCTACAGTGCCAGTGCGCAAAAGGTTCCTGGGTCGGCTTACCTGCGACCTCGAACTTCCACTTTAGAAAGATGGAACGGATCTATGGCTGATCTTTTGGCACTTGATGGGTGGAAGACCCGCACTCCAGCCCCAAGCATTGCGTCTTGCAGTTCAAAAAACTGACAAGAATTATCAAATAGGGACTTCATGACAAAGATTTGATTGAAACCCTTATATTTCTGGAGGTTAAGAAGTACCACATCTTCTGAATAGCGATTCATCACAAATTGTGGATTCCCCAGTTCATCAATAAACCCACGGCTTCTTCATCGGCATTTGGAAACCAAGGGCCTCCGGAGGTTCCCGGTAATAAAGACCTCCATACAAAACTGTGAACAGGGCGATTATATCCCATGTTATCCCCATATTTTCCCATAATAAAATGGTTGGTTCCTGCCTTCCTGCATAGAAAAATATCCTGATTGTATCGCAAGGCGGTGCCCCCTATGATCCCTATGTAGCCAAGTTGGTTTATACATAAATCAACTGGGCTTATGGTAGATGTCGGATAGGTTTATAGACCAAGCTATAATTGAAGGGGAGACCCGTAGTAATTCCATAATATTTCCGAACCGGATAGCAAATAACCACGTTGGGATAGTATGAACAATAGATATAGACATGTGACCCTTTATAAATGGTGTCGAGTTACTTAAACATGTTGAGACATTCACCCAATTCCTTAGGGGTGCACCCCAGGCATAGAACATGTTGCATCATGTTGCATACCGCATACCCATGGTATAGTCCACTAATCTATTGGATATCCCCAGTTCATCAGAGAGCAGGACGCTGTGGAAGTGCACTTGTTTATTGTTTTTTCAAAACTGTAATCACATTAAAGCTTAAGCTAAAGATGAAGCTGTGTTCATGTCCACTAGAGAGCATGTATTGCTTGAAGAAGTGTCCAGGTGTTCACTCTACCTTAGATAAATGCTACTACATTGTCCCTTCAACAAAACACAATTTCTGCAGAATATGCTAGATGACTTCAACATAAT
>Ga0126342_10005304_pt1 | contig 22412 bp, 17 predicted proteins | sample Cyp1metagenome_FD_92528 | JGI IMG/M metagenome (GOLD analysis project Ga0126342, IMG submission 92528) | Coral microbial communities from Lord Howe Island, Old Settlement Bay, Australia - Cyphastrea 1 metagenome | ecosystem: Host-associated > Invertebrates > Cnidaria > Coral ...
GATTGCCAGATAGAATGCCAGAATATATGTCAGATAGAATGTCAGAATATATTCAAGATTTGTCCAAATATATGTCCTGACATGTCCTGACATGTCATGGTGGGGATCACACGAAGTAAAGTAATTATACTTTTTTGCGGACAAACTCATATTCTGGCGAATTTTGCCCTTGAATTATCACTACTATGGCAGGAGGTCCTTGAACTTTCAGATACGGTAGATGAACCTAGGTCCAAGCCACGTCCCTAGACATGCGGAAGGACCATCCCTTACTACAGGAGTTACATAGGGAATGATAGTAGATATCCACTGGATAAACCAGGGAGTTCCCATCTACTATCATCTACAAATTGGAGAATTGGATCTACAAATTGGAGAATTGCCAAAATTGGTAAACATGATCAATTTTGTAGGTCCAGTGGTACCACCCTCGACTGACCCAAATAATTATCAACCGTCCATGATAGATTGGCTCAGACTCTGTGGCCAGATGGCCCACAACTGCCTTGGCACAGTATGTATTGCTGACGTAGATAGTGTTAGCTTCGGATTGAAGCTGCCCATCTCTGCACTAAGCACTACTAACACTTGGGCTGAGTTCAGGTGTGTTTTTTTTTGGCCCAAAGGCTGCAAGGAGCTTTGGTGTCGTGGATCTATGTGGATCTGATATACGATTTTGGGAATTGAGTGGCTGCAATCAGAGAAGGGATGAGAAGGATTTCACTACATGAAAGTGAGAAGCCGCAACGCCATTACATTATATATATATCACTGAATTTTCCTTGAAATCATATATGATCATATATGTATTTGTTTATTTTGTTTGTATGCTTCATCTCTGTCGTCAATGAAAGAAGACCGACACTCAAAAACATCGAAGCTTCTCGCAGCGTTACTATTCGGGGTCTCTCACCCTGGCAGATCGCTGATCTGCGACGTGGCGACCATCAAACACCTGGGGATGCTGACGTTTGGCAGGTAAGCACCGGATATCATTGATATCATCGGATCTTTAGGTTTGGGACCATCAAACTTGTTGATCCGATGATTTATTGGGTTGTTCAGCGACCATCAATCTGTGGCCTGATATTCTGCTTGGCCCCTCCAGCTTTTCTCGCATTGGTCTCTCCGTTGACTTCAGCATGATAGAGTGGTAGATTGAATGGAACCTTGATGCATTGCCCAAAAAACAGGGCCATCCCTGTTTAGAAAATGAATAACTATAGTAAACTATAGTAACACACTATAGTAACTCCACTGGTGGTTTCATTTGTTTTGGAGTTGCATCCTTCAGAGTTGCTAGAAGACCAGCCTGATGGTTTTTTGACCGTTGCGACCGTCGTCTTAGACCGATCAGCGGCAAAGATGTGCCGAGAAATTGCATTTTTTTAAAACACGTCTTCTTTGTGGCTTCAGATATATTTCTGATGTTCGATCCTTACCTGGGACGAGGAGCCCAAGTAACTGATGAATATTTTCTGGGAATTGTTTGGAACCACCGACCATATATCTCAACATGGTGTGAGATATCATGGGTATTCATGGGTTCTCTGTTGAGTGTAGGACCATTGGCACCCTGCGTCTGGACCAATCACCCTGGTCCACCCTCCAAAATTGACTAGCACCCTGCCATTCAGCTAGCAGACCCTAAAGAAGAGTGTAGTTTTCATATGTCAATGGATTGGTTTAAGGGACAATTTACAGGAAAGCCCCATATTTAATGAGAAAATCTAGAGTTTCCTGTAGATTTTCCCTTAAAACAATCCATCGGATATGTTTTCATTGGGGTTGGTATTCCATTCGATTGGGTTCTATAGGGGGCCAGGGACCCCGGCGACTGCGATTCCTGTACTCCTTCATCCTCTAGTCTCTAGTAGGTCAAAAGAATTCAAAAGTCTGAAATAAAATGTCGCCATGGGTGGTTTTGCAGGTCTTACTTTTTCTCATCATGATTTTTCTCATGGTTTTTCTCATCTGTTGGATTCTACTGGTGTCTGAAAAGCTCGGTCTGACGACAATTCTTCCAACGTTATGCCCACGGGTGGTGCGGCGTCCGGACTGGATGCTGCCGCTGCCGCTTTCGTGGTCAGTTGCCAAGCGCTGTGGAGCCTCAACGAAGTTGAGCTGTTTTCGCAGCGTTGCCTGCTGGTGTAATCCTTTCCATGGTACAACATGCAGAATTTTTCACATGTTCTTTAAAATAAATATATTTATATATCAATTTGGATTCTGGTTTCTGTTGATGTCTCAAGCTCTTTCTCATTAAATCGATGGACACAGGGTTCAAAAACCAACATCCTCCAAGGATTTGTTCAAGCTGTTCAGGGATCACCAGCTGGTGACAAAATTATAGCCATTTCCGCTGGGCTCTCAGCCTCTCTGCTGCGATTCGCAGTCGCGCGCAGCGAGGAGCTGTAGCTCCTTAGGCGCCAAGCACTCCACGGGGGAGAAGGATTGCCTTCCCTGTAACTCACTGCTACAGATTAAAAGATTAGAGACTTGAGCTGAGTTGGGGGATGGAATGAAGGGATCACTTGACCAAATTTTGGTGTGAAGATTGGGGTACACCCATAGCCGCCATAGCCATTTGGACTGACTCTTTTCAAGACTCCATGGGCTCACCATCTTGCAAGGACTCACAGCCTGAGTCTTCTGATTTCCATGTTGAATCCCTGGGCTCTTTTTGAGTATGATCTATTGAGCAGAGCATCAACTGTGCAAGATCCGACAAACAGGTCTCTAAGGAGCCGTTTTGTTGGTCCTTCATTTGCACAATATCACAATCTCATGCAACAAATATTGCTCCGAATCTACCTTGATTAGATTGGGGGTCGGGGTGATCGAAACTGAACTTGAGGCTGCAGGGCCTGCATGGTGTCATGGCCTCACATCCATGGGTGGTTGCAGGTTTTTCTTGGCTCCGGCCAGCTGGGGTACCTGTGAATCAGCGAGATTCGCCTTCAGCCATGGGAATCGGCATCTCGGCGTAGAGGAACGAGCACTTGCGGTAAGGAGCATGCAGGAAGGTTCTGAAACTACAATATTTACTATTTCAAACAAAAATTATATGATCAAGCCATTTGGTCATTTGGTGATACTGGGACCTGCCTGATGGATGAGGCGCAGTGGAGCGCTGTTTAGAGAACTTCTTCGAAAAGATTGGCAAAGTGGTGGGAACGCACCCAGTGACTAGGCCGCACTGAAGGGCTGGAACGAGATTGAAAGCCTGATTCTTGAATAAGAAAAAAAACTGTGTAAACGTTGTGACATGTTTTCCCAATTCCCTTGTTACCAGACTCAAAGCTAGTTGAGAATCATCGAAAGGATCCGCAGCCCCAATGCGCAGCACTCTTGACTGATCACATCCAGCTGAAACTTCCCATGCCGTGGCTGTGCTGAGATCAAAACGCTGATCGGCAGCGTGCTTTTCACCATCGTTTGCGGTGGTGGTTTTGCCTTTCTGAGCACTGAGACGCGGCCGGAGAAGCAGTGGGTGCCAGCAGGCAGGGTGAAACCTCTGGGGATTGGGGAGGCATCCGGAGGCACCACAAACCTCTTTGGGTCAAGCCTCAGATGTCGTTCAGGCTCTCTGGCACTGGACCATGATGCATATGTCGCTCGGTTTTTGGAGCAGGCTTGTCTTGGAGTTTCACAATGACAGGCACAGTATGTCCAAGGGTGCTTTCAAAATCCCACAGTTGTGGTCTATCTCGATATATATCATTTCTGAGAGGTCAGAGACATGATTGTCCGAGACGGACCACGTGGTCTTGCGCAAACACCCCATTTTTATCCATGTTTTGCTTGTTGAATCATGTTGCATCCAGTTGTCATATTGATGTTCGATAAACCAATCAACGGTATTTCTTGGTCGTTTACCTTACCTTGGTTGATCATCATCAGCAGTATCAGCACTATCGGCACGTTCATCATGATGTGCATGGTTGCAACAGATGTCTCTGATGCCACCTGGTGGTTGGTTGTACAAAATTATCCATTATGGCACGCTAAGATACCCACATGCACCCCATATTTGTTGGGTATTGGATCCTGATGTTGGTACTTATTTTTGTGCTATCTTGGTCGTTTATCAACAAACATAATGCACAATCAGAATTGCAACTCAGAAGTTCTACATATACATGTACCACATATATAATTTATATCATGTATTGCATGACATGCATGACATATAATTTATATCATTATTGTACTTTGTATTGTATTTACTTCATATTTATTATATCCATAAATGCTATATCGTGTTGTACATACGTTTTTTCGAGCGCCCTTCATCCCTTCAGCCCATGGGCCAGCGGCCAGTTTGACTAGCGAGGTGAAGGCCACATGGCCCGGCAACGCGCGCTTCAACTTTTTCTCAGCCACCTGCGCAGATGTGGACGTGGGAAGTTGTGCCTGGGATGTTAAGGGGGCGGATGCGAAAAAACCCTGTTGGTTGATTTTTGAAATAATGTGTATGTGTTTTTTTCTAATGGACATTGGTTTTACGGGGCTCATATATTTTGTGGGTCATATACCGGCTATGTTCTATTTTTGTGTGTGGAACATGGGATTAAAAATCGTTGTATGTTGTATGGTCTCATTTCATGGATCAGAAGCAAATTGGAGGGATGTAGGATGGCTGCACTACTCCCCAAGGTTGGAGTACTTGTAGGTTGAAGCAGTGTAAACATGGGGATGAGTAGTGAAAGTCAATCGAAACGTGGACGAGAGCTGCGGATTGGAGACCTTTGCAGACATGTTACTGGGTGGGGCATGATTAAAAAACATGACAACTATAGGTGGAAATGCTAAATTCAAGCGATAAGGTTGTCTTTTTTTGCAGATACCAAATGCATCCAGGTGCAGCAATTAGATAGGACACCTGTGCGACAGAAAACCACCTTGTGAACGTTCTTTCGATTTCTTGCTGGACGACATCCTATTACATTCTTCCGCTGGGTTTCCCTCTCCTGCCAGACAAGTTAAGTCGCTTCCAAAATGATCCATAAACTTGATGACGCGACTTCTGTTGTGTATTGCCTAATATCATGGATGTCTAATGAATCTAGTGGAACATCGGATCATCTGCTTGATTAGGTGCTGTCATTGTACATTGGATGTAATGGATGAGGCGACATCATGGATCCAAAGTACATCCAGCGCTTTCATGAGATCAATGAGCCTGGTTGCCCAGTGGGCTGTGTGGGAGAAAAGAGACGGATATCAATAAAATCCTCCAAACGTAAGTGGATCATTGTGGAGGATTCACTTCTCGCGAAACCCACCCGTTTGGAATCCAGCTTGGAAAACAGATTCACGTTTACTTGTGTACTTGTGTTCTTTCTTTGGTGCAGTTAATGATAGATCTTTCAGTTTTGTGAGCTCTAACAGATACTTCACGGAAGTTTGCCAGACATATCCAACCATTACCATCATTACCAGCCCAACAGAAATCAAGACATACTATGACATGCTTCAACTTTTGAAACCAGAATCAAATCTATCGCCTGGTATCTGATTCAGCGGTTCAGGAAAGTGAAAGCCATCACCATTGATGGCAGCTTGGTTGCAAGTGCATAACGGGGGGGCCAAGACCGGGTTGGTTTGGGGTGAAGTTTGAACAAATATAAGGACGATTCAAGCCGACCGAAGCCAACATGTCAACATGGATTTGATGCGGTTGGCAAACTTTCTGCACATTGGTGGAGACCTATCACAATGCAGTGTGAAGAGGTTGAGAACGAGGGTTCCTTGTTTCAGCTAAGAAGGTCATTTGAGCCATGTAGAACTCATCTGTGGCACATGTGTGCTTTCCTAAATGGTTTATCTTTTCTACGGTGGCCACCGGCCAGCTGATTCAACTCCCTTGCAGTATGCACTATCAATATCTATATACTGGATCTTACTGGATATGAAATATAGATCCAGTATATATAAGATTATATCAGTATATAGAAATTATATAGTTCATATAACCTTGAATTCATGTCATTATTTATTTCATGGTAAGTTGAAAATTGAAGTACATCAATCCTCTCACTGTGACTTGAGTACAGTTGATCGTGGCCCAAATTTTAGTTTATTTGAAAAGAGTGCACCCCCCAAAATTTCCACGGGTGGATCATCATTTCCTTATCTAAATTGCCGAATATGGATCCATTTGGTATACCCGGTATACCCCATTTTCAGACACCCAAATCACTGCCGGTGGATTCAGGTACGAAGATTGTGGCTGACCTGGACAAGGACCACAAGAGATCCGAAGGAGACAACCGACCCTGGAGCATCTATGAGGGCAACTGGAGCCGCTTGGAAAGACATATTAAGAACTTGGGATGATTGGGATGACGATGGAGATATGGTAAAATATGGTAACATAGATTCCACCAAGCTCTAGCATGGGAACCCATGCTATTTCGAAACGCTTTTCCGGATAGATGCTCGTTTCATGCCAATTCCCCCTTCGATGCCGGTGTCGTTTCCCCGCATGATACATGGACGTGGGTGGAGTTTTCGATGATGCACTGAGGCTTTAGCGGCACACCCCAGAGTGCTCCTTGGAGCACCCAGATTGGGCTCATCAGATTTCAGTCCTTGAGTTGCCACAAAAATCATCCAAAAAACACACATCTACAGTAACCAGGGCTTGCAGATTCAAATGGATCCCTCCAAAGGAAGCACTGTTCGTTTGGAAGTAGACAATTTTTGAGCGGATTCAGTCCGGGGATTGTCTATCACATTCTTATTGGTTTCTCCCGTGTAATCATGTAAACATGTTTTTTTTAACGGATTCTCAAACCCAAGTTTATCCCATGTTTTGGTGGGTTCCACTTTTTATATGGGAATGGGTCAACACCTAAACTATTGTCATATTTGGGGAATAACTCCATTCATTAACCAACAAAATAGCGTACCATTTGGGTACCAAGGTTTTGACCCATAACCATATTAAAATAGTAATGTACAATCAATATAGAAGTGATAGTAGTGACATGAAATATCGAATACCATCCAATCTCCCATTTTTTTCAACATGTTTTACCCGAGGTCAATGGCGCAGTGGAGTTTGAGGGTCGCTTGTGCTTCACCTTTGGTCCCTTCTGTGCCAAGTCTAGCGTCCTGGATGTGTGGCCTGGTGAAACCCAGGGGACGGGAGTGGAAAGTGGTTGAAATATGTAAAAAGATGGTCAAATCCATGGGAAATCTATGAAAAAAAACGGGGAGATGGGGATAGAATGGAAGATTTTGAGCAAGATCGGATTTTGTTGGTGATACTTCAGTGAAAAAAATATATATATATATATTATATATATACTGATATATATATTATATATATATTGATATACTGGGGATTTCATGGGGCTATTGATGGGGATACAACCAACAAGGCGGGATTTACTGACCAACATGGGATGAGATGGGAATAGCCGGCATTATGATAAATGACACTTTTGTGTGTCTGAAAATGGGATGTATCTACAAAACGGTCACTTTTGTTAATTGGAGCATGTTTTTGAAATAAGGATACACCCGGGAATTTGATTTTGAGGTACCCTGTTTCAGACAACAACCCATATTATACTAACCAACTATTTCTTTCGGGGGGCTAGGGTATCCAAGATTGGCTATAGGTATTGACCACACTGATTGGCCTTAAATGGATAGGTGGTTTGCTCAAGAAATGGTGGATTACTGCAGAGAAAGAAATCAATGGGATATACCAGTCGAAATTGACATGGAACCAACTAAGTTGCAATTGCCGGAACATCATCTTCCAGACATCATGTTTGGGGTTGCATTAGATGCTTTCAGAGTACATCTGGGTTTGTCCAAAAGTGGGGAGACGTGCACATGAGATTTTGGGGATACTCTCAGCGGATCATGACTCAGTGTCATATTTGCCCATGATTGTATTGAGTAGTAATGTGATAAAACCAATGTCAAATACACCTATCAATGGTTTCAATCCAATCCATAGAAATGGTGATGAAATGGGGATGGTTTATGGCATTGGGCGAATCCTACGTTACATCGGTTTGATATGGTTTGATGAGGTTTGATGCCATTTGCTATCATTTTGATGTACAAACTCATCATACAGCCTAGGTTTAGGGAGGATGACTATATCCTGACCAACTTGGACGCTAGTTCTGTGAAGTTGGCCATCAACAACTGGGAGGAGCCTGGGAAAAATAGGGCCTTCAATCAGAATCATCAAGGGAACAGGTCCGAATGATCCTGAATGGTGGCATTCCAGTGAAACATGTGAGACTTATGCAGAATTTGAGATGCTCTTGAAGTTCAAGACTATAGACTTCGTTGATCTTAGTTGCGACAACCATTTTTCGCTGAGTGAAGACTCAAGATCACCAGCCACGGGAACAAGGCTGACGCCAATGATTAGTTTGTGTACAGTAGCCATCAGTAGCCAATGATTTCTCAAATCTGATGCAACCCAATGCTACATACCAACTCCGGCGCAGAAACAAGAGACAATGTGTCCTTTGACTTTGGCTGCTAGCGATTCCCCTTGCTTCAACAGCAGCTTGGCTATGACTTTGATCGGTAGCTTCACTTGGGATTTCTGGATGATTTTCGGTGTTTTTTTTAGCCACCAACTAACACAGCATAACATAGCTATTGAAAACGGACCGTTTATAGTCGATTTATTGAACTAGATGGTCAATTTTCCATAGCTCATTAGTTTACCAGAGGGTATATGGGATGATGATGGATGATGATCGAAATTCACTTACGGGATGTGTTGAAAGCACCAGATACGTGGTAAATGTCCACCAATGGGAAAGATCTTCAGCAGCAACCACACCACCCGACGGTTCGGCTAATGGGCATTGCCAAACATGTAACACTAGCTGGTTCTACCCCCGAGTATTATGTAACATTATGTAACCAGTTTGGTTGTTTGGATCCCCTCATTTGCTTGAATTCCAAAATCATGATGTTTATCTATTTACTGTATCTATTGAACTGGTCGAAAAGATTGAACCACTCGTTTTTTGGTAACTTCAATATAGCATGATGATCTTCCAAGACCGCAGTTCCCTATGGGATGCTCGTCCAACCCAGCTCCAGCTGTGAGGCAACTGCCAAAGTTACACCACACAGAGTGAACGACAGGCGTGCCGCGACCTGGCTACCACCTACTGCGCCTCTAAGTGCCTCGTCGTATTTCATCGTTGATTTTTGTTCTCTCATGTTCCTTCCAAGTGGCCCCATTGCTGATGCAAATTTGGATGGGCGAAAGGTTCATTTTGTTGGTGCTCTCACGATATGTTTTTGATGTTGTTTCCTTTACCTAGCATTAGGAGCAAAAAAATAGTGATACCACTTCCTAATAAGAAACACCCCTTAGACAGCCTGAAAGAATATTACTTTTGAGGGAGGGGATTCTTGTTATTGTGCTAAGCACATCCGCATTATGGTTTGGAAAACGTCAATGATTGCACATAATATCAAATATAATATATATATATATACAATATTAATTTCATATGATTCATATAATCCGCAGGCCTACCCAACATACAATTGTAAAATGTGTGAAGTGATGAATACCCCTCAAATGGCAACATTAGTTATATGTGTATTCAAAGAATCACCAATCATAATCCCAACCAAACCAAATTGCTTATGCTCATGCTAATCTTATGCTTGATACAATTTGATAGTTATCATAGACCATCAGAATGTTGAAACAATAATAGTAACAACAATAGCAAAACCAACAATGGTATGCGATCACGGAGCATGATTTAATCCGACCTGTCATCATAATCATATATTTACAATCCCAGACAATCATTATTCCAACAATTAACACCAATGATAATACGGAAATAGTAATTAAATCGAAAGGTAAAGATAGACAGTAGCGGTTACAATGATAATCAAAATAAGAATCACCAGTTTTAATCAAAATCATTAGAATTAGATTGCTATCATTATTATTTGAAATTGGATAACTTATCATAAATCGTATTTCGATAACTAATTATAAATCCTGTTTTATCCTATGCCTATGATCATAATCCCTTCTCATTTCGTTGTCCTATGATATATGGTACTAATAGTAATCTACTCTCCTAGATGATAGTGATCGTAAGCAAATGATAGCAATCTAATCTCCTAGATTACCATCCTGAATCATTATCATTATCCATCATTATCCTATGATCACAATCCCTTCTTATTTGATGTTCCTATGATTTCTGGCAGGATCTCATGGCAGTGATCGCTGCCAGGTGCCCCACCACCACCGAGATCATCGGCGGCCGGGAGGTCACGAGACCACTGGACATGGCCACCTGCCAGGAGAGTCTGATGGGGGAAGGATGGGTTTGTCCATTTTGTGCTGGTGAACAAAATTAAATTAATTACTAAATAAATAAATATGTATATATATATTAGTATGTGGTATGCTAAAAATAGATAACATAGAAATTGAACATGTGATGGAAATATACAATGGATAATTCAGACATTCATGGGATATTTATGGGTTTGGTGGTTATGTTAACCCCCAGTTTTGCTAAAACACCAATTTTGGAAGAATTCTGGATATAACGGTTTTAACAGTTTGGATTGTTTTTTTTTTTACAGTTGGCGTTTGATTGGGAAATTACGTTTACTTATCGTAAAAACATGGGTACCAGTAGGTGGCAAAAATCGTTAAACGAGATGGATGGTTTGAGAACAAAAATGAACCATTTTGTGGGTCTGTTGGTAGTCTAACTTCGACCCTAACCCGTTTATATAGACGTGTTAGTTTTAGGGAGTGGATGCTGCTACTGGCTTCAAATGCCAAAATACTGGTACAACATGTGTAGGCCGTTTTCAGTATGAGTTATGTTTCCGCTGTTTTCGTAGCGTTTCTCATTCAAATGATGTGTTTCCAAATCACGAGTGATGTAACATTTATGCTGTGGGAGTGCTGCCTATACTCGACAAGTGATTTTGGTTAAAGCAGTCCAAAATTTCAGGTCAAATTCTCCTGCTTCCGCAGGTTTTCAACTTGAGATTACATCCATTGATAGGATAATCAGGGTCATATATTTTGCCCTTCAAGGACCCTTTTGGCATTGTTGGTTTTGCCCCTAAAGTGTGGTTCCAGAAGGTTTCAACGAACTGTGACTGATGGGAGCAGGACCGTGGATGTATCCAGCTGGGTGCCCTTGGCAACACTGGCAGCAGCACGACCACCACACCATCGGGCATGCTGAACACGGAAACTGGGCAGATGCTAAAGTTGAAAGATATGAAATAACTTCCCCTGGACAGGGTTGCTCCAACCCATTACAGGTAAATGATGGTAACAAGGGGGCAGGGTCGGTCAGTTTATCGCTCTATCTACCAATTTGCCCCCCTTGTGTCCGGGGTGTTGGCAGCAACCCTGCTGCATGGTCTGGTTTCAGGTTCATACATCAGGAGATGCTTGGAAAGTGGCTTTAACCCAGGTCTGGAAAAAATTCCAAAGTAGGTGAAATATCGTCTTGCGTAGTTGATAGTTTTTTAGCACCAGCTGGCGGAAGGTCTCTTAAATCCTTCGGAAGGCCAGCATTCTTTGGCACTGTTTAGGCCTTTCGTGTGGCTTTGTTTCACCATGAAGTTCTTCCATTCTCTTCCATAAGTATCAAGAGCTTGACCCATTTTGGGTGATAAAGGGGTGAGGTGCCCAGAGTATCTCCCATTTGCGCAGCTTCCTTCAGGATCCTGGGGATGCACCTGAGAGTGCCTTCGAATTCCAACCCACCAAGATCAAGACCATGGTGGGTGGATTGGTGCCTCAGCCCACGTTGTCCGGTGTAGAACGGGGTTGCCCGTTTTGAGATTGATGCCGTGCTAGCTTGAACACACCGTGGTTTTGCTTTCCCACGCATATTACTTATATTTCGAGCCTTGGTTTGTCTGAAAGAGAGACATACATGTTATCTCAGCTTGGTAATTTAAGAACAATTATTTAGGTTTGGCGCAAACCTCTTCTGGAGGTTGAAGATTTGGTCAGCCTTTTGCCGCAGCCTCACCTTCTCAAGTTCAACCCAATCGGAGGAGTGAACATCTCAAAAAGTATCCCAAATGCTGGAAACGCCGCGTTCTTTTGGTCCAATTGGAAACCAGAAAGATTCCAGCGGATATGCTGGCCATGTGATTGGCCTTACGGCTCAACATCTTCACACCATTTGGCAATACGTCGGCAATCGAATTGATGGAAAAGAGTGTGCACGACGCTTGGCAACCTCCACCTGTGGGACCATTGGAGGCATTGCCATCGTGCACGTGCTGGGCAATCTTTCCATCCTGTTGCGGGCTTCATTTGCCAGATTGCGGGCAATGCCGTGGGAAGCTACCTTGCGAGCAAGTTCATTTCATGGTTGGAGAGCTTGTTCCAAGAACGACCTGAAGACGGTTACCTCCGGGCCTGTGAAGAACTGGGCATCTCGAAAGATTCTCACCGCAAGCAGATCAAGAGAGCCTATGCAGCTTTTCACCCAGACAAGGGCAGTGGCTTGTCGAATGAGGAGTTTTCCAAGAAGACGATCGCCTTTGAGCTCATCAAAGCATGGAGGAACCAGCAAAACACTTGGGATGATGAGGATGACTGAGTTTGAGAGGGAAATTTTGATGCGCCTCCGGTCTTGGCAATGGACTTGACGGGCTGCTGGAGAAATCCAAGATGGTCAGGGAGGTCAGCATTGTTTGGAAGTTAGAAGTCATTTGTTGGGCAGCAGGTGACGAGGCAAGTTGCCCCCTGTACAAAAAAATCAGCCAGTTGCCTGCTTTTGTTTTCAAAGCTTCCAAGCGCCAGGATAAAATGTTTGCTTCCTTGCACACCGTGAGAGCGGAGAAAGCATTGAAAGAGTGAGACAGTTGCACGATTTACACATGGTTGGCAGCCTCAAAGCGATGTGATTAATCATGGGTCACATTAGTTTCTTACTGGTCCTTCAGAGTAGAGCATCTAACTTTGTCACATCATGTCACATCCCGATGTTAGCTGTTTGATGCTGTTTGATGCTGTTTGATGCTGTTTGATGCTGTTTGATGCTGTTTGATGCTGTTTGATTGCAAATTAAACCGCCGTATTCTGTTTGGATCATTTAATCAACCCCGAGTTTTGGGGAACCCAAGTCACCACAGAAGCTCAGCTCGAGTGACCGAACCCAAGGCGTCTGACGCCACCTGGGAGTATGCCAGTGGAAAGCACATCGCAGGCTTTTGGGCCCTGAGCAAGAAGGCCCGGTAGAGCATAGCGGATGGTACAGCCTTTGTGTGTCCGCAAAAATGGTTGTGTCTTTTTGTGCATGAAAATAGGAGATTAATCCCCAAAATGATGCAACATACTACACTATAAAGCAGTGGACTTGGGATATACAGACCTTATTTTCAAAGGAAACCCCATTCCTGGACCCCTAAACACCCTGACCCTCTTGAGTACAGATGGTCAAGCTGCGCAAGACTTGCCCATGTATTGAGGTCACCAATTTTGGCCCCATACCCACCCCAGTTGGATGGATGAAGTGGGTCAAACTGAGGAACCCCAGAATGGATCAAAACGGTTGGTTATGGTTGGTTCATGCCAAAGAGAGCAAACATCTATCAAGATCATTCAAAATCCATCGCTTCCGGATCTCCCGCCTTGGGATCGCAGGAGCTTTACTGTCCCAAGGAAGGCGTCGTTGATCCCGTGGCGGACGAATGGGAACGCCAAGTGCTGTGCTTGAACCTCGTTTGTTCAGCTGGGTCGTGCCTGATGGTGTTTGGGTCAAAACTGGATGAGGTACTCGGTACTCTTTATTTCCCCAGCACACCATGGCTTGTACACCACTTCATGCCCAAACATCGCTCGGTCCAGTCCAGTTTAGATATTTCTAATGGCCACAGGTGGTGTCAGATGTCAAACGACAGTCTTGAGCCGAAGCTAGACCTTGTTGTTGCCAGAGAAATGGAGGTGACGTGAGGCTACGCAACGCTACTAGCACACAGACTTTGCTTGGCCACAAAAGTGTTCCCCAGATTTGGGGGAAGCTTCAAATCCCTCGAATGTATGTCTATTTTTAGCAGCCTGCATTTGTGATTCAACCAGACATGACATACCTGTGAAGTGCAAGAAGCATCAACTCCGCTGTGTCATAGGACCTGAATAATGAGTCAATGTCAAAACATGTCAAAACTAAAACTAAAAGCCTCATGAAGATTGGGGAGCTATTCACACCCCACTACATGGTTCGATCATGTTCGATCTATTTCCTCAGCTTCACTGGATTTTCCACTTCCACAATGTGGTGCTCCCCAGTTATAAGTTGGTTCATAACCCCCACCAACATCGATAAAACTATAGATATATCTAATCCCTAAACCCTACATGTCATTTGCCTGATGATGTTTACCAACTTCGCTAACGAACTTGGGCACCACATTGCAGGGTGAACTCCTGCCCTAAATTTATTCGACACCGATTCGACACCGATTCGACACCTTCCCGAAGGATGGGCATCGACGCGGACCCCCGCGCAGAGCCAAAATTGGATTGCAAGGAGGATGACCTGCTGAAGTTCTCCGGTGCCGCAGCTGAGAGTCAGCTTCGCTTTCATGATGTTGGTTGTGAAGTAAGAATTCTTTCAAGCATTAGTGATATTTCCGGACTTTGGTAATGGATGGTAATGGGGGATTCTTCCCAACCGCACCCACTTTCAACTGCTCATTTGGTGCAAGGAATTGGAACGTCTCATTTTGTTTGAAAGAACCCGAAGACCTTGATGCTCAGGATGACCAGGCGTTATATAGTGGACATTAGTGGACTGAATAGAGGTGATTTTGGTTTGGTTTGTCACTGGCCGTGCTTCGTGTTTCAGTTTCAGAGTTTCCTTTGACTTCGACATCCTCATGTTTGGATCTGTTCCGCAGAATGGGGAGCCGGTAGAAGACCAAGAGTTTGGACCCCCTCTGAGTTTTAGCCATCCATATCCCCATTATTCAATGTGAAACACAAAAATATAAATTCAGTGTGACTGTGACAATAGTCTTATACCTGATCTTGCAGCTAGGACCGCAAATTTCTCAGCAGTCCCTGAGGCCTTTTCCAGCGTTCTTTGGGCGATGAGTTCGGAAACGCCATCCGCGGAGATATCTCCAAGTTGACGGCCTCCTACGGCGTCATCATCGTGGCCCAATCGCAGCCGAAGTTGTGGAGTGGGTCAGGGATGGGGTGGCTGACGCGTGTTGCATCATGTTGCATCATTTGTTTGGAAGTGCAGGCGCTTTCCGGGAAAGCGACGAGAGAAGTAGGAAGCTCGCTTTTGAACATGATCTTTCTAAAGGACTTTTGAGTTCCAGGTGAGCTTAGCAATCCTGACGGTTCAAACGATGTTGAAAGATGTTGTGATTGGCAGTCAATGCAAGTACTCTCCAACAGGTTTGTCTCAGTGGTTTGCTGCGAAGGACCTCCTCGCTGCCCTAGGAGTACTTGATTCCTTCATTCAAACGGCAGCGAGGAAGGTTCATCCCTTTGAATCCAGCGCGTCCTGTAAATTCGATCTTGTTTTTAATCCGGGAGTAGCCATACACAGCTGTAACTACACAAGTTCCACGAAACTTTACATTTCAAGAGGGTCAACAAATTGTTGATGGTGCATCATACACCCACAAGCGCATCTTATTTTCTCGTTCTTCTCAAGGTGTTGGTTACTTTATGTTACTTTATGGACATCCGTCCTTTGAGAAGATGATCCCAAATCTATCCAAATTTATGAACTTTTAGATACAGCAATTTGGGTTGCTAGTATTTCTGGGTGATTGGAACATGTTGGAACCATGGGAACCATTAAAACGAGTCGTGCATTTAAGGTCTACTGCGCTGTGACTCGCCAGCAACGGGATCCTTGGGTGCATCTTTCGGGACTAAGCGCCTCCAATGATTTTGAACAGCAAATATGTCATAACTGGTAACTGAAGCAAAGTTGAACCGACAACAGCACAATGATGTGGGAGAACCTAAACCCAACTGTTACCCCCCCATATTAAGCCCGACCGCAACAACAACAGCTCACCAACTTCAACATTGAACCCCTTTTGTGTCATAAAGTGTGAGATGGGGGGCAGGTCGATGCAAAAGGTCAGATCGTTTTTTTGAAAGCGTGTTTGCGACAAAAAAATAACGGTGCTTACATCTATTCCATAAAACCTTTGAGATTGTCATTTTGCACGCCGTTTTTTAATTGTGCAAACCCAAGCTGGGGAGGCTTGTCCTTTCATTAGGCCCACCCTTTACAATGACAACACCCATGTTAGAATCAATATTGCGAGCGGGGTTGTATGGAAGTACATTTTTGTACGTATATTATGGATGCATGTTGAACAGCGTACCATCAAGTCAATATGTATCATAATATAATGTAACACAATATATCCATATTGTATACAACAGACATAATATATAATAAAATAGAACAACTACCTGACAAATATTTAATTTAACAAATATATAGTACAAACATAGTATTTTCGGTATATATATACATACATATAACGTATTTTTAGTGTGTATACATAGTATATTTAGTATATATGTATATATTTTTTGTATTTAAACTATGACAATTAATTTTCAATAATGTTTAATATCGGCAATAATGATTTTGTTTTTTTTCAAAAAATATGATTTAGATATTTAGCCAGTCATAAACAATCTATGGTACATCGCTTGTGGTTTTAAATTTCTTATTTTAGTTTTAATACTTAATATCTGATTTGCAATTTTGAAGGTCAAATTCAATTTACTGTTTGATTTTATGTGCAATAACTGACGTATATATTTTGACAAATGAATATACTGAAATACAATGTTTAATTTATATGTTCGAAGTAATTTAAGATAATACACAATTTAGTGCTACAATTTAATGAAATATTGTAAATTTAACAAAATATGATATATCATCATATCAAAAAAAAACAAGTTCATGTGACATTGCATAATTTAATATATTGCAATTTTATACTGCATAACATTATATTTATATCCTATAATGTAATTCGTTAAACATTTACTACGATAGTATTTATGTATACATATATATATACATATATATATTGTATAGACCTGTTTTACGTATAAACTATCCAAACTTGTGAGCTTCCCATCTGGCCAGCCCCTGAGATCATGCTTGGCAAGTGCGACGCGGTGCACAGCGGAGCAGCGATGGCCTTCGTGGCAGTGGCCATCGTCGGATTGACGATCGTCTCCACGTTGGGTTTGATGGGTTACTTCCAGGTGCCCAATGGCCCCTGGGCGATGAATTTTGGAAGTCTGAACATGTTGGATGAACCATTTTTGAAGCATCAAACATGGGGGTTACTGCGGGTTTGCGTATATGGCGACGTTTATTTCACTGAATATATTGCGATTCACCGCAAATTTCAATGGGGTATAGCTGGGGATAGCACCAGCCATGTGGGATTTACCAACAAACATAGGGTGGGAGTGTGATGTCACATTTATACAATGGATACATTTGAAATCATTTGAATATATACAATGATTGTATAATGAGGATATACACAACAATGTCATGAATGGGCGTTCTTGAAAACTGTGCATTAGCTGCAATTTATACCCTCCATATATATATATAATATGCATTGTTATTTCTGTTATTGGGGAATATGATGTTGCGAACTTGGTGCCAATGTTTAAGAAAGGAACGAACCGATTCAAACTAATATTCAATTCTTGTTGGAAGGTTTACACTTCCCTACGCATCCTGGGACAAATGATTTCTGCGCATTTTTGCGGCTGAGGTAACTTGAACAACAACCTGTACTTCCTCCTGCTGAGTCTGGGCGTGGATGACGCCTTTGTACTAACCTCTGAATACTTGACGCACTCCAGAGAAGCCAAAACCAAGGCAAGGATGGAAGTTTGGGCTGCTGCTGGGGCGGGGGTGCCCTAAATAACCCTGAGTCACGCAAAGTCGTTTTAGTGTTCTAACTCCATCAGTGATCAGGCACGGTCACTCCCTACTAGGTGAAGGCCTTTCGTTTACTAATCTAGTTGTCACCTGTTGTCACCTGTCAACACCAGAAACGGTTGTTGCACACCTTGGGTAGGTTTGGTTCTGTGCAATCCCAACTTGCCGTTTGAAAGTCTTACCAATGACATCTTATGACCATTTTGTGATCCAACACCTTGGATCTCTTGCATGGTCAGGGTGGTTCTTTGGACGTGCCTGAGCTCATTGCCAAGACGGCACGCACTGGTGGCATTTCTGTAACTGGGCAGCCCAGATACCGTTGGAGAACTGCCAAGTTCCATGGGGAATTCCTGGAGAGCGCCCTAAAAACAAAGCTTCCCTTGAAAAGTTCCCAGAAATCAAACATGTTGCGGGTAGTTCCCTAAGAAGTAAAACAATGTAAAACAGTGGTTCTCCTAAAAGTAAACCATCAGTAGTCCCCAAAATATCTCCCCGGAAAGTTCCAACACCATCGACGTTCCTCCAAAACGAATGGTGTGGGAAGCTGCCGGGAAGCTGAACACATTTATCATCCAGAAGGGTTGCAAAGTTTTTCTTAGGGCACTCCTAGTCTTTGCTGCCAATGTTTTAGCAGGTTCTAGAGTTTTTTCACGGTCTCAAACCTAATCAAACCTCTGTATCTCACTTTTCCCTGTACTGCTAGCAAATTCCACCCAACCAAAACCCAGTTTTTTTCCAGGTTTTTTTTTCACTTGGAATCAAATTCAAATCACCAACCAGCCCAGCCAGGGCAGTTTCGGCCAATCTTCGAAGCGTCGGATCAGGTGCTGATCACCTCCGCCACCGATGCCTTGGCCTTCTTGGTGGGTGCCACCACAGTGCTGCCGGCGCTCAGCTGGTTCTGCACCTATGCAGGTGGGGAAAAAACAACGGTGGGATATCGGTACTGTTGGTATTTGATGAGGTGAACCCAATCAAGACCGGTCTTCAATTTTTGTGGTTTATGAAATTGGGCTTACCCCGAAAAAATGGGATTCAAAATGACATTCAAAGGTGTGCAAAAAATCACCATAGATCTAATCATTGGCCTCTTAGTATCTCTTTGTAACCCCGACATCAGCCACCCAAAAATCAGGTCGTTACTCGCACTCACCTATCTTTTGCAGTCATCCATTGCTTGCTACTGATTACCAGTGATTGCAATAAATATATATATATATATATAACAAATATGTTATGAGAATTCCAAAGTGGGAAACCATATCTCCATTCTCAGTGAGGCGTGTCGATTTGCCTTTGCTACACCTTTCAGCTCACCGTGTTCCTGCCTTGCTTGGCCCTGAATGCCCGCCGTGCGCATTCGGGGTAGGTGGGGGGTTGGGGTTTAGGTAGGGAAGCTTCAAACTTGGAGAAAAACATGTAGGGATGTTTCACATCGTCATTTTTGAATATTTTTGATAGGCCACCCCCATTTTCCAAGCTACTTTGTTCTTTTTGAATTGGCACCGCAGAAAAACCACCGGATTCACAAATGTTGGATTTGCTCCCATTGAAGCAGAAGGCATCCGAATCCATTTGATATACAAACTGTTTCAGGTTGAGAAACTTGCCCCAGTGAGTTGAACATCGATTTTCCGTGAGTTTACCCCAAAAAACCCATGAGTTCCACATGATGTTGCATCAAGTGGGAACAACTGCCACCTCTACAGGTACAGCCGCCAGCCGGGTGGATTGCTGCTGCTGCTTCAAGGTGGCGGAGCGTAGCTTGGATGATCCGCAGGGCTGCTGTTGCTGCTGCCTGCCACAGAAGGTATCTTGGCCAAGGAACTCAAGGACTCACGCAGGTTAGGAAGCTAAGAATGGGGATCTTCATGGATATTCACCAAATGATAATATGGATTTATATGCGAATAATTCATGTTATTGATCAAGTTGGAGAGATGAAGTGTGGATATAAAATATTCTGAGCCACCAACATCTTTCATAAAAGCATTCAACGTATTGGGATAATGAGAGTTCAAGAATCAACAATTACAAAACTAAAATGGTGGATGAAGCAAGGTGTGGCCTTAAATGGCCACTCAAAGACTCGGGATATGACTCGGTCATGCTGTGATTCATCAAGACGTCAATATCGTCAATGAATTTCAACTACCCAATGGGATGATGGTGGTGGCGGACAGGCATTTGGGTGATATGGCTTTGTCTCAAAATATGCTACCCCGATAGACCCCATGGCTTATCATGGCTTATCATCATTTTCCCTATTGAAAAATAGATTGCCATGGCAACAGATTGTATCCCCCATTGGCTTGCCTCCCCAGGTCTTCAAGGGTGGAGTGATCAAGAAAGGCTCGGATTATGGGGGAGTCGGAGGTGTCCCGGTCGGAAATGATCTACAACTGGGTAAAATTAGTTTGTAGAATCCGTGATGATCCTGTTTCTGAGGTAGCCCCTGCATGAATCATCTTGTGGAGTGCTTTTGTTTGCCAAGAGATGGTAAAATCTGTTTCGGTGATCGAGACCTGTGGCTCATTTCCTGCTCTGGCGAGAGCCTCTTGAATTTGACCTGGAGAATCAGTATAGTGCATGGCATGCACACGGATGCCAGTAGCGAAATGGGTTCTGGACCGACCGATGTATATATTTAGCTGACAAATGTCAAACATGTTTTGATATATTGAAGCATAACAGTGACTTCAATGGAAGTCTTGCACCTGTTGGTCCTGTTCGTGCTTGAATTTTCTTCACATGATATGAACGCATCCGTGTAATATGTGGGATTCCGTACATCCCAGAAGCTCCAGAATAATTGTTTCGAAGCCTCAGCAGACCGCGTTGCAGAGACGTTGCTCGGGCAGCTTGCAGCCCAACATTATTGGAGTTCCCCTCAGCTGCCCGAATCGCATACACATTCGACCAAATCTTTGACCCCAAGCGGGATTGGATGGACTATAGTGACTACACCCCCTGATACTGAACAAATCCAGGTTCATAAAGCTTTCAGCAACTTCCAGTCTTCATCAGTCTTCCAGGTAAAGTCTGTTGAAATTGACAGGCCAACTAGTCTCCATGGCCATGTTTGCACCAGTGCAGTCATACTGAGATGGAACAGCTCGACGTGGACCAAAAGATCCTGGAGAAAGATGTCAATCCTGTTTGTTTTTGGGGTTTTGACTTTTGACATATTGTTCTTAAAAAAGATTGGACCATTTGTCTTAAATTTTATACTGTATTCATTTTTTGTTCGAAGAGGCACCGTCCAAAACAGTACAAGTCGCATCCATCATTCATCATTCGTGACAGAATGATACAAAATGAACCAAGGCGTACCTAAACAATCCTAAAACAGGCATTCTAGACATGCATCAGGGTCCAGGTCAGGCTGAAAGCAGTTGGTTTTGGTGTTCAACCCAGGATCGTTCACAATTTCAAGGCGATCCGGGAGGCCGTCATCTATGAGCATCCTGACAGAGTGGTCGACCTGCAAGCGGCGATGCTAGAGGAGGCGGCCAATATGTGGGAGAGTGTGCGCGCGACTCGAGCCCACGCGAATCAGATCCTGTTGTTGCTTGGGGCTGACGGCAAAGACTCTCAATTGCAGGACGGCCAGGGCAGTGCTGAGTTAATTTTTAAGCCAAGCACCGTTTTTTTTGTGGTCTTAGAGGGGTGATGGGGGGTGTACATGTGTGAAACATGTGTGAAGCACTTTCCAATCCTCAGGCTTTCCCTGTATCCATTGTTTGGCCTTTTCCAGGACCCGGACTTGGCCATTGAGACTCCTGGCAGCCCTGGCAACGTTTTTGGTGTGCTCAAAGCAGTCCGCCAATGTGCAGCTGACATGACGAAGCCCGATGCAGATCGGAGCACGAGTGCCGTGAGATCAGTGTGTCAACTGATCATTTCTGCTGCTCGGCAAGCTGAGGAGCTGCTGCGGCCATTCGTGCTGGTGGAAATTTTGGGCGAGGGTTCTGATGTGTTTACAGACCACACTGCCCGATCACACCCACATGCCCCCCTGGCAGGGACTGTCACAGGAGTTACGTGGAGTGTGGCCGAATCATCTGCACAAGAGGGCGCAGAGACTTTCAACCTTCCTGAGGCCATTTCAGGGGGTGAAACAGAAACAAAAATGCAGGCCTTGGAGCATGAATTGCGGGAGTTGCAGACTGGACAAAAGAGTAAAGAAGACCACAACATAGCTGCGAAACTGCAGGAGCTAGGCAGACTGAGTCGAGAGGTTGGAGATCTCAAACAAGCCAAGCAGCACTTGGATGAGTCCTTGCGAATGCAGCTCTTCTTGCACGGGGACAAAGATCACCCAGACATTGCAGCGACACTGCAGGAGCTAGGAATCTTGAGTAAGCAGGCTGGAGATCCCGGGGAAGCACAGCAGCACTTCCAGAAGTCCTTAAGAATGAA
>Ga0126342_10005305_pt1 | contig 22411 bp, 23 predicted proteins | sample Cyp1metagenome_FD_92528 | JGI IMG/M metagenome (GOLD analysis project Ga0126342, IMG submission 92528) | Coral microbial communities from Lord Howe Island, Old Settlement Bay, Australia - Cyphastrea 1 metagenome | ecosystem: Host-associated > Invertebrates > Cnidaria > Coral ...
CCAACATAGCCCCAAGATGGGCCCACATTGCCCTCAAGATAGGCCAACATAGCCCCAAGATGCCACAAAATGGGCCAACATAGTTGGGCCCCTGGCCGGCTGTCGCGCGTAAGCGCTTAAATATGTATATATATACACACACATCTATGGAAAACAAGTATAAACAGTTCTGGCTGAATATATTTGCGCTACATTAATTCACTAACCTGAAAATAGCTGAACCAAGGCCGTTCCGTGATGATTCCCCTGATCAGAAATCATATCCATCCAGTGACGTCACAGTGAGGTCATTGTAATTCATCCAGAACATGACAGTAAACAAATGTAAACAAGGTCCACGGCTCACAGACAGTTCGAACCGCCAGTCCATGCTGTTTTGAGCTCTGCAATGAATGAACGAGTATTTGTGCGCGTAGTTCTGGGGATTGAACAAATGGAATTTGTAATGAACCACTGACTGAAATTGCAAGACACACTCGTTTTCCTAGCTGTAAACTACTTTGATTTTATTGTGTTTGGTCGGTCTAAACTGTTTAGCCCTCTTTTCAAGAGGCTTTCACACTGCGCCGTGGATGGAGCCATCCCAAGCTTTCCCCGGTCCTGTTTGGATTGACTTGCCAATATGACTACGGTTGTAGGTTTGTCGTCCGTCTCACAGGCCGCAAACTCTTCGAGCCTTGGTGGAAGGACGAGGAGTTTATGACAATCATGGGGAGTTCAAGAAGTTCAAGCTACCCAAATCCCGTGGCCCAAGGTAGATGAACAAAAAAAGGAACAGCTTGGTGTGTAAAACAAACACCCCTCTGACGAGATTCTGATGCCTTCATGAAGGCTTCGAACAACAATTCGGCCCTATATATATATTATATATATATATGTATATCCACATAATACAACAGATATATAATATATAATATATATATATATATATATTTATCTACAAATATCTACATATCAAAATGGTAAGGTCCCTGAAAACTGCATTGCTCGGGGTCATCATAGCCATCGGGTTCATAGGGCCAGAGGGAAATGAGGCCAACCAGGATTTCAGTTCCCTATTTGAATGGGAAAGTGGTGATTGGCCAATGGATTAAGGGTGATGATGGGTGATGGGTATCGTATTTTCAAAGCAATATACGCAGCAGGCAGTCACCCAGGCTTTGCAAATCCTTGGATCACTGGAGGTCAATGAGGTCAATCTTCCCAACTGGGCTTCCGGCAATTGCTTCGTTTGCACAGAATGGCCCAGCAACTCAGCAGCCATGGGGCCATGGGGACCATGGGGAAACGTGAAAAAACTGCCATCCCGTGCATCCCGTGGCACCCAATTGAAATCGAATGCATTGAAATCTGTACAGATCTGTAGCATCTTCGACAACAGGCATGTACTTTAGGGATCTTTCACAAAGAAAATAGTACAGGAATACAGGAACTAGGACCTCTTCCAGCAGATTGATGATCAGAATCACCAAATAGACGTACACTCACCATAAGTCATGGGTGCAAATCCCTTTGTCGTACAATGCGGGTTACACAGATTACAAAATGCAAAACAACAAGAAACCAGCACACACACACACTATTGCATATTGCACAGGTGGCTGCGAAAACGCAGCATAAATGTGCATGGATACTGGATGAGGCACCTTGCAAGAAACTGATGGAATTTGTGTGTGTGTGTGTCTTGTAATCAAGCCGCAGCGTTCAAACATCTATCAGCATGTGACGGACCGCCAGGATCCTCAAGAATACCGCGGCTACCACGAAACTATTAAGAAGTCAAACAAATCTAGAAGCCCATGCTAGAGCTGCTAGAGACTAGAGACTCTTCTTGTGACATTCCAATGGCCAGAATGTTGTCATTGTAGCGACTTGGACATACTACAAGGCAGCCACAAACTTCTACATTCAGCCATTATTGCACACACACACACATTTCCTGAGACAGTCCAGAAAGATCCACAAAGCTGATGCTGTCAGAATCTGTCTGTCAGAGATGTGAATCCCCGGCCGCAACAAAGAAATGCCTCCAAGACTGACGCGTGAAACTAAAAGACGCGTGTCCGCAAGCAGCACTGACTAGCCGAATCTTTCCAGAGCATCATGACTTGAGTGCTCAACTGCTGTTTTAAGTTCCTCTTGCACTTTTGCACAGCATGCTTTCAGCATGTGCGAAGGTGTCGTCTTGCCGATGCGCATCTGTATCCTTCTTCATCCCCGAACCTCGAACAAAGCCCAAGCATGCCATAGGGCATAGCATGCCCAAATCAAAAAAATCGCTGTTTTGGCGTAGCGGCGTAGCAGTTCTTGGCGGGAGATCTTCTGCATCAAGCCGTTAGTTTTTTGGTTCCATCTTCCATCACAAAAAACCCTCCCCCTACCGCTTCCATTGGACCTGCCCAGGTACTAAAATGTGTCCTCCCTCCACCACGACATCGCGACCTTGCTTTGAGGCCTGCGAGCAGCTAGCACTTTGCAAGGTTTTAATACCCAAGGGGACCCATTCAATTCGCATTAAACTGATTCAAGATTGATCCACATTCATTAGATCAATCATCCAAAATGATAATCATGAACACATCACAATAGCCTCCAGTCTTCCCCTTGCTCAACATCATTCAGCCGAACACCGCGCTAATACATTGCATTTGGATGATTTTGGCCATTAAAAATGCCATATTTTAAGCCATACTTTGCTGCCAGATTTTGCCATAAAAACTGCCTCAACTTGCTTGGCAAAGTAGTCGGAGATGGTGGTCAGGAGCACGGCCAACAACACCAAACCGCCCAGGGTGGTCAAAATCCCCACGAAGCCGGTGATGGCCGAAGCACTTGGATCCACTGAGGCAGCAGATGCCCAGACGAAGCAGACCTGGACGATGAAGGCGGCGCTGATCTTGGATACATCAGATCTTCAAATGCAAATGCAAATAATATATAAACTTACATAAATGCAATATTTAAATCCATATGAATGGATAAACCTACTTGAAGATTCATAAATGCATAAATGCAATTAAATGCAATTCAAATCCACGAAATGCAATCAGATGAAGTTTGAGTTCCATTTCACTATGCTGTGGCCTTCCGTCACGACGTGGAAATCTATGGATCGCCGCCTATGAGATCCCACTTTCTCTCCAGACATCCCAAGATATCCCAAGATATCCCAAGTCCAAGCGACCCAAAGTCCTGTCAATGGTGATCCACCAACCTCGGCGCACGGCACGCACGGCACGCACGGCACAGCTACGAAGCCCGGGCCCCTGGGCTCCCTGGGCTCCCTGGGCACAGCACGGCTCCCTGGGCTCCGGGCAAAGGCCGAATACATCAGAGCTCCAGCGGTTAACAATGTGAGTACTCCAAACCTGCGCCGTTTCGAAGAAAGAGTTTGTTGGAACAAAAAATCAATTAATCAATTTCCTATCCCCATGCACAAAACACATGTATATGTATATGTATATGTATATATATATTTATATTATACACGTGGCTATTGGCATTTGTTAAAACCCTGGACCCCTTGTGAGCCTCAAAATCGCTGGGATTTATGGATGTCCCCAAAATATGATGCCGTAGAGGTTTTGATCCGTCCCCATTGTGGCTTGGTCCGACCCATGTATTTTTCGTGACATAAAACTAGTCTCAAAATGTTTCATCAACTGCTCATCATGTCATCAGTGTCATTTTTTTTTCCTCACATCAACTGCAAGTCTCGTAGTGCTTTGAGAATGCTATTTTTTTCGACGCTATTTCCGGGTACTACCTTAGGCCCCGGCAGAAGGATCGTGCCCATGGCCGCTAAACCTTCCTTGTTCATCCAGTAGTTGAATCGGTATCTCCGCCGTGGCGATGATTGGTAGACCGATTTGATGCGTGGATTTGATCTTTGTTCACGTGCAATATGCAATATATATATGGTACATGTATATATATATATATTTATTTATATATATATACAATATACATACATGCATACATACCTGTATGCATGCGTATATCCATACAGAGAGGGAGAGAGTTTGGCATCCATATGCACAGTGACAACATGATGTATGTAGATGGAGGCTTATAGCTGGGAAAATAATCTACAGGATACAGGATGGGGCCCTCCAGTTATGTTTGTTGGCTTATAACCCCATCTAAATATAGCTATTTTCATCTATTTGCGCACCATACACTATGGTTATAACATAGTTTTTTATAAACCAACTTAGCTGGAGCTCCATGGGCCCCATCCTGTAGGATTTTCCAATATTTTCCGGCGTGTCTGAGACCCGGCGTCAGGAACATCTTGAAGGAACGCCCCTGGCGGCCATGGCCGACGTCCACCGATCTGTTTCCAGATTTCATCCCATTTCCATAGAAAATCATAGAAACATATACAAACAATAGGATCAATAGGGATGTCATTAAAAATTCATGAGATTCCATGAGATTTCCCATGCATTGGACAATTTGGACATTGGACAATGAGTTACGGATGTGAATTGGTGACCTGGTGACCTGGCGCCTCCAAATTGTTGTCTTCAAAGAGTTGCTGCTCTGCGTACAGCAACTTGGGAATCCAGTACCTTGACGGTGCTATGGCTGCAACGGCTGCTGCTCGCCCTGCCAAGGCAGGCGTCCAAGATCGTCCAAGTGCCGACCCAGCTACAACCATAGCGCCAGACCAGAAGCGAGGACACCATAGCCTCAGTAAATCAGATGTTTGTCTGCTCACAACCCATCCTAAACGCGTATTGAGTATAGTCATCCAGTTTGACAATCTCAAATGACAATTTTATAGAACACGTGAAATCAGAGGTAGTACGAATCTCTCATTAAAAATGCACATCTTTCTCCATACTTTTTCTAGGGGCCGTTAACCGCGCAGTGACCCGCACCAAGCTGCCAATTACGAGCCGTACTCCACGCCACAGCCGTTGAAGCAGCACCGCCTCAATGACCGTATTGGGGATCGGTCCACGGAACGGAATATGGTTTCCATATGGTTTCCATGGATCAAAACCCTGCAATGTTGTTCACCTATGTTCACCTCCCAAAGTGCAGCAGGTTACAGCAGCTTGGTTTATTTCCATCCGAATTTCGGGGTTATTTGTTCTTGACCCAGACTCGTAAGGGAGTGCTAGGCCCGGCTGCATGCCGGAAAGTGTCGAAAAATCAAAGGACCAAAGGACCAGAAAACCCATCGTAGACCTTTTTGTGGGTACGGGAGAGCAACAGTTACGTCAGAGGATGTCAGGATAAGTTCGATAGACTCAAATTTGATAGAGATGGGTGATATGTAGCGTATGTAGTTCCATGGAGACACGTTGTGAGAGATAGGTTTTGTCGAGACCAGCCGAGAGAGGGGTTTGGCAGAGATCAATTTCCAGAAGAAAAGAGAAAGACGTGTCAGAGCCAAACAGTTTGCTGTTTGGTAGGGCGGCTGGGGGTGGAGAATAGTGGAGAATCCAACAAGCGGGCCTGGAAAGAAAGGGCCTCGAAGAGCATCCAAAAGGTATATATATAAGATGTTGTAAGTCATGACAGAGAAATATCCAGGTGAAACTCTGTCCGGGATGCAACAGCTGGATCTAAAGTGTGTTGGTTGCTGGTTGATATGGGTCTTTGGCTAACTGACCGGACTAAAGGACTGACTGCATGGCTGCGCATCTTCTCTGAGGTAGCTTCTTATTCGCTGAGTGGCTGCGCTGAGATAACTTGTTTTTCTGAGTTGCTGCTTCCCTGAGCCGTTTTCTTTAAGCAACTCCTTCTCTGAGCTTCTCCTCTTTTCGTTCTTTCCCGCTACTTTTTCTCGCTAACCCTTCCCCTCTCTGAGCTACATCTTTCAGCGAATTCGCCGCTTCACCTCTGAGCCAACTCTTTGAGCTTCTGAGGTCTTTTCCGAAGCAACCTTTTTATACCTTTCTGAGCATCTTCTTCTCTTTGCTATTTTTCCGGGCCAATTTTCCGTTGAGCAAGATGAAGAACTTCTTCCCTGACAAGTTCTTCTCTGAGCAACTTCTTGTCTGTCCAACTTGCTGATTGAGTTCCTGAGTTCCATAGCTCTCGACGGACTTGCTAGTCTGATGCCATTTGTTCGTCACTTGGAAGTTTCTTATGTGAACTTCCTGAAGATTGATATGTTGAGCTCATCTCAGAGATTGGGGAGGACAGGTCAAGTAGATTCGTAAAAAGGTCAGTTTATTTGTGCCAGCTTGAGTAATACCAAGTAAACTATGGAACTATAGAAAACCATCAGCTTTAAAACGATTTTCACCCGGTAAAACAGCGAACTATTGCTGGGCCATGGCTTCCAAATCTTCCAAACTGTCAGCCATGAGGAAAACCGTCCAGCTGAGCAGCAGCACCGTCGGGACGGGTGTCGGTGCCGCTGCCGGCTGAGCTGGCTGAGCTGGCTGCGCTACCGGCGGATCTTGCCTCCGTTGCGGAGTCATGGTGGAAGCCAAAAACATATGGTAGAATAGGCAATGACATAGAATATATAGAATGATCACGAATGATGAATGATGTAGATGCTGCATCAATCTTCTCGTAAGTTTAACTTTGGAGATATGAGTCAACAACAAAATCATCGCCATCCAGTCTGGTTGAGCATTAGCGCATTGCAAGCAGCTTGAGAAAAGTCCCGCTGAAATACGAGTAACCCACCAACAAATAGCAAGTAGTGCTAGCATGTTTTCCGCCGTTGCTCCAGCGCCCTGTGATTGAACACCTGCTTTCTTCATCTCAAGGAAGTTGGATATTAGAAAACATTGAGCACCACAAGCCAAAATGGGATCGTTTACTGTTGGGACGGAGACCACACCCTCTCTGTCCTCTTTTCCAGGCATTCCATGAAACGAATCAAGTGTCCACTATTCAAGACTATCTTCTCATTGATCCTCCACGAAACTGATTGGACTTGGAGAAGAAACCTATCGAACCTGTGGAGCAACTGACTCTTTCCAAAACTTTCACAGTTTGTCATCTCCCGCACTGCCGCACCTCACATCCAGCAGGGCTTTCCGCAATCGCGGAACCTGGTGGGAAGCAGCTGCTTGTATCATGGTCTACCCTATTTCTACCCTAGCTACGTTGCTAAAACGCTCCTCTACTGTATATAAGTAGTTGTTACTAAATGGTGGCACTATGGTACTTAATTTTGGCACTTAATTTTTATCTCTCTTCTTATTGTGTTCTCTGGCTCTAAATCCAACCAATCAGTGAAATACTACGTACATATTTTCACGTCGTTCATCGTGTTTTTGCTGTTTTTCAAGGCCTACATCAACCTGCCAACCTGCATCAGCGAGTTTTTGCGTCCAACATGCTGCACGCATCATTTCTGTACCAACCAAGATGTTAACGAAGCAAGTTTATGCCAAGCAATGCCTATGCATGCAAGCACTGATGCCTAATGATTATTTTTGCACTAATTAACATGTTTTTACACAAAGATTTTTTTGTTTGCGCTTTTACACGAACAAACATTTACACAACACCTCAGATGCTTTCACACTACCCAGTTTTCACAAGAAACACCCTTTTCCACACCTGTCCCAGCTTTTACAGCAAAATTCGACACAAACTCCGATGCACTCAAATGGGCTTCGGCCCTGTCACCATTTGGGTGATCCCCAAAATTAAATGGACAGACTGGAAACCTGGAAAAATCCTGCAAAGTTAGGCCGAAACATTCTGAAAAGTATGGTGCCCTCTGCTTATTTCATAGTTTGCTATGGTATAGACTTAGATGGCCCATTTATAGATGATAAACATGATGACTTACCGTTCTCAAAATCCATTTCTAGATGCCTGTTCCTCTCATGGTGATTTGCCGAAAGCTGGGCCTCGGAGTTGGCCGCCAGAGACCTGGCCATGTTTTTCTTGTTTTTCCCATCTAAGCCCTTTATAAATGGTGCTAAAAAAGTGTATGTATGTATGGATGGATGGATGTATGTATGGATGGATGTATGGATGGATGGATGTATGTATGTATGGATGGATGTATGTATGGATGGATGTATGTATATATGTATATGTGTATGTATATGTGTATGTAACGGTGTATGTGTATATATATATATATATGTATGGATGGATGTATGTATGGATGCATGCATGCATGCATGTATGTATGATTGCATTGAATGTATGGTATGGTATGGTATGGCATGGCATGGCATGGCATGGTATGGTATGGTATGTAACGTTTTCTAAGATTTGCTATTGGGTGTTGAATATGAAGGTGTAAGGGATTACGTCGTTCTTTTACTACGCGCGTACTGAAGATGACTTTCTTACGAAGCATCGGCATCGCAGGAGCCAGGTGTCACCATGTGTCACCGAAGTCTGGCCTTTGGGAATGAGCCTCCAGAGCATTGGCAGTGGCCAACAACAAGAAGATCTTGTACCTGTGGCTGTGTCAGCTGTGGCTGTGTCAGCTGCGACACCAGGATATCAGGATCAGACATGTTTTGGCGAGCAGAGTTTTCGGGAAGAAACTGATGTTGGGCCATTGGGCCATGTTGGGATGCAGTTTTTCACTCTCAAACTCAATTCAATTGATTTGAGGGGAAATTCACAGGAAACCATGGTTTTTGCATTATGAATAAGAGACTTTTCCTGCAGATTCCTGCAGATTTGCCGATGGCCCCACTGAGTTTGGAACATCCGGAGCTTCATTGAGACGGGCTCGAGCAAACGTGCCGCACGTGCCGCGTTTGGTTTCGCATGGAGCATCCCAAATCACCATGGTTGTTTCAATACTGAAATGGTCATCCATGACAACTGGATGATTTGGGGATGATACTAAGAAAGTAGCCACCTTTCTGCAAGCTCCACCACCAACATTTTCAGCGAGTTCTGAGGTCGGTCCCTGGGTGAATTTTCATGATTCACTAACCTGATTTTTTTTTGGGAATTTTGGATGGTTCCCCGAATCCTAACCATCATTCAAGTGACATTGCACTGAGGTCGTTATATATTTTTTTGCCAAATATAGGGTATACATTCTGATACTTTCTGGAATCATCTAGAATCTAGGATCTGATTGAAACATGCTGAAACTGATTGATTCAGCATTGCATGGAAAACAACTTTCTCAGTATCATCAACTCTGGGATGAGGAAGATGCAGCCATTCAGCCATTCTTACTCTGTCTTGAGACTATCTTAAGACGAGAAATGGAGCATTGCAGCATTACTAGGGTATTTTCATGGTTCTTATTGAGATATGGGCAATATTATGCCAAATATTTTTTGGTTTTGGTATTGACGCATCCCAAAAATGATCATCAATTGACACCAGTTGACACCAACTTTTTCGGCGGCTGGCAAGCTACACCGATTTCGGACCCTTCTTTTAGCGTAAGAACTCAGGAGACTTCATCGCAGAAAGATCTCACAGCCAGGTGTGATTGATGCCATAGACTCCACCCTCAAAAGCTTTTGATCCAGTGGCCCACCAGCCCCTCGGTTGAAACATTCCCATAAAGTAGTCGTACCTGTTACTGCTGTGTCATGACAAGAAAAAGTTTTGGCACAAAAACATTAAAAACCGCTGCAGGGGAAGTCCGATGTTTTGGGAATTGGCGCTGTGATTTTCAGATATTCTCCCACTACTAAATTGCACGATCGTGCTGGGAGGTCAAAATACAAAACAACGAGGTGTGGTGGGCTTCAATTGGGAAGAGTACGCTGAGTAAACAGTCTTTCATAGAAATGTATACCTATCATTACCTAACATTTGTTTTGCTACTTGGATCGGTCATTCCTCCGACATGCGTCACGTCAAGGTGGACATGGGAGGGGCAGGACCTGTTGTGAACATTCATTTCCATTTTCTAGCATGCTCTCAGCTGAGTTCACGAGAATTCCTCTTGGTGGCTCCGAAATTTTCAGCAGCTAAGAGAGCTAAGAGAGCACATCTATACTCGGCCAACATCGCAGCTGACGTGGTGATTCACCACGGTTTCGAATCTGCCCAAATATGCCCAAATACTAAGGGCATCTGCCTTGGCATACACAAACAGCATATGTGCATGATTGCGCCGCATGTGCATGTCTATATCTAATATCTCTCTGCCTGTCTGTTTGTTGGTCCGTTTGTCTGTAAGTCTGTCTCTACTGCTTGTCTAAGATGCATGCAATGCATGTAGGCGAGTATGATCGTGTATGATCGTGTATTTACAATGTGTAAACGGCTGTACGTGTACGGTACCTCTGTATGCAACCCTCTAGGTAGCTATGTAAATGGTGTGTGCACCTTCTCAATGGTGTAGCTATCTAAACTCTGATCTAGGACGCTTAAGAAAGTTAATTTTATTCGATTGGTGATTCTATGGTGCGATGTCCAGATCCAGTCATAATCTGACAGATAGAGTCATAATCAGATACTGCCAGATAACCTGTCTAATTCTATCTAAGAAACAAAATAATGCAAAATACAAATACACGAGAACACACGTAAAATGGATACGAAACTTGCTACTTGCTGTGGATGTGCGTTACTCGGAGACAATTTCACGACCAATACGACCAAGGCCATCAATGAGGCATCTTTGTCGTGGCATCCGTGTTTCAACATGATGCGAAAGCAGCAATATTGGGGTTGGATTCCACTTGCGACAATTTGAACCCATCTTCCAGCCAACACTGCAATTGTCATTTCTTGTAAACACTAAGAATGATTGACATCTTTGTTCCTGGAAATGGAAGTCAACCCTCTCCAATGCCCCCAAAGACGTCCATTGCGCAACGGCGTAATCCCCAGTTCACCAGCCAGCCATATCCTAGTGAATTGCCTCGTGTTGACAAAAAACATTATAGCTGATACATGTTAGTCAGAACAGGTTTATTTAAATGATTTTAAATGTGCAAACAGGAAAAATGACATGAAATGGAAAGTCATTTACAGCTCATATTGAAAGGTTTCCAGCGACGCAGGATATCCCTTGAAATTGATGCTGTAGAGAGGCCACGGGCCCTCGATCTGATTTGATATTTGGACCGAACGCAACTTGCTGTGATGGCTGCAAGAACTCGTTAAATCTGATGAATATGGCACATGCCATGACAAGTACAAGGTCTTACAAGCAAATATGTTGGCTGTGGAAAAAAAAACTCAGTTCCTTTTTTGTGACCAACAGGATACACAAATATCCAACATGCCACTGATCCGAAGCGCAAGGTCTTGGGAAATATCCCCTAGGAGATGTCGGCTCCGAAGTCCAAAGGTATGGAATGGCTGAGGGCAGATAGATTGCTACAGGATTGCGGAGAAAGGTCGGGCCGTCACTGGGTGAGCAGAAACATACAGGAACTATATAGATGGTACCACTCCTTGCAAAAGACATCGAGTAGAATGCACCGGGAACATTTTTATTTTATCTGGGGCGTGGAAAATCAAGGGATGAAACTGTTGGTTTGGGATATCTAATTTCTTCAGGGTGCCATATGGATATATGTTTACATCTGCATGCACACTGTATATATTTCTATGCGTTCATTTTGCAAATATATACATATATACAGTATGAACACAATATCTAATGCATGCACGTATGGTCGATGGCATGCACATATATCTGGAATAGATGCATATAGATACTTGTGACGATATAGGCATGTTGTGTAAATTTATTTGGATACATTTAGATAGATATTACTTGTACTCGTTTTTTTTTTTTTTTTAATATATATACATATATATATATACACACACTATATATTTATTGTCTATCTGCCTATCTATCTGATCTGATCTAATCTAATCTATCTATACAAAAACAAGTATCTTCACAACTATATATATATATATCATGATTTTGTAAATATATACACATACATATACACACACAACATTTGCACAACTACACAGAGTTTTTCTTTCAACCAGCTTTCAGCCTTGAAATCGACACAGCTGAAAGATTCTTGATTCCCGGAAGGTGCACCATGCCATGCCAATCTGTTGGTCGAACGTGAACACTGAGACAGGCTGCATTTCTTTGGCACATTGTGAAGCCTTTCTTCTGGAGAATGGGTTCTAGGGCTGCAGTTTTTCAAGATCCCTTCTTGTGTTACAGCACCTTGCAAAAGAAGTTCTGCGGTTCAAAGCGAAAGCAATTTCGTAATGAATCAGGACTCTGAAAATGAATGGCATCTTTATTTCTACAGCAGTGCTGCTTTGCTCTTTCCGAAGGAATACACCTTTGTCTACAGTAAATACTCTACGTTTATCCGATGCATCCACAGTGGATGTTGATCTTCAGTGTCGCAATCACAGATGAAGCAACTTTAAACACATGGAAAGCACACCAACCCCCCTATGCCCCGACCCCCCTAAGGGAAAATCAAGACTTGCGGTTCCCAGGTCCCACACCAGCCTTGAGCATGTACATGTGTATATATATGTATATATATATATGTATATATATATGTATATATATATATATATGTATATATATATGTATGTATATATATATATGCATTCATAATTTTAGGTAAAATTATATGTATATAGTTCTCTGTAGGTAGGTGGTATGTATGTATGCATGCATGCATGCATTTATGTATATATATAATATTATATCTATCCCTCCGGGGCGGACGTTCGCCAAAGTTTCACTGCGGGGTTAGTTACTTTAGGGCTAGTTTAGGGTCTATGTAGGGTTGGTCTACTCTTTGTTTCAGATTGGTTAGGGGTTTCTTCAGGACTTGGTTAGGGCTTCCTTGGAGTTGTTTTAGGGGAGTTAAGGTTTATCCATCGTAGAATTAGGGTCGGTTATTTGTTAATTTCAGGTTTGTCTATGCTTTCTTCAGGGTTTATTCATTGGTTGGGTCGATTTGGTGTTCTTTTGGAGGGTTTTGCGGTTTGTACGTTCCAAACACTGTAAATTACGGAGAATATATTTAAGACATTGTTCAAAAGGTGATTTTGGCACTCCGTTAGGTAACGAAATGTGACCAGACGCAAGCAATATCAATATTTTGCATGTTTGCAGTTTGCACAAAACACGCGCGGAAGCAAGCAGCACATTGCATTCCCGAAATGGACTTCTGTTGAGTTGACTTCGAGCAAACGCCAGCCCCCTAGCAAGATATAAGTATATATATATGTACATATATATATATACACAATTATATACATGTAATTATATATGTGCACATCATAAGTACACATTCAAATTCCTTTGACATGAGGATACATGTAATGTTCATCTGAGTCTCTAAAAGGTATCAATCGCACAATCCTGAACGAACTGCACCTCAAACACTACCACTGGACCGTAGAGATTTGAGCCCTCTATGCTGAGTGCTGAAGGAACCCTTCGCTGCAGGAATCTTCACAGCAAGAAGGGCTGATTGTAAGTGGAACTCCTCTGCTGGCAGTGCATCCGTTTCCAAGTCCCCTAACGGCCCTAACGCCGCCATTCTTTCGGAGAAAAACAGTTCTTGCACTGTACCGCTATCTGCGGTGCTCTCTCCAAGTCCAAACGAACGGTGGGGCAAAGCAACAATCGCAAGCAAATTTGGCATCTATGATACCCTGAACTAGTTGGTTTCAGCCCCTAATGAGGATCACTCGTTTCCCTGGTTTCCCATGAATTTTGCTGCCGCAGGTCGAGTTCAAATCGGTGCATCCTGAGTTCGCCTGGTGCCTGGTTGCTCCAAAAGGATGTGCTCAAAGGCGAAGCTCCAGCTGCGCCGCTCAAAGGATGTGCTCAAAAAGTTCCATGCTCGAGGTTAAAATCATTGAACTGGAAACCCAACTACCAGACAACCACATTGCCACATGCTTCCCCAGACAGCCAATTTTTATTGTGGATATTGTATGATATTGTGGCATTCTTCAATAGAGGCAGAGCGACCAAGGAGTGGCAGCTGAGGGGTTGACCATGACCTTTTTCACAGGTGTTTGTTGAATGAGATCCGAAGGATTCTGATGGCACATCCAAGGTGAAAAAAAGCGGAGTTTTGGGCACTCCGCTCCGTTTTCGCATGGGATCCAAATATTTGGAACGCATCTCAACACCCAACTCACTCTGTCAGAGACCATCCTTGGCAAGGACATATCAAGATATCAAGGATGCAATTCCGCTGCGGGTGCAACCACGATGCTGCAAAGAATCTACAACTGTTATTGGTGACTGTTGGTCTCATGGCCCGTACTCTTTTGGTCATTTAGGCAGTCCTCACATACCAACTGCGAATGTTTGACACTCGGAAGCCTCAGATCGACGAGCTGCTCCCCCATCAAGGAGCTTTGCGAGCTTTGCTGCACCCGCAGCTGTGGACTGTCCTCATTGCCAGACCTCAGACCTTTGTGATGCAAAGGTGGGGAATTCGGAGCCAATTTCCAGAAGAGATATCCTCTGGGACGCATTTTTAAAACCAGAACAAGATTTAAAACAAACAGGAAATCAAAGAAAAATAGGAACACGATAGAGACACACCAACAAAACTTATCGCCATGTAGGCATATGTAGGCTTCTCAATATCACCTCCCAATATTCTGGGTCACCATATGGGTATGTCTCACAAAAAGGGGCCCCACTTGATGCTGAGATTCCGACCTGCAAAGTCGCCTTGCGAATGGTCTTCGCTCCTGAGAGATCCCTACCCCTATAGAGGGGGAGGGCGGGGGGGGACAAAACCAAGCTGTCGAATTCCATTTTTTTTGCTTGGAAACCCTGGGATGGTGATCCAACCCCTCAAATGGAATTGTAAAGTAACATTTCTTAACAAGCCTTGGGCACTGGTTAGAAAATATTTGCGCTTAGCTCCGGAGGAGCTAAGCGCAAGTATGATGACGGCGGCGCAATTTTGGAGGGACGCCATCCCTACATATGTGTTGCTTCAGTCTGACATGTGCTTAGCGCAAGTATTTAATTTTCATCTGCTTGCCAAAGACATGGAATGATGAGGAATATTGATCATTGAGAAAGCATGATTGCAAACATGGAATTTTAAAATGAAATTTCAGTACGACTCCCCCCTCAAATTCCATTTTTAAGAGGGTAGGGATCGGACAGGATGCAACCGAACCCAGTAAAAACTAGCGTTAAACTAAGAATGTGGCAGAAGCCCAAGAAGTGAGGGCAAAAGAGATTGGAGAAAAGCAATAAACATGATCATCATAATATGTTTTCAGCCCGCTGATGAATTTGCTGAAGGATACTGAAGGTACCCAACTGCTTGGCATATGTAAAGTACTGAGAGCCAAGTTGAAGGAGCAGGGGCCAGAGTGGAGCTACCCTCTGGTAGCCTGGAAAGGCAAAAAATACATCGGAAAATTCATGGAGGATTTTCCATTGCCATCTCTGTTCCCAAAGGGTACCCCACCATGGAAATCCCAAGGTGTTTCCCAAGCTGGTTTCCCCATCGCCAAGCGTCGATTCAGTTTCTTCCGGGTTTCGGCTGCAGTGCAGAAATGGCAATGTTCACACGCATTCCCTTTGCGACACCCGTCGGCCTGACAAATCAGCAACAGCAGCATTTTCTGCTGACTTGTCAGGCAACATTTAACAACATGTATATAACAACGAGTGATAAAGATATCCTCTGGTAATTTGTTGCTTCATACTAGTAGCTATTGAAAATGGCCATAGACATAGTTGATTTACCCATGAAAAATGGTGACTTTCCATGGTGTTTTGTATGTTTACCAGAGGGATCCAGAGGGTAAATCTTCGAAACATGTGAGGTGCCCCAAGCTTCATATCCGACATGGACGACATGGGATCGGGCCACGGGCCTTGCGCGTAAAAAACAGACATGGACGACATTCGCCGCGGAGGTGCTTGTCCATCTGCGAAGGCCCCTCTCCGGGCTTCACCCACCTGGCGCAGGTGACCCGAGTTTCGGTGTCATGGAGGTTCGCTGGGGAAAATCATCAAATGGGGGGAATTTTCAATTGTTAGGTTTTATTATCAAAGAATGTGTTGAATCAAATGCCAATGCTAAAATCAAAGTGACTGATCCTGTTGTCGATGGAATGCCTATGCCTGGCCTACGCGGGACTGGTTTTATTGGAGTGTCCGGAACTTAAAAGTAGCTTTGTGCTCGCCGATGCGAACATCACTATAGGAGCAACATAGCCTACGCGAAGAACTTGCAGAAAAGTATTTACTACTTGGTTTATGACCTATGCAGTGGCTTTCGCAAGGCTTCGCGAACATGACACTAAAAGAGATGCTCTTGCGGCAAAAGTTGGAATTTCGCTGTCTCAATCTCTGGATCGAAAAAGGTGAAGGGTTTGCCAACGTGGGAAAGGAAAGTGGCCGTTGAGGGGGATGGAGATGCTAGGACAGCCTGCAATGCTGGCTGTGTCAAGAGCCTTCGGTTTGGCTTTGCAGATTGAAGTTACCGAGAGATGGGTCCTTCCCTCATGTAAAGCCAATGTGTTGGCCGTTGCACTTCCCCGTCGTAGGGTGTAAAGACACAAAGAAGATGATGAGAAGCACGCTGACACCTCAAACCTACAATGCACTTACCATGATAACTTAAAGCAGCTGAAGGTGCTGTAAAAAAATACAATTGCATACATAAAGTTGTGTTGGTACATACATGCGTGCATGTAGAGAACATGCACATGCTTACAACTGTTTGTGCGTATTACGTATGCACATGTATATGTTTGTATAGATGCATGCTATTAAACATGTATATGTGTATATACAAACATATATTAGCATACACACACACACACTCTCTCTCTCCTATGTATTTATATATATATATCAATACACACGCGCACCTTATGTGTGTATATATATAGAGTTACACCTATACAGCATGTTTATACTTTAAACAGTATGTGTGTGTGTATGTAATGTAATGTAATGTAATGTAATGTAATATAATGTAATGTAATGTAATGTAATGTATATATATATAACAAATGTAGATTCACGAAAGCTAGCGCCAGCTAGGTGGGTGCTCTTGCAGCAAGGATTTTGGCACCGGAGCCAAAGCTTGTGTAAAACTGTCACGTAAAACAGTTCCAAAACTGGCAAAATCGATACTTTATGAACAAAAATGCCAAAGCTTTACTGACTTGACATTTTAATTTGTCCGTGTGGTATCTTCACATGGACAAACTGGTGAAACCCAGAAGGACCCAATGACGTGAGTCCATTATTGCTAATGAATTTCTAATGATCTATAGATATCTACAGAGTGCATAGTCCATCCGGGTTTGCTCCATTGTCCATCCATCTTTTGCTGGGCAGCTGTTGGTAAGGCCCGGTTTATCTTCATGTAGGGTCTGACATGACATTCCTCTTGAATTACAATAAAATGGACCGGCAAAGCAGGAAGTGATGTGAGTCCATCGCACCTACACGTAGTCTTGTATAAACACACGTTTAATTTCTCTGGGTTTTATATGTTTTATATTGTTTTATCCATACTCTATGCATCGCTTGCCACCACCACCTATACCTTACTATACCTTACTATACCTTACTTCTTTGCATCTTTATCATTTTGCCTTTTGCTGCACTGTTTTTTCTTCAACTCTCTCTTGGAATCAGCAAAATGGAATGGCAAAGCAGCAAAACAAAACAACTCTTGTGATGTGAGGCTGTACTGAAATCAATGATCTGTAGATATCTGTAGTCTATGTACGCATGATTTTCATGCTGGATTTTTATGCTGCTTATCCGTTCATTTTGTGCGTCATGTTTCCAAGGTTTACTGAGGCAATGTTGGTTTTTGCGATTTGTTTCTGTATGTTCCACTCATCTCATCAGACAATACATGAGTATGTTCATCTTCTTTTTCCACAATTTTCCTTTCACCCACAAGTTTTGTTTTCTATCAATGGCGTCATTGACCGAAGATGCACAAATAACATTGGGTTCAAATCATGATCCGAAACTACTGGTCAATTTCTGCACCGGTTTTCATACATGAATCATACATATACTCATATTTTTTACATACCATATACATAATCATTCATACACATGTATATATATATAACATATTGACACATTTTCTATACAACACACACATGTGTGTATGTGTGTATATAATATATATATATATATATGTATACACAGTTTCTGTGAATCTTCACATCACCAAGTTTTTTGCCAAACATCCTCGGCCAACTTTTTTCGAACCTGGGGAAGCACGGAGAGGAGTTGCTGCGGGACAGTGACTCGTGACCTGATCGGATGGTCGGGTTTGATGCAGCCATCAGCTACCCTCTGGTAAACTAACATAGCTATTGAAAATGGCCATTTATAGTGAGTTTTCCCAACAAAAATGGTGATTTTCCATAGTTATGTTAGTTTACCAGAGGGTATGCTATATTGACAAAAACCAGCTTGTCGAGGTTGAAGGAAAGTCGTTTTGTGGCCAGGTTGGTAGTACAAACCACATTCCTGAAGCCAGCAACGACTGGCAACATCAACCAGAAACCAGAAAAGGTAGGATGTTGGTAGTACAACACTAAACTGGTTTCACATTCGTCAGGTAGGTTCATTCCTGAAGCCACCAACATCAACCAGAAACCAGATGAAACCAGGACAGAGGATCGAAGCACCTCCAAGGGAGGCTTTTATCATTGCGAGGGCTGACCGCGTTTCTGAAAAAAGATCGCGGATCACCTGGTCATCCCTCAAACTACTGGGTTTTTCCTAAGAATTCGCAATATGAATAATCAACCAACGAGTATTTGGGTCACTGCTTACGTGGTTGAAGTCTCTGAGTGAAGTGAATCATTTCCATCAAGAATTTGATACAATTTCCGTGTCCCGTTCTTTATCCATTGGCTGTGCAACATGTACCATACTTCTCCTTTTTTTGGTGGGAAGAGACCGAAAAAAAAACAGACTATGGCCTTCGTCACAGATCACATCAATGGATCCGTGCTTTAGGGCAATGATCACTGTCTCACTCTTCGACACCTGGTGCCGATTGGTGCCGGGTCGGGGCCGATTTCGGGGTGAGCTGAGCATTGGTCAATTCGTCAATAGGCTGCAGGATCTTTTTTTACATGTAGATCCTGGAAAGCTTTCTCAAGATGGTAAAAATATGTTTTCTTGACACATGCTTGCATGTGGAAGGAATTCTCGATACCGGGCCCCACTGGGCACGTACATATTTCCTATCTACTGTACATTATGATCCTTGCGATTGTAAGTACCAGCACTGCAACCCCCTGGACATTGATTTGTGGGCGGCCACTGTTCTGTTCAATGGCGTTGGCGGGTCTGAGATTTGAGAAACCACAACCTACATATTGCACCTTGTTGGGTCACTGTCCGTATGTGTTTGGTCATACTTCTTTCATGTATTCCTCAATGACGAAAAAACTGTATAAATACATACAAATACCAATCCATACATATACAAACATATCGCACAGCATTGCATGACATAGATGACGTAGATAGATGCATACATCTGCATTGCATATAGCAATGATCACCTTCCGACTTACATTGTGTTCTCAGCTCATCCTAGCCATACCAAGGAGTGGGATGACAACATAGATTAACAATCCCCAAGGACAAAGAATACGCTTGAAACCACCATCGAAATCCAGCTCAAACCAACAGCTCAGCATATATATTCCCATTAACAACGTATGGTTTTGTCTGGAAATAGGGTGTCTCAAAAAACCCAGTGGATTGGCATAAATGTCCCATCAACATGGCTATTTGGAGGGTATACCCCATTTTCAGACACACCTATATAAGAGGAGGGGGCTCTTAAGTCATGGGGGGACCCCAGTCGTCTGGTTGTTCACCTATACTAAGTCATATGGTAATTTTCGATGATTTGGGGCTAGCCCTATTTTAGGAACCTCCATACGGGGGTTTCTTAAAATGCGGGTATACCCAAATCATCCATAAAAAACCATTATAAACCATCCAGCTATTGGGGTACCTCCATTCATGGAAACCTCCATATGGATTATTAGCCATCATTAACCATCATTAGCCATTATTAATCACTATTAATGACCATTAATTAATCACTATTAGCAACTATTTGCCACTATCAACAACTATTAACCACTATTTACCACTATTAATCACTATCAATCACTATTAATGACCAGAAACCATCAACACCATTGTCCAATGGGTGTCCAGAAACCACCATATCCCCCCAGCGGAAATGCCTCAAACGTTCCAATGATTCCACGGAGATGATCCATGCCCCGCAACTGCGAAAAACAAACTGGTCCCAAAATCCGCAAATTCAGTGGACAATCATTAAAACATCATGAAAACATCATGAAAACATCATGAAAACATCATGAACACATCATGAAAACATCATGGAAACATCATGGAAACATCATGGAAACATCATGGAAACATCATGAAAACATCCTTCAATTGAAGATACCAAATCTGTGTTTGGGTTCTAAAATCTGTGTTGGACTGGTGCGCATGCGTGTGTGTGGTCCTCCAAAATGACATGCACTACAGGATGATGGTAGAACTGATGAACTGGTATGTCATGGTGTCATGCCATGTCATGCTACAAAAAACTCCAGCCCTCGTTTTCCTCAGCACCTTTCCCGCGCCAATACGGTGCCGTTGCGATGGTGCGACGTTTTCTTTCTGAGCCACGCCGCAGCGGCATCCCACGAAAGATGGGATATGATGGGATGGTTATTGGATGTTAATGGGATACCTGATACATGATGATAAATGATGATCAATGGCAAATTAATTTCATGGCAAATCTATGGGAAGTTCTATGATGGTAAATCTATGGCAATTTGTTGGGATAGAATGGGATATAACCATATATAACCAACAAAAATCAATCATGGCTAGCTGGGAAATCCTTGAACGACATTGGCAATTTTCTATGGGAAATCACCAATATCTCGGGGATTTTCGAGCTAGCCATGGAGCTGATTACCAAAGAGTATCCCAAATGAAATGGCATTGAAATACCAATGGACATCAAGGGATTTCGAGGGAGGTCAAGGGATATATATATATACACAAATGTAAATGTAAATGTAAAATATGGTGTGCAGTCGTCTTGCGGTAAAGAGAGAAGCCGAGAAGTCCACCAAAAAGCCAGCAATGTACTGTGCAAATACGAATTCTGCCTGGGTGGGTCATCGAAATGATTGAACTTCCGCTGCAACTGCAGATGGTCCCAAGGGCGATAGTAGATTTTTTGGGTAAAACAGGCAAATCTGCCGGTGAACAAGGGGTAAAACTGCTTTAAAGTAAAACACAATGTAAATGTAAGAGGCCATGCCCCATTCATAGTGGGCAAAATTCCATTGGCGCTAAGCTTAACACCACTCATCCAATGTTGTCATGGTGTCTAGGCACTTCCTGATGCGTTCCGTTTTTCGGCAAACTGAGGATGTCTTGATGTCATGGCCAGAGTGGCCCAGTGTGGCCATGGAACATCATGGAACCTCAGGAATGTTCACCCAAGAAGTACATATAGCTATTAGACCCTTCAAGTGGCTGTTGTGGCTGCTTGACACTGAGACACCTCCATCACTCGAGCAAATAAAATATCAAAGCAGTTGTTGGCGTTATTTCGTCAGAAAATATCCTGGCGGCCATCAGAATATCATCACAAAGAAACCATATGGGTTTGTCCGAAAATAGGGTACCGCAAAATCCACTGGTTGATAATCATATTCCCAATAAAAAGAGGTAGCTATTTAGATGTATATAGATGTATACAATGTATACCCCATGTTCAGACTCACCCACATTACATCCTATTACCAACTACTAACCCAAGAAATCATGAAGTTTCCTACTTGCTCCATGGATCACTCTGGCCATGACCTCAGGATCTCTGCAGATCGCAATCAACTGCGGCTGCGACACGCTGCCGCGTGCTACGACTCTGCGGTTGGCAAAGAAAAAAGTATCAATGAACATAGGATACCCCCAAAAAAAGATAAATTTTGAGGTGTATAAGTTATATAAGTATGATATATCACTGTTTTCCTCATGGTTTAATGATTGATGGTCGTTTTGAGCGTATACTCCATTTTGAGTCACACCACCATGACCGCGCTGGATCGGCAATGAGAGAATGATAATTCGCTGCTTCTAAAACGAGTAAAGAGCTCCCCACATGGATCATAATGGATGGAAAGGGGAAACACATTTAAAAAACATTATTCAATTTGAGCAGAAAAAGTATAGCAAAGATTTGCGAAGTCATTTCTCTCCGGGGTTCACCATACACGGTTTTCCATAAAGAGGCTACCAAGCTTCTGCAGCCGCCGCCGCCGCTACATGCTGCTTGCCACCCCAACACTTGAGTCACTGTCACTTGGGCCACTTGGGTCACTTGGGTCAATTTGGGTCACTTGGGTCACTTGGGTCGCTTGGGTCACTTGGGTCAATTTGGGTCACTTGGGTCACTTGGGTCACTTGGGTCAATTTGGGTCACTTGGGTCA
>Ga0126342_10005306_pt1 | contig 22409 bp, 16 predicted proteins | sample Cyp1metagenome_FD_92528 | JGI IMG/M metagenome (GOLD analysis project Ga0126342, IMG submission 92528) | Coral microbial communities from Lord Howe Island, Old Settlement Bay, Australia - Cyphastrea 1 metagenome | ecosystem: Host-associated > Invertebrates > Cnidaria > Coral ...
AATATATAATATAATATATAATATAATATATAATATAATATATAATATAATATATAATATAATATATAATATAATATATAATATAATATATAATATAATATATAATATAATATAATATATAATGTAAATATATAATATATAATATAATATAATATATAATATATAATATATAATATATAATATATAATATTAATATATAATATATAATATATAATATATAATATAATATATAATATATTTTTTTTAATATATAATATATAATATATAATATAATATAATATAATATAAACAAAAATATAAACAATAATATAAACAATAATATGGCTATATATGGTTATAACAATATAATGTCTATATTATAATGTGTTAACCATATAATATAATTATAACAATATATAACCATATATAGCAATATATAACATTATTTAGCTATCTATTTATATATGGATCTACTTGTGTAAGAACGATTTGGGTTCCGTCACTGATACCCAGTTCTTGGTGAGTTTGGTCACCATCTTTTTGGGTATTTAAGGTAGACCACGATTTGATCGAAATAAGATCAGCAATGGGGATTCGTGACAGACAAAATAAGATTCAAATGGTTGAGGCGTTTAAGGGCTATATTTATCTATTTGGCTTAAACATGATTTCGACAAGATATGTGGGCTTAAGCAATCTTAAGCATGTAACTATCATCAAAAATGTTGGTGTGACCACTGGGAAGCCCAAGCGCCCAGGGAGCTATCTGGGAAATGAAGAATCCATCATGGCTGTCTCGACATTGAAATTTGGTGTATCCCATGATATCGTCCCAGTTCATTTATCCCATGATAAATCATTATATCATATTATATCATATTATATCATATTATATCATATTATATCATATTGTTTCATATTATATCATATCATATATTGTATCATATTATATCATATTGTATCATATTATATCATATCATATTGTATCATACTGTTTCATATTATTTCATATTATATCATTTTATTTCATATTGTATCATATTATATCATATCATATTGTATCATACTATTTCATATTATTTCATATTATATCATATTATTTCATATTGTATCATATTATATTATATCATATTGTATCATTTTATATCATATTATATCATATTATATCATATCATTTTATATTATATCATATTATATTATATTAGTTCATATTATATCATATTATTTCATATCATATCATCATAAACAGCATTCAGCCATGATATTCCGAGTAAGGACAACTTTAAGAAACCATGATTGGTTGCACTACGGCTGGGCGTGCAGTTCCGCGACCTGGGTTACATTTCACCATAGGGCCTCCATATTGCAACTTGTGGAGGTCATCAGCATAGTTGTAGCCATTCCCTTCGTAGCTAAACCAACAGTTTGCTGCCCGGAACATCATCCATTTTCATAGGTAAGTCAACTATAAATGGGTCATCACCATAGCTATACCATAGCTAAGAAACTACCGGAGGGTCATAACCCTAAACCCTGCACCCGCGAGTGAAAGTCTTTCATCGGGACAGGCTGCACTGGCAGTGGCATATGATTCCGGTGCCTTAGAGCTCCGAGACCCTCAAGGTGCAGTGAGCAAAGTTGAGCTGAGTGGTTGATGCTGCTTTAACCATGATAAATCTATGTTTGGTGATGGGGATATAGGGATTATTAATGGTTAATACTGGTTAATAATGGTGAATTATTATATAGTATGTGGTTGGTGGTTTGGAACACCACTTTTATGACTTTCCATATATTGGGAAAAATCATCCCAACTGACGAACTCGTATTTTTCAGAGGGGTAGGTATACCACCAACCAGATGTAAATATGGAGGGTTTTTAAGCACCAAAAATTGTTTGATATACTTGACAACTGATGGTTGATGTGTGGATTGGTGTAAATACTGAATATTGAATACTGAACAGTCAGTAATCAATCATTGGATTTTGCGGGGTAAGTATCAAAGATATCAAAATACAAGGGATAGATCATGTTTGATTGGTTATGAAATAGGGCGGTTATTAACCTGCCTAATAAACAATTGGGGATTAGGATAGCCCCAATAGTTAACAGGAGACCTACTAATCAGTATTTCATCGGATTGGAGATATTTGTCATGGCTCAGTTCTTAAGTCATGGGGGCATCCCACGTTACCATGGCTTTGCTAAGTCATGGTCTGACTGGATGATGCAAGGGGCCCTGGGTGCCCCCATGACGGCCTGATGCGAGTCATTTGATTCCAAACATTCAACCCCATTTAACCAGTGTTAGTTGAGTTTCTCAGCCCATTGACTCATATATATATATATATTCATATATCGCATATCTACAATGTGGGGCCCCCCAGTGATGTGAACGTTGGTTTAGATTCACCCATGAAAACATCCATTAACTATATTTATAAGTATCATAAACCATAGTGACATTGGAGTTATGTGAACCCCAACTGAACGCTATCGATTTCACGACAGCCCCACATTGTAATCCACCTGGCTCGGGCAGGGAATGTCTTGAGCACTGCCTCCACGGTGGCGGACGTGAAGTGTTTGCAGGTCGTTTTGGGGGGTCCAGAGATCGACTGGGACGTTTTCGACTGGGAAATGGGAATATCATGAGTACAAAATCGGGATATTATATTATATATATTATATATATTATATATATTATATATATTATATTTATATATTATATATTATATATATATTATTATTATTAGTATTATTATTATTGACCGAAGTAAGGGTTTAAAACTTGTAAATTTCTTATCCCACATCGGAACTGATGAATAACTCTGCTTACTTCAGTCCCTATTCAGTAGGTTGTCCCATTTATCGGGTGGTGTTTTTGCCATTTCGCAACCACTGAATGCGATGATCCACCAAGTTTAAATCGGAATATCATGGTAATGGGTAGTCAACCCAGATTTGTCCGGAAAAAAAAAAAAACTTGGAAAAGCTGAAGACTTGGTGGTTTATCATGATTTTGCTATTAACATTGCCAGTTTGAAGGTATACCCCATTTTCAGACACATCCGTTTTCGGTGACTTGGAATAAAAGCCCCCAACTCCTAAGTGATTCAGACGGGGGGGCCTAGAAGGGCCCAGAACATTGAATTCCGATAGATGGTCCACGATAAAAAATGTGAGTTTCATTGATCCTGGATCTATGTCAGGCCCAACTTCAAGGGTAATGCCAAGCTGGATTTGTTCTAGTTGGTTTTACTTTGAAGGCTCATCAAATTTGCATGGAAGTCGTTGGCTTTGCTGCGAGTCACAGACTCGAGATTGGTTGGGTAGGTCAACAAGGGTTACAAGTTGCATTGGGGTTTTTCCCGTGACATCCAGTGGTCAGCGGATGAGGCATGTAGTGCTGGTCTACTTGCAGTGGCAAGTGATGGGACTGGCAGCATTGTGGCGGAATGGAGCAAGGTGCGCTGAGAATCGCTTCACCGGACGACTGGACCTGGACTGGACGACTGGTTGCGATGATTGTTTGTTTGGCTTCCTGTTGTTGATGGCTGAAAAATCCCCCCAACTCATGTAGATCAGAATGACCAATGTTTGGAAGAAAGTAGTCCTCCAAGCTCCTATTTGGCAGGGTCTATGAAAGGCTGGGCAGATGGAATTTGGGGATGGTAGCAGCAGCAGAAGATTAGCCACGCATTTTGTAGCAATGACTGAAACCGGGAGCATATGCTGAAGACTCAGTAGTCGGCTTTCCCAACGCTGCAGAAAAGCGTCTTTCTGTTCCAGCTGCAATGGCAAATTTGACTCGAATTCTACTTGAATTTGACGCAGGCTGATGCCTACTCTGGCGATCCTCTACGCTATGCTGGAGGAGTCAACAGAATGTTGAGGGAACAATAGCACATCGCTTCCGATTTTCGACTGCCTGTCCTTTTGTTCCATTCCAATTGAGCAATGTTCAAAGGCCTGTTGGTTGGTGATTACAGGGGCTTATCCTACCCTGTATTATAAATATATATATTTATTTATTTATTTATTTGTATTATATATACACGACATAATATAGTGGTGGATTATCAAAGTAGAAATTCGTTTTGTGGCGTTTTGTCCTAGTCATCCTAGTCCATCTCATGATGCCCCATTTTGCCATGCAAATGGTCCATGTTATCAAATGAAATCATAAATTATCCATGTTATCAATCTACATTGTTCGAAAGTTATTCAATACTTCCATGATATTATCCCTAGCTATAGAAAATCACCATTTTTATGGAAAAACTCACTATAAATGGGCCACATTATGTCCCATGTTTGGGGGATCTTCACGGCAGACATGGACCTTGGTCGATGGTCAGGACCTTCGGCTGAAGTGGAGCAGTTTCAACTGCAGGTCGTGCCGTCCAAGTGGAGACGGGGTTTTAGACGGATGGGGCCACCATTCTATGGTTAAGAAGGGTTCAGAATTAATGATCATTAATGGTTATGGATGGTGATTAATGGTTATTCATTAATGGTTATTAATGGTTATTAATGGTTATTAATGGTTATTAATGGTTATTAGTGGTGATTAATGGTGATTAATGGATCTTATTAACCATATAATTATGCATTAATGGTGATCAATGATCTTATTAACCATCTCAATTAATGGTTATTAACCATTCATTGATGGTTATTCATGGTGATTGATGGTGATTCATGATGGTGCCCCCTTCAGCGTTCAGTTGAGATATGGATAAGTGGCTGAATGAACTATGGTTTTGGTAGATATAACATGATATAACGAACCAGTATTCATGGGGTGAATTTAAACCAACAAACATCACTGGAGGACACCATCCTGTAGAACAGGATAGAATTAGTGGAAACTAATTGGGATGGGGATATGACATGATGGGTATACAATGGCGTTCTATAACCTAAGGTCAGGATTTGGATAACAGTTATTAATGTGGTAATACCCAATATAAGCCATCCCGAAGTCATCACCATTTTTATGGGTGGTATTTTTATCATCCCCAAATGGTAGGTGTATGGTATTGTGTGTCCCACATTAGTGCACATCAATGGGATGTAATGGGGATATGGCACTTTGGGTATATAATATTATAATGGAGTAATGGGATATATATATATACACACACACCACATAGCCAATGGGGATATTTATGTGGTTGTGGATCAAAACCTATTTATTGGGCCATATTTGAGTTGGACGAACATCCATTTGCCATTTATCTTGATGTTCACTGGGGGTACTGTACTGGGTTTTCCCAATCCCCATCTTCATTTTCAAGTGTGTTCTTCAATTCTATCTACTGTAGGTATATCATAATAGTAAATAGTGACCCATTGATAATAGCACTGAAATAATATTGACAAATAGTAGTTAATAGATAATAGTTATATCGTAATAGTTAATAGATCATATACCCTCCGTTTGAGAAACATGTTCGGTCATTTCACTGTGATAATATAGCCTCCTTCAATAACTAGAGATATGTTAGTTTTTGAGATGATTTTTTCCGACATAGTTATATCGTAATGGTTATATCGTAATAGTTATATCATAATAGTTATATAATAGATAGATCATATTGAGACTTTTGGAGTGTTTGACCCATTGACATTGATGCCATTGAATATCTGAGTCGCACCAAGCCACTGATACCGCCGACCATGGAGGAGATGCTGGGGCTGTCAGCTGTCAAGCCTTAGATCCAAATATCAACTTCCAACGACCGAAGCCGTCGTTCTCCCGAAGCCTGGTTTCATGATGGGAATTCTAAGGGGAATCATCCCCAATATTCGCCCAACATTTCAGGCTAGTGAATTATTATAATTGCCCAGCACTATGTACATCTATGTACTATCTAAGCTCATGTAAAGTCGAAATATAATCCATTCATTGACATGATCTAAGCCATATGGTGTGTGATTGATGATTTGCACAATCCATCCACGAAACTCGTTGAGCCATCTGTACTCAGATCATCTCAGATACATTTAGGACTCAATGTACTCATCCATTGTATTAGTATTAATTATGCTCACATATATATATGTATAACATTGTATAACTATTTTTGTATCATATGTTTAACATTATTTCACTATATTATTTATATCTAGTCAACTAAAATAGTCTGTATATAGTATGTTAACTATTGGATTTAACATTGTTTCACTATATTTCTATTACTATCTATATCACTTATTGTATATTTTCATCCAATAGAATAGTCTGACTCACTGAAACGTTCTTGGCGGCACTTTATCGTCCAATCCTTTTGGGATTCGCCAGGCGCCAGTGGCACATGCAGCTGTTGATCCCAGCAGGCCGCTAAATGTCGCTGCTGTCTGGCTGTGAAATTTCGGGATATTTAGGGCTATATATATATATTTATTTATGATGCCTATATATATATACACATGTAAATAGGATTATATAGGGATATGTTTGGGGATATTTAAGGGTATTGAATGATATTTAGGGATATTTAGGGATTAGGCCATGATTAGGCTGCTAATTTTGTTGGTGTTTAGCATGGTCGACACGTTGCGACAGTGATCGTGTTTTGAATCTTTGTCAGTGGCCGATTACCCATGATGGCGGGTTCAAGAAATTTGCATGGCACGGCATCTGGACACTGAACATCACCGTCTTTGTGAGATCCCATCCTTACCCTCTGGTGACTCTGGTAATAAAAAGAAGTTCGCTATGGAAATGGAGAATCACGTTTTTTTAACAGAAAATGAATCTGTGATCTATAAATGGGCCATCTAGTTATACGATCATATACCATAGCTATGTAAGAAATTACCAGATGTTGGCCAAATCGTGTGGTTCCGACCTACGACCTTCGTGAGGCCGTCGAGGTTCGCTTTTGGCGGCTTGGAGAACGTGCAAAGCTCAGTCCCCAAAGGATAGCATCGGTCAACTTCGTTTGTTTGCTACAGGATGGGGCCGTAAACAATTGCGTTCGGTCGCCTTATAAGTGGCTTACCCTCTGGTAATTTACCATAGCTATTGAAAATTCACCATTTATAGTGGATTTACCCACTGAAAATGGTGATTTTCCATAGTTTTTTGTATGTTTACCAGAGGGTAACTATGGTTGTATGGTAGATATAACATGATATAACTATTTAATGTGTATAAACCAACCAACTGGGGGTCAACATCCTGGGCCAGTTTATCCATGTTCATTGTAGCGAACTGTGAAATTACCAGGGGGTAACTAAGTTGGTTGTAACCCCCATCAATACTATTGTTCTATCATTATTATTATATATATACTATATATATACATACATGTCATAACTCCAATAGAGAATAATCATGAATGGTGGTTATAATATACTCAAACAGTGAATAATCCAGTAATGGGGATGACAATAATGTTCTTGGAGTTATGATCACCAACTAGCCCGGGTTTTCAGCCCCAGTTGCTTTAGGTGGGTCCCCAAAAGCCAAAAGGTAATATTTACTGATAAATTTGGGGATTGAGGAATAATTATGGTGATATTTATTAATATTACCTAAGTTATCAGTTATTAGTCTATTGAAATAATTATCATGATTGATAAATTACATAGGTTTTTTAATGAAATACCATTGAAATTGGTACACACCCATACACCAGGAGTTGATTAATCCTATGGATTCACTTATTTTTTGCAGACTCTGCAGTGGTTTCTCATCAATTTCTGCAGGATGTGAAGATCTACGATCTTGAAAGGAAAGAGGCACGGATCTCTGCGGATGAGAGCTGGTTACTTCATGAGTTCGGGTCATTTTGGGAAGGCGACCAAGGCTTTCAAAGTCCCATCTTGGATGGTTTTTGGGGGGTCCTTCGTGAGCATTTTCTGTTGGGACAGGTCGTTTGGACTGCGAAAAACGTGCGCGAGCCTCTTGTCTGCATGTGAGAAATGTGAGTTGTCACGAGTCAAGCTGCTCCCATGTGAGTTCATGTTCAATCTCTGCTCCAAGGTGAGTACGATTGACATCGATTGACTGAAAGGAATCAAAATCTGTGGTCACCCTGTGTCTAGAGTTTTTACCCATGGTCATTTTGATCTGCAGGGATTCTCTTTGTCTTCGCGTGCCGGTGCGCCAGACACGTAGCGATTTTGGGTTGGCTACTAGTGTTCCGTGAAAACTGGGACCTAGGTGGCACTGGCAACGGTGCAGATATTGGGTAAAACATGGCAAAACTATATAGTAAAGTTACACACTAAAGTGATCTACGCCAAAGATTAGACGGCAGTGTATCAAGACCCAAGCTCGGGATTTCCAGAAGTATTTCGGCTTCATTCCAGGTGAAGGTGACAACCTTGGGATGGGCAACAAAGATGTGCCCGTCAAGATCGTTGATCACGTAGGGGAGCCCGGGGAGCCAAAATACCTCAAGGCAATGGTGTCCCGGGGAGATGTGCGATTTTCAGATTGGGGTATGTAAGCTGAGAATTTGATATCAACTATCAACTTGATACCAATAGTTAATAAGTTGGGTATTTTGCTTATGGGGATGTAACTTGATATAGTCAATTTGTCAAGTATAGTAGGGGTCTGGTACATGAAAATGACAGCTGGGCCCTCAATATGATATATTGCAATATTTTGCAGTTTAATTGGATGTCTCCTAAAATAGGGGATCCCCCAAATCATCCATTTTGTTTTCAGATATTCCATCCTAAACCATCTAGCTATTCTGGTATTCTTATTTATGGAAGCCCCCAATTGTGGAAAGTGATGATAAACCCCGTGGATTTTGGGAGCTATGAAATGATATGAATAGCCTGGTAATCCAACTTGGCAAGCTGGTAAATCCCGCCAGTTCGATGATTTTCCCACGAAAAAAACCTCTATGGCTCGGCCACGGGGATTTTCACAGTTTGCTGGGAAGGTGATGTGATTGTCATAGGACTCAAGGATGTCCATCCCGTAGCATGGTGAAATGCTGAACTTGGTGACAGGGAAGCGGAGTGCACAGCGCTACTGCAGTTGCAACTGCAAAAAAAATAAATGTCCTGTTTGAAATCGTTTTAGAATATTTTAGAATATGCTAAAAAAACCCTTCTCCATTATAGATACCCCAAAAAAAAAATATTGCTTAGTGTGGAATCTATTCATTTTGAGAGTCCCATAAGGGTGTGGTATTTAGTATACGTGGGATGGAAATATTTTAGCGGTTTCTATGGATAATATTGATATCTATGGATATTGTGGTTATAATAGTGGAACATGATAGTAATGGATTAAAATTGGGCCAAGAAACCAGGGAGGGTATCCCTTCAGTCGACCAAGGTGTGGCACTGGTGATGGAAAGGTCCGGGTCTACGATGCGAATGCGCAGCGAAGGTGCGGACCGGGTCAAGGCGTTGAAGGCGTAGCGAAGGTGGGAAGTGGGTCAAGCAACTCGGAAGCATCATGCAACTGAATCCACTTGCTGTCTGGGGGTTTCCAAAAATGGGGGTACCCCCAACTGGATGGTTTATTACCATGGAAAATACCATGAAAATGGGGAATGACTAGGGCTAGCCCTATTTCAGGAAACCCCCATATGCAAACATTGGGGAAGTGTAGCAACAAAAACTGACAAAAGCTACCCCCAGCTCCATGGTTTGCTGGAAATTCCCAGCTGCCCATTTAGGCCACGAATATTTTCCAGCAGCCCGTCATGTTTGATGACACCTAGTTGGATTACAACCCCAACCAATATAGATGAATTCAGTTATAATCACCATAGTCAATTATAATATATTATAATCACCTCATTTTTTAAAAAACCCAAATCAATTCCTAGTTATAGTCATAATCACTGGTTAATGAAGTTATAGATCAACTTAACGTTAGATTGGCCTTTGGGACACCAGATCGAAGCTCGCCTTCCGCCAGGCCTCTCTTTGAGCTGCTCATCGGCTATTTGGTGGGCACAGGTGCTGGTGGATCGCAGCATCTAAACATGTGAATCTCCCCAAAACGAATTCTGAACCATTCGGATGTTAAAGAGGAACCCATTGACAGGAACAAGATAGGAAATAGATGGAAATAGTAAATGACCACAATTTCAGTAGGATCTTGCTTTTCTATTTTGTGGTTTTGCGGGTTGCTATAAACCTTACCATTATTGCCGTACAGGTACAGGCGGCTACACAGGCACCATGGATGACACTAAGAGGCCCAGCGAGTCAAATGTTGGAGCAAAAAGCATTGAGAGTGGTGGGCAATGAGATATGAATGGGGATATTTCATGGGTGCACATGTGTGTATATATATAATTATATATATATGTATATAACCAACCATAAGCAGAGGTTGGCAATGATATACCATGATATACCATGATGTAGCCATATTGGGGATGGTTATCAATCCATGTTCATCGTGGGCTGGGTGAACTGACCATACTGATCCCTTCCACTTTCCCTCAGGATTAAATACCCACCAGAAACCTGTCTTTTTGTAAACTGACATAGCTATTGAAAATAACCATTTATAAATATTTATAGTTATAGTTATTTTACCCATTGAAAATTGTGATTTTCCATAGTTATGTTAGTTTACCAGAGGGCATTCACTTCAAGGGCCCATATGGAGGGTATTTAATGTTAGTTGGATAGGATTACTGCAGGTGATTGGCTGTTGGCAGCAATGGAATGGAAGCACTGACTCTGGTAAGAAAGCACAAGATGGAAATCATCTATCTTAGCCAGTCTGGATTATATTATCAATGACTTACATCATTGACTCAGTGACTAGCCCTATTGCAGATACCTGCTGCTACCTGCTGTTGATGCGACAGTATCAGTTGTAGAGGCCTCAACTCTGCAGCAAAGTTGCGCAGATTCGTTCCAGACTCAAGCCAAGGGGATTTTGCTCGAGCGCTTCAAAGTCCCAACTTGATACTCCTGACCCAAGAATTCCTACTGTAACCTCTCTAAGATCACAACTCAAACATATTAAAGGATCATGAAGGATCTAGTTAGTTGCTTGGCAGCATGAAACAGACCTAGGTGGCAATGATTGGGGTCTATTGATTGCAGACACCTTGGGCATCATCCGTGAGTGACCCAACAGAAGAGAGAGCTGGAGAAGGATAGCAAATGAAAAATACATGGCTGGTTGGTGGTTTGGAACATTTTTTATGTTCCATAATATATGGGTTGTCATCCTTCCCATTGACTAATATTGTTCCAGATGGTTAAAACCACCAACCAGAATAGATCTACTAAGATCATTGGATCGGAAACAAGATTCGCGCCGGGGCGAGCGCGACTTTCGTGGAGAGGATTTTTGTTGATAAGTTCTAGTTCTGTGCCTTGGGCAATAGATCAAGATGTTTCAGTTTACTGAAATGGATCAGGATTCAATATCAACTTTATCAGCTATTTATATGGATCTGTCTCAAACTTGGGAACGTTCCATCCCAGTCCTAGAATTGGATGATGGCTGAAACTGAAAAAAAAAACCTCCAGTAAACCAACACGGATGGGGAAAGCCATCATTTGCAGATGAGTTCCTAGGGAAACCATGGGGAAACCTTTAGATTTTCCCATGAAATCCTATAAATCATAAAAAATCATAGATTCCGATTAAATCCCATGAAATCCCTATGAAATCACCATTCAATTCATCATTAAAACACCAGAAATCTGGTATGTTTACCCTACAAATGGGTACCATTTGGAGCTCCGATTTCACCCGCTCCAGGTACGACTTGCGCAACTTGCCCAAGAGCCAAGCTGCAACAGTGCCACCCGGGCGTAAGCCACTTGACGCATGGATTCATGGATCAACATGGATTCACCAACGACAGTGGGAATGTAAAACGGGAAGTTATATATAATGATATGTATACATCTAATATATATATATGAATATAATTACGTGTGTATATATATATATATAATTATATATATATACACATTACTATTATATAAATATAATGGTGGATTGTCCATTCAATGCCACTGATAATTGGGATTGAATTGTCACCATCCCCGATTGTTGACCATAAAACGGGGCTATGAATCATCCCAAGAATCTGGGTATACTCACTGACAAATCACAAATTGGGGATGCGAAAAAACGGTGTAGATACCATACAATTAAATTACCAACCATGTTTGCTGTTCACCAAAACCATTCCCAGAAATGGTTGATGGGAAATAGGAAACACCTGTATTTGAAGGTAGAAACCATGGTTTCCTGTAATTTGTCCCTTCAACCAAGTTAGTGCACCATATCATACCCATATTGACCAATGTGTTTGTGATGTCCCCTGAATCTTCATGCCACGAGGGCGCACTTGAAGCTCGCAAACAAGGACTGTGGGACAACTCACACAATTTCCCCATGCGTGAATCATGTGCAAAAGAGATCAACAGACACCGTTTCCATGAAATTTATAGGGGCACTCTGGCTGATGGGACCTCATTCCCATGATCTTCCCATGATCTTCCCATGATCTTCCCATGATCTTCCCATGCGGAAAATCGGGGTTTCTTTTTGTGAGAGTGGAGATGGGAATCGGGGTCCCATCAGCCAGGAATCCTGTGTTCAACGCAGAAAGATTGCCATCGTTTGACGTCACTTCTGTCTATGGAAATTTTTGCATACCTATTTCGCTGGTAGGCAGACAAGCAACGGATGCGTTGGAAATTCCTGCTTTGATGAGCATTCATGTTGAAGAGGAAGGAAAATGTCAAGCGCGATCATTCACACGCGTTAGGAAGTGGCAGAAGATGGCTTGCGCCAAGATGTCTAATCCATTTCAAGCCGTGTGCTAAAGTAAGCTTCTTGAGATGGCGCTTTGCAAGAAACAGGTGCAAATGTCATCCACTCGTAGAGGAGAACCAGCCTCACATAGATCTCAGCATGCATTATTGTGGCAAGGTGTACCCTCTGTTGATTTGACGTGGCAATGGAAATTCAAGTTTCATTATGTGTGTGTGTATCTTGTACATAATGCACAGTGTGACTATATATATAATTATATATATAATAACAATAATAATAATGATGATGATGATAATGATAATAATGATGATGATGATGATGATAATGATAATAATAATTATATATATACCTTACTATTATTATAAGAATAATAAGAATAATAATGATAAGAAGAAGAATGATAACAATAATAATAATAATGATAATAATAATAATAATAATATATATATGATAATCATCCATAAATGATTGCGTGCTTTTCCAGCAAGGTCCGGTCACAATCACTGGAGGGTAAAGAGTTCGTCGGCCAAAAACCGGAGGAGCTTCCCTTTCGGCGCGGCTACAAGTCCATGGTCCCAGATCCGTCGGTCTCATGGGATTTGTTCAATCCCACCTTGATCTAAAGCCCTGAAGTTTTCGGTGTCTTGGAAGCTTGAGGTCCCAAGGATTCCAAGGATTCCAAGAAATCGTGGCCACAAAATCACAAAGGATGGGTACCCCCGACTTCCCAGCGGATCCGCATAGTGCTGCAGGGGTACCATGGGTGCCATTCGGGACATCGATGTCCATCCCAGTTGGAGGCTCAGGATGCCTCAACGACACCACAGGGCCAGAGGGGTTCATCTGAAAGGGTGTCCAATTCCGATGATTTTCAGAGATATTCGCCATGTTTCACCGAAAATATGCAGTTGTTCAGGGCTCTTCCCCCATTTTCAGACACACCCGGGGTTTCCCTTCACCAGCGAATTTCAGGTGGAGATGCCATGGCAGCTGTGGGCCTGGGCCGCTTCGCTTACGTCTTTCCCACCAAGGGCAAGCAGATGTTGAGTAAGGCCCACAGCTGTGTGACTTCGGCATCTGGCTCGTGTTTTGTGTTCTTTAAGTGAGGAAAATGATGATAAGCCATATGGAGGTTTCCTAAAATTGGGATACCCCCAAATCATCCATTTTAGTAGGATTTTCCATTGTAAACCATCCAGCAATTGGGGTACCTCCATTTATGGAAACCCCCATATGGATTTGGATTTTGGGGTATGCAAATTTCAAAGAAAGCAATAGTTGCTGAATGCTTCGATTTTGTTGGAAGGTTTGCTGGCAAAACCGAAGGTAATGGACCTTGTAGTGAGATATGTGTTGTGATGTTTTTGCCCATGGGCCACATGAGTTTATCTTTGGAGGTGTCCTAAGTCATAGTACCCCCCAATCATTCAAGTCATAAATAAACAATGACTTAGTATAGGTTAACAACCATCGTGACGTTATGGAACCTACCATTTTAAGAAACTTCCATTTAGAGAAGATTGCGATGGAGGTTACTCCTGCTACTTTGATTCGATTGAAAAAAACCAATGGGTTCTGTTGACCTTTTCCAACAGCTGGTCGTTTGATGAGGAAAGCCAATACTGAGAGCATACTGAGAGCAAAATCAAGAATTTCATGAGTTTCATGGAGCGAAATCTGATGGCTTGAATTTTCTTCGAGTGTCCATCCCAAACCGATGGTTTTCCGACACATTCTGATAGTCTTGGTGTAGCTGAAGTGCCAGGTGTATTTGAAGCAAAAGTTGAACTGTGTCTTGATGTCCAGCGAAGCAATGGTCAAGCCAAAGGCTGGGCATGTCCCTCGCCACGATGGCCAGAGGATAACTACCAGTGATATTTGCCGAAGATTTTGACCTAAGTGGTTTTACCACGCTTTAAAGGATGTTTTTTTCAGAGTCCCTACCACGCTTTAGATGAAATTGACTTCGAAAGTTTTCCATGAGGACGGATCCACCCCAAAGTTGTCGAGGAGGAAGAGAAAACCACTCAAGAGGAGGGTGAAGAAGAACATCCGGAAGAAGATGCGCTGGTCGAAGGAGGCCGGAGACGGCCATGGGTCGTACTCTGATTGTCATTACCAGTTGATGTTCGAAATCACCATTTGATGAAAGAAAAACCTTACTATTACTATGTATTACTATGTTTTTTATGTATTACTGAGTGGGATGGACCTACCCTTTTGCTTTGGTGGACTCAGGATGACTGGCTTTGGGACTTCATTTCCTGACCAGTTCCCCCCAATCTGCATTTCTCTTATATGAATGTGTTATTACATAATGTATTACAATTGTATTATATATATATTGGCTTGATTCAAAACATATGAATTCATATATGGTGCCTCACCAGCTGCGGGGTGCGCGGCGCGAGCGCGCAAGCATTTATGCGCGAGCAACGACAGGCGCGCGCATGTGCTAAATGCTCGCGCGCCTGCGTGCGCACGATTTCAACAGGAAATGTTGCATATGTTTTAAAAATGACAATATATATATATATATATAATTTTAATATATACACAATTATTCATATTCTTATATTATATCAGCATGATATGTCCATGATACCACTGTGCCCCATTGCCCGGCCCATCTGAACCGCGGCGTCCGGCAAGACCGCGCACCGGTTCAGGTGCTCCTGAGACAGAAGCGGCTGAAGATGAAGAGCCAAGCTTAGCCAGTGAATTGGGTTGGCGAACATGTAAAAAAATGATGCTTAACTTGCAATTGGGTTCACAGTGGTTAATCCATGATATTTATGGGATGAATATATGTATATATACCCTCCAGTTTTTACATGAACTAGGTTAGTGATTGTGGTGATTGTAACTATGCTAATGGGATTCAATCGAATGTTGATGGATGTTAATGGAATCGAATGGGATTTATAATGAATGGGATTTAATGTGGGAAACCCTGGCTGCCATAAACCTACCACTTGGGGACAGTAGACATACCACCCATAAAAATGGTGATTTTGGGGGATGGTTTATGGCACGCTGTGTACCATGTTTGTTTTGCATGAACTAGATTTATTGGATTTCAGTAGTGATTATGGTTATGACTATAATTAGTTGGGGCATTATAATTGACTATGGTGATCATAAAATTATAACTATAGAATTAATCTCTATTAGTTGGTTATTGATCCAACTATGTGGTGTCATCATGGCCCCATGGGCTGGAATATCCCCATGGCCCATGCATCAAACGCCAGGGGAATTTTCTATTCAAAATGGTCCATAGAAATAGTTGATTGACCATGATTGACCAAAAAAAATCATAGTGATTGTCCAGTTCGCTATATCTGTTAGTCTTACCGGTCCGGGTACATGTAATCTAAAGCACTGATTGGTTTTTCAAAAGCATTGAGGAATAGGAAGCCAGGTGTTTCTTTGTTGACGAAACTGCTGCTCCTAAATCCGCCGAAAATGATACCTTTGTATTCTAAAGCCCCGCGGTGAAAAATGGGAAAAATCGATGGGGAAATGGATGATTCATGGAATGGATCGATGGTAGCCACTTTTCAAAGCTTCAAACTCATCTTGAGGTGGAGGAAGGTTTCTCTGATGATGAGGCCAAGATGCAAAGCTCAAAACTATGGCCTCTTGGGAAATGTTGGGGTTGAAAACATTGAAACCCCTATATTTGGGTGGCAAAAACCATGGTTTTCATGGTTTCCAGTTGAGATGTTGCTTAAACCAATTCATTGCGACTTGACTTTTTTGGTGGCATCTGATGGGCCCCTTTTTTCAGGCAGAGATGGAAAAGAACGCAGCGGAGATGGGTGGAGAAGGCGCATCTTGATGGGACTTGATGGGTCTGAAACTGGGGTACCCAATGGTTATCTCAATGGGGAAAATGACTGAAAATGATGATTGCCCTCTGGTAATCAAAAACCGGACATGAAATCCATTGAAATCCCCTTGTTCATCTTGTTCTAAATGGAGGCTTGAATGGAACAATCCCCTAGAATTAGTTGTCAATTGGGCGACCATGATTCAGCATCAAATCTGGGCCCTATCTTCAGTCGCATCTGTTGATATCCTTAGTTCCCTTCAACTTTCAGCGGTGAAAGTCCAGCACATCCAGGAGCCCGGCGCAAACGGAAGAAGCAAGGGTCCGATGCTGTTCAAAGTGCCATGGCACCTAGGCAAGCTGCGAAAAAAACGAAGAAAAGCAAATCGAAACGATAAAAAAAATGAATAATAAATAATTCCACACATTTGAAAGAAATTGTGCCTATAAATTTGATATTTGGTCTCCCAGTGGATAATCTTAAATATCTTGATTTTTGTTTACATATATCAGGATGGGGTCGGTTCGTTTCGTTTCGTTTTCGTTTCCAGGAACTGGATGGAACTGGCGTTTCGTTTAGAGCCTACGCTTCGGTTCGGTTCGCAGAGATGATCGGTCCGTTTCCGTTTCGTTTCACAGACGGTTTGTGACTTCAGTGAGTTTGCTTGATGAAAAATAATGAAAAATATAGTATATGTTGGGGAGGATTGGAGAGTTTGTAAGAGCAATGTCGGAAATGCATGGAAATGCTAAATAAACAATTTTGCTCCCCCGGCGTTGGCGGTTTTTGCTTTTTTAACGGCTCTAAAAAAACAAATCCCCAATGTAGGCGGATTTGCTTTTTCCAGGGCGTGGAAAAAGCAAACGGTGTTCTCTGGGGGTGTGCAGTTTGCCAAGCCGCACATGAACTTTTAAATTGAAAGACTCGGAAATGGAAGCAATTCCATGCCTTGATTTTGGAGCCTAAGCCTAAAAGATCGAGACCGTTCCTATTTCCTGTCTCTCTCTCCCAGTTGGGTACAACGATTTGCTGATGTCCTGTCTTGGATACATCCGCATTTCCGTTGATCCCCGATTCAAAGTCACCATGTTTCGTTTGATCGTTTTTTCGTTGTGAAGTTCAAGTAACTAAGTGGTCCGATCTAATCTGAAATCCCACTTTCTGCTGGAAAATAAACAGACATTTGGTATGATAGTAGAGATTGCAGAAAATATTGCGTATACGCAGTGTTTCCCAGTTTAGCATTCAAAGTTTTCAGAACCTAGGTTTTAGGGTTTATTGAAATTATATAGGGCTCAGGTCCGCGCAAAGTTTCTCAAAAACGCAAACCAATTATTTTAACTTTTCACAATACAAAAGCCAAAACTCCAGTGCTGAGCTGAGCCCCTGGGAACTTTCTGGGAGCCTTTTGGGAGCCTCCTGGAAGCTTCTTGAAAGCCTTTTGGGGGCCTCCTGGGAGCTTTTTGGGAACTGTCCGGGGGCTGTGGAAGCCTTCTGGGAACCTTCTCAGAGCCTTGGGGACCTTTCGGGAGCCTTGTGGGAGCCTTCTGGAAATTTTCTGGGAGCCTTCTGGATGACTTTTGGAGAATTCATAGGGCCTAGAGAATGATGCCCCGGTGCCAAATTTCTAAAGTGAGGAGCAAAAAGCCAACGATCGGATATATAATTTCTATTTATCGGGCTGCTTGAGGGTTTTAGGGTTTGTGGTTTTAGGGTTCATGATGGTTTTGGGTTTTAGGGTTTAGGGTTCGTCGTCTGGGAAATTTCAAAACATTGGCCTTTCGCAGGTGTTTCAATATGTTGAAGGATAATGTTTAAACAATCCCTACCCCCTTAACCTAGGTTTTTGGGATGGATCTTACAATATGTAATTTATATTTTTTGGTTTGTTTTTAGTGGTTGGTTAATTGTAATTTAAAATCTCTAAGGTATTAGATATTTAGGTTTTGGAAGGATGAAAAATGTAAATTATGATTTCCCCTAGGTATGGTCTTGGTCAAGAAGTATTTTTATTTTTTTGGAAGGTTTTATGTTTTTGTAATTCAAAAATATAATATTAAATATTGTTTTAAGATCCTAATATAGATAATATTTGGATATATATTTATATAAATTATGAATTAGATTATGGAATAAGTTGTTTTGGAATATGTATGTTTGAAATATGTTTATTAGGGATAATTCAATTATTATATATATTTAAATCTTGAAGATTGTGATTTTTCTTTTTGTAAATATATTCCGGAATAATTAGGATTTTAGAATAATTTTTTATATTATAAAATATTTTGAAATTATTTATAGGCTTTAACAATTGGTTTGGTTTTTTGAAAAATTATTTTTAGTTTGGTGGTTTTTAATTGAAAATTTATTGTTAGAAATGTTAATTTTAATTATTTAAGGTATTATGTAATTTGGGTAATTGTTGTTAATTTTTTTGGAAATCCATTTATAAATATATTTAACGAATTATTTTGTTTTATGTTTTTTTTTCTTCGATAATTTTTTGGATAATAATGAAGGAAATATGGAAGAAATTAGGCAAGGTTAGAAAAATATTTAGGAAAGAACTAAATTAAATAATATTTTACGAATTTCTATTAGGAAAAAAAAAATTATATTTGGAGATTATTGGCGACCCTTAAAAATTAAAATTAACAATTAATTACTAAATAAACCCAAAAATTGACAAGAATTGTCCAAAAACCAATAAAAATCAAATATTTCCTACTTATTCCCACTATGGCCAATCAGAATTATTTGGAAGGAAATTAAAAAATATGGCAGAAATAGGGAAACGAACGAAAAATTGGGAAAAATTCTAGGAGAGAGCCAATTTGAGTGCAATTTTCTGAATTTTCCCTAGGGGAAAAAATTATTCTAATGTTATTGGAATTATTTGGTATCCTTAAAAAGCCAAAGTGGGCAATTACTAGAATTATAAAATAAGTCTAGAAATTAACAAAAGAAATTAAAAACCAGTGCCAACCAAATATTTTCCTTTTTCCATTTATTTCCAGTACGGCCACAACCACCAAACTAGCCCAGAACTGGAAAAACATCCAAAGCCAATCAATCAAAATCATATTCAACCAGTCGGTTATTGAGAGGGCATTTTTTTGAAGATATTATTATAACCCTTCTTGATCCTATTTGATTATATTTAAATTTGTGCCCTAGCTCTGCTATATATTTAGAAATAATTAAATGAAAAATTTAATATATTATATTTACATTAGTTTTTAGTTTTTTAATAATAATATATTGAGTTATAGTAAATGTTAATTTTAAATATGTAAATATTGGGTTAGTAATTTAAGTCGTATTTGTTATCTAAAAATGTATTAATTATGCGTAATCTATAATTATTATAGTAAATTGAGTTGTGATTTTGTGGTTGTGTAAGTTATGGTATATTTTATTATTAATATTTGAAATTTATTTATAAATATGTTTATTGGTTTTTATTGTTTTTTGGATATTTTTTATGGTTTATATATATATAAGTATTCGGGTTAAGTAAAAAAAAATGACATTACCGCAATCTTTAGTAATAAAATAATTTTATTGTTTTGGGGTCGTGTACCTGGAAAAAAAAATAATGTTTATAATACTTTTTTTTTCCACCCTATATTTTATTATTCTTTCAAGCGGGCAAATGTTGGTTGCTGCTTCCCTGCTGTTGCTGCTTCTTCCTGCTGCTGCTGCCGCTAGTATGAATATTTTGCCGAAAAAGAAAATAACAGTCTCGGTCGCCTTATTTCGCGCTAACGGGAGGTACGGACGGGACACACTAGCACAGAGAGGAAATATTTCTGGTTGATAATACATTGCGGTCGTTTGATGCGGTTGTTTCTTTGAACTTATTATTTGCATCCTTTCCTACTATTTCGCAAGACGGCGCAATAGAGGGTTTGATTTGGTCATGCGATACAGAATATCAATATAATATATTTAAATCCAATAGGATTAGCTGTCGAGAATTTGTTTGTATTAATTTGTACCCTTCAAAATTATCGCTGTGCGCAATGTTTCGATTACTTTTAACTAAATTGGATGAAAGAGGTTCTGCCATAATAATTCTTCTTCCCTGATCTGATGGGACTTTCTGTATCGCCGCCGTGCCATGGGGATAATGTGATTTTTCCCGTCTGATGTGACTCATGCCCGGTACTCATATATATATATATATAAAATATAATTATATATGTTTGGTTGGATTTATTTGGTGAAAGCCAATAATATTCCGGAATGGAATTGGATTTGTGATGTTTTATTGATTGTAATTTTTAAGGGGAGAACATATTTTTATATTATTCGTTTTGGGTTTTATGTTTATTTGTGAGCCTTGTGAAAGTCTTGTATAGGTTCGCGAAAATTTCGTATAGATTTATGAAAGGTTCGTATAGATATGTGAAAGGTTTATATAGATTCGCGGAAGTTTGGCGGAGCTTCTTAGAAAATTATATAGATCTAAATTTGGGAATTAAGTGTATAATAATTATATGAACGCCGTAATATAAATGTAAATATTGAAATGAATTTATTTATATTTCGGTAATATTATTGAAATCTGTACAATTATTGGAATTTTACATTAAAAATAAGTAATCTAAATATATATAAACGATATCTTAGCAATCTAAATATTGGTATTTCCCTATCGAATATATTTTAAGGGACTAAATTTCGACATCCCTTAATCAAATTAAAATAATATAATATGGCAATAACGATATTGATAGCATTATTTTTGGGAGAAATGGCTGGAAATAAAATTGAAATACAAAAATTTGATTTTGGGAAAATCCGATATATAAATAATACGCGATTCCTTGGTAGTGACACCCTGCCGACACGTATTAAGGGGTGCAAAAACGACACCCCTTAGCCTAAAGTGGTGGCATTTTGGCACCCCGTACACATCCCCCCGACAGATAAGCGCCATTTTTGGGGTGCCCCAAAAAAAGAACATTACTTCCGTATCCTCAAATAATAAAAACCAAATATATATCGCAGGTAACCCAAAACAGATTGAAAAATACCTTAGAAATAAAGGGACGTCATTTTGACAACCCCTCCAGGCACCCCTTGACATATATTTTATTATAGAAGTATATAATTAGATAAATAGTTCTTTGATGTTTTCTTTATTCTAATTAATATATATTTTTATATATAATATTAATTTGATCAGAATAATTTAAATAAAAATTAATTAAATATTAATAAAATTATTATTTAAATATATATATATATAATATGAATATTATTGATATTTAAAAAATATGATTAATAAATATTTAATATTTATTTTATAAATTGGGCGATATCGATTTTTTTAGTACTATATATATATACCAGTAGTACCCGCACGAGGCGGGGCGGAAGTTGCCTTAGGGGTATATATATATAAATATATAAGACCTTTTTTATCTATAGAATTTGCATGCGCCGTGCGCCAGCCAAGCCCGTGCGTGCGTGCATTCTGGGAAAATGGTGTCCCATTTCACATGTCACATGTGAAGCTCCACTTCGCACTTCACACTTCTCGCTGCACTCATCACACTCCACCTACACACTTCACACTAAAGCTTGCACAAAACACCTTCCAGTACTATTTTGTACTACAAAGCTGGCAAAAATATTTCCCAATACTACTTTGCACTACAAAGCTTGCACAAAGTATTTCCCAATACCACTTTGAACTACAAAGCTTGCACAAATTACTTCCCAGTACTACTTTGTACTACAAAACTTGCACAAACTACTTCCCAGTGCTACTGTGTACTACAAAGCTTGCACAAAACACATTCCAGTACTACTTTGTACTACAAAGCT
>Ga0126342_10005307_pt1 | contig 22406 bp, 13 predicted proteins | sample Cyp1metagenome_FD_92528 | JGI IMG/M metagenome (GOLD analysis project Ga0126342, IMG submission 92528) | Coral microbial communities from Lord Howe Island, Old Settlement Bay, Australia - Cyphastrea 1 metagenome | ecosystem: Host-associated > Invertebrates > Cnidaria > Coral ...
ACATTACATACATACATACATTACATACATACATACATTACATACATACATACATTACATACATACATACATTACATACATACATACATTACATACATACATACATTACATACATACATACATGCATGCATGCATGCATGCATGCATGGCATGGCATGGCATGGCATGGCATGGCATTGCATTGCATTGCATTGCATTGCATTGCATTGCATACCATACCATACCATACCATACCATACCAAATCATACCATACCATACCATACAATACCATACCATACCATACCATACCATACCATACCATACCCTACATACATTACATGCATACATACACATCTATATATATACATAAATATGTATATCATATAGATACATATACATATATATATACTAGACTATACATATTAATATATCCGTGTGTGTGTGTGTGCTGCGTATGATTGATTTTTTATCGTCCATAGTTTGCATTCAATCTTCATGAAACCAAGTTTTGGGTAAAACCCAACCTTTATCCATTGGTTTCATCAGTTAATCTAACCCCATTTCGTCTGGCAAAACCCTTAAGGGGATGTCCCTCAATGCCAACCCTGAATGCATGTGAAATTGGGGGTGCCACTTTAGTAGCAAATATCTGGTTTTAGGTCAACCCACCTAATAAATCAACCAGATGCAACCAGGGGCTCTGAACCCAGGGTTGACATTACTAACATGGTTTTGCCTGAAAATACCCTAGAATTCGATGTTCATCGATGTGCCCAATCAAATAGCAGTTTTTCGGACAAAAATTGAAAATATGCGGGAAAAGTACCGCACGTAGGTGCCCCAAATGGCGGATTAACAAATGGAAAAAAAACAATCAGTGTCTGCAAATCAAATCCCAGCTTTAAAATACCAGATTCCCAAGGTTTCCAGATGTGTCCATCCTTTTCCCAGGGGGAAAAAAAAGAAAAATCTGCACCGCAGCCAGGATCTTCTCGCCGTCGGGACTGAAGCAGCTGGAACGCACTGAGCCGCCGGGCCTGACGGTTTTGGGGTGATGTTTGTCTATCTTTTTTGGGGAAAATTTACTAATTGTTTGGTGATGTTTTCCCATTTTTGGGTGGTTGTTTCATCATACTCACCTATGTTTACCAATTCTTATGAAGAAACGGAGAGATGAGAGAAAAGATCAGGGAAAAGAAAACACATGCGCTGTTAAAAGCCAAGGTTAGTTTAGGAAATCCTGATTTTGGAAGGTGATTTTTGAAGTTCTATGATTCTTTACCCGCTGCTGCTGGTTTGTAACAAGCCTTTGTACCCCTCGAGCCAACATGACCAGGAAAATCCCGGAGTGTTTTGTTTAAAATTAGGTCCGTCTATACCAACAAAAAAAAACATATATCATATCATATATCATCATTTTCACATCAGTGTCACATCATTGTTGGTCTTCCATGCGATTTCTTGAGGCTTTCCTTGGGCCCTCCATGGTCACCGAGCCTTCGGAAATCACCTTGGCACTGCCCCGTTGCAGCATCGAAGAGCCGGGTGACGCCATCCGCGCAGGCCGTGAGCACCTTCCTCCGGGACGATCGAGAATGGATTTTTTCATGGGGTTCTTTTAAAGTATATCCACATATATATATAAATATATATGTGTGTATACATATGTTGGTATGGTATGGTATGTAATCTATTGTAACCTGATGTAATATGATATGATCTGATATGATCTGATGTAATCTAATGGATCTCATGTAATCTAATGCAATCTAATGCAATGTAATGTAATGTACTGTATGCATGCATGCATGCATGCATGCATGCATGCATGCATGTATGTATATACATGCCCCTCACGAAATTAAGATAGATCTGGAAAACAGTGACTATATTTCAGGGAAAATGATCTACAAATGATTCGTGTTCCATATCTATCTTTACTCAGTAGGATATATACTCTTATGGCGACATATGATATAAGGGGATACAACGAGGGTATGATGGGCACATAATATATATATATATATACTGTATGTGTGTGTGTGAACATGCATACATATGTATACTTATGTAGCTATATAACAGATATATATATATATGATATATGTGTGTGTTGTAAAATGTCTTTTCAAATAAAATTCTGGAAATGGGAGTGTTGCAAACCATACCCCCAAAAAAATGGTTTACCGTCGTGTTTGCTATGCCACTGGCGGATTCCACACCCTCAAGCCCTTGAGAAAAGGGTAAACGCCTTCCGCTATGAACTTTGCCTCACAAGACGTGATCTACTCAGATAGAAACACATCAATGCGGAGTCGCATGGAAGTAACTTGAGTATCTCAGAATCTCGGCCACATCGCTAGCCCGAAAAAAAAATGTGCGACCCAATTTGATCCAATGCCAATCACGTCAAGTCGACAGAAGTGGGCTGCCACCAAGTCTCAAGCCCTTGGGACAGAACCGTGCCTGGGCTGTGGCTGATGGATCACCCGAATTTCGAGCCCCAGGCCACACCAGTGGCCTTGCGCTTCTTCAGTGTCGCGGCTTGACCAATCTTTAAATAGGCTGTTTAGCCAAGATACAGTAAGATCAAGGTATCACATTATATAATCATACATATATCATACATATATGTCTCGTGCATAGGTTGTTAATATTTGTTACCCTCTGGTAATTTAACATAGCTATAGAAAATCACCATTTTTCATGGGAAAACTCACTATTTCTATGGTCATTTTCAATAGCTTTTTGTATGTTTACCAGAGGGTAATCACAACACCGGGACTCCCCCCGTCCGCCAAGCTGCCGTGAGGACCCACCCGAAGTGGCCACGGCACACCGGCGCCACGCAGCAGCCGCTGGCCACGTCGTAGACGGAGGCGGTGCAGTCTTTCGAGGCCACGACGATCTGAGCCCCGCTGGGGGCTGGTCGTTTCGATGGCAACGATAGCCTCTGGTTATGACTAACATAGCTATGGAAAATCACCATTTTTAATGGGAAAATCCACTATAAACCATCTATAGCTATGGTAAATCCACTATTTCTATGGTCATTTTCAATAGCTATGTAACAAAAGCTAATGGTTAATATTAATGGTTATTATATGGTTAATGATGGTTAATGATGGTTAATAATAATCTGGTTGGTGGTATACCTACCCTCTGGTTATGACTAACATAGCGAACTGGAAAGATCCACCATCTATAGTAGGTAAATCATGGTAAATCCACTATTTCTATGGTCATTTTCAGCAAACTGTTAAATTACCAGAGGGTAGATCCGGAGATCCGGGGGATAAAGCACGAAAGGTGACAACGGGCCAACGGGACAGCATTTTATGGAGATTTTTTGGGGTAAGCTGTTCTATATAATCCTGTTGATTGCTGTTGGGGGTGAATCATATTCACAGATAGTCACAGTGGTATAGTATTAGTATGTCAATTATGGGATGAATCACTGGATATGGTTGTGATATGTTGTGATCATGATTTTAGGCTTGACCATAAAGCAATGGGCAGGAACCCAGGATGAACGTTTCTTGGGGGAGCCGGGGGAGCCCTCCAAAAACAGTGGCCATCTGTGATTTGAATGCCAAATCATATGAGTTTTGCTATTGAAATGGCATTTATGGTTACCCATGGTTACCCTTAAAATTTCAATTCACTCACCATTGTACATCCCAATCAACCAGGAGTTTACTAATCCAGTGGGAAAATCTCACTTGCGGTTTTGGTGTTTTGGGGAGCATGTGTGGAGCAATGCCAAAGGTTCATGGAACGAGATGTCGGTCCTCATGCCTCATTCTGGGTGGTCAAGATCCTCGTTGTTTGATGATGTGTGATGGACGAGATCAAATCCCAATCTAATCCCAATCTATCATAATCTATCTAGATTGATTGGTTTATTATAATCATAATCTATATATATATATCAAAATTTAGGTTGGATTCGCATTCTTCTTTGGTGGATAAACCCCATCTTTGATGGTTCCTGCCTGATCTTGGCCCTTCAAAACAGACCATGACCGGAAAAAAGACAAGTCGACCCACCTCTCTCTCTCCCAGATTTTCCCACCTTGGAATCGTCTGGCGAAAAGGAGGCAAAGAGGTCGCCCCGACACGGGCCGCCCCTCAGCATATCAGGCATGGCTATGTCCAGGGGGAGACGCCATGGACTTTTTAGGTTGGCCGTGCCACGGCCAAAAAAATCATCTACCATCCTGCCGAAAAACATGCCTATACCACATGGTTATATATACCCTCTGGTTATTTAACACAGCCATGGAAAATCACCATTTTTAATAGGTAAACCATCTATAAATGAACCGTTTTCCGTATGTATATATATATAGTTATTGTAAGCCGCATTTCCGATTTGCAGATGATACTGATGATACTCCAATGCCGAGGAGCTGCCCGTAGCGCCTGGGCTCACCGCCCAGCGTAGCACCAGAGGACACGAAGAGGAGCAACTTGGCATTGTGCGAGAGGGCCGCGTGTTGCAGCCCCTGCGGCTTGGCATTGTGGATGTTGGCGCTTCCACCTTTTGCGTCTTCACATGCTTTCACTCAACTTCCGACCAAAATGCATGGAAAAAGTCAGGACATGCAGCAAGTGAAGAATTCGATGTTCCATGATCCTTGACCATTTTTGTTGATTCATTATTCATTACATACATGTTAATTACTAAAGCCCCTTAATAGCTCCCATTGCATCCCCATCCCCGTCCCATTTAACGGGCCCATCCTGAAGCTCGGGCCAGGCCAAACGCCTGCATTCACGGCCTGTCAAAGTGGAGAAGAGGCACACGCTGCCTGCAAAGAGCTGCCGGTGCACAGTATCTCACATGAAATATATGCGTACATTGTACAATATATATATATGTGTGTGTGTGTAGTCTATAAATATATAGTTACCATGAAATTGTTTAGTTACTTGTTTTATTTCATGTATTTTCTCTATTTTCTCTATATAATGTGTATGTACGTGTTGTTTCTGGAGGACTTTAGAGCCCCAATGCAGGGCGCCTTCAGTGGCCAGCAGAAAGGTCTGACCATCTTCCTCGGCTATCGGTAACGGTGGCTGGTGGTTTCAACTTCGTCGGGATCATCATCCCAAAAAAAAACGCCGAAAAAAAAGTTACGCGGACTTTGGCTTGACTACTGGAACCAGAAATGAAATTAAATGAATTATGTAAGCGATCTTGGTTAACTTGGAGGATTTCAATTTTTTGATCACCAAAAAAGACCATGTCCTGCCTGTCAACTTCATAACTGACATGGCGCCATCAAACATCTTCCCCTGTGTCCCAACTAAACATGACCATTGAATATGTGTTCAACAAAAAAAAACGATCCATCCATCATACATGATAAGGATCCAAAAAAAAAGGGAAAAAAATATTCCAGGTTTTTGAACGATTTTATAATTTACATATATCTACCTAATAATTTCAAAGGTTTATACATCACCTACATCTCAAGATATCTCAAGATCTAACTTCCCGGCCAAAGTGCTGACACCGACACAGAGGTGACAGAGCTCTTCTCTGTCGCGCCCAGAAGATCTCCCCGGAAGGTTTCTTCACACTGGCCTCGGCCGCGCACAGTTGGGCGAGGCCAAAGTGAAACGACCAGGTGAATGGGGTGATTCTGAGGAAACTATACAGGAAAATTCTGATGAAACTGTATAGGAAGAGTAAGGTTCTTCACGGCATTAAAATGCTCAAACACCATAAATATCCATAAATGGTGAAAGTCTGCCAGGTTTCCCAGGGATAAAAAAACTCAATGATACACAATCCCCAACCTTACCCGAAATCGGTGGTATGAACCATCCCCAATTCATTTGTCATTGGATGTCATTGGGATTGCCGCAATGTCACATCGCTGATCCTCATCCAAAGTTAGTAAATCCTGATCTATGGATATCTATGGTTATTTCCGGATGGTTCAATCGTCATTCCCCCCATTCCTTCCATCCCAAGACGTCCCAAAATCAATCTTCACCCTGCTTAGGCTCGCACCCGACTCCAGGTCGAAGAGTTTGCCGCTGCCATCCGCGGAAGCAGTGATCACCTTCGGCACTCCGATTCTTCTGCCGTCCCGAAATGACTGCCCTGGTGAACTCAGTCCACGTTTTTTTCTCCACACCGACCTATTTGGCCATCATCTCTCTCGTAAAGGATCCATTTTTTCCTACACAATCCCGAGAGAAATATTGGAGAGGCTTGAGGTTTTTTTCATTTCGCGATGCTGTGCTGTTGCACTTGGTCCTGCAGGAAAAGTGGCCACCATCATGACTGCACAACAGAACCGTAATAATCTGGCTGCACCAGATCAGGTTCCACAAAATTCACATGATGAAATGGCTGAAGATCAAATGGCAACCCCTGGGGCACGGTCATTCCTGTATAGACCTGCTTGGTCTGGTGAATGATCGCTGCAGCTAACGCAGCGTTGAGGCCCTTGGGGTAAATTTTGCATCGGGCAGTTCGAAACGCGGCTCCATCCGCTTCGAAGCCTTTTAATTTTGCATGCGCGCCAGGCCCATGTGGACAACGGCCGGCACGACCCTGCGCAAAAACAATCCTACGAAACTCAGGCAACCTCAGGTGAAGGATGGTCGTAGGTTTCAGCGCAGCCGCTCCGAAGACGCACTGGTCGAACGAAGTAACGCCGCAGCATGCCAGGAGCCGCAGCGCTCGAATGGGCGGCAGCGCCCAAATGCTTGCCGGGGCTTTGGACAGGAGCCACGTCGGAAACTGCGGATGCTCGCAGAAACCGCATCCACCGCACTTGGCCAGCAGCAGGAGCTGGTCCAGCAAAAAGAACAAAAGCCTAGTGCCGATCATAACCTGCTTCCATTCTGATGGCCGAAGCGACGGCAGCCCATATGGGTGGTCCGAGCTGCGCAAGGCACGTGGTCCTTCTCCTTGATGTCGCGCGGCCGTGAAGGTTTCACATGGTGGGCCGCCACCAGCGCCAATCACTTGGCCACTGGCAATTTGATGTTGCCAGAATCCATGCGCGGCAGGTGCTACCAGGTTGCCTTGCTCAGGTTGTAAGCATAGGTCGACCGATATCACATGGAGCTCAAGGCCAGATTCCAGTTGCACGTGGTCCAAATGGGCATGAAGGTCAGCTTCTCGCCTATAACCTGAAAAGAAATGCACAAAAACCAGGGAGCGCACGTGCAAAATGGCATACTCCTTGGCTAAACCAGCATGATCAAAAAGTCCATCTCCTTTTTGAAAACCGGCCGGCACATTCATCACAAAGGCGGGGAAGTCTGCCGCAAAGAGACGCACCTGCATAGGAGCATCCACTGGTCCGTCCCGTCTACCTTGAAAAAGGGTGGCTGCAACACTTCCTCTTCCAGAGCGCTGCAGACTCTTTTGCAGCATGAGCCGAGCTTCGGCTGAATCCGGAGGGGGAAGACGTGGTCCTTGAACCCGTCGCATCGGCTGCAGGGCTTTCTTCGCACCCCAGCCATCCCCTTTCTGAGCGGCATTGAGCTGCAGCTCTTGCTCGTCAAGGAGCGCCAACTGCTCGTCATCCACCGCAGGAAAACAGTGCTGGAGCGTATCCAAACAGGCCACTGCGTCTCGTAGATGTTCTGCAAGGCGGCTTCGATTGTGGTAGCACTTGCAACAAGCATGGCAGGTGTCACCAACCGCATAGAGCATCACCGGGCGTCGGTAGCCATGAACTCGCGCCGAGTGGGTGGCTAAGGCCCGTTTCGAGCCAAACCATTTGTTGCATTGATCACACGTCCATCGTTCAACACAAGGAGGAGGTTGGTCAGGCAAGATTCCACCACTCTCCGTGAAGCCGACGTCAAAGCGCTTCTGCCATGCAGTCGCCTCTGCAAGGGCTTGCCGATGGCGTTGGCAAGCTTTACCAGCTGCTTTGACACGTCCAAGCCAATTGGGATCCAGGCTAATCAAAGGCAGCCATTCCACAATGTCATTGCATGAAGGAAGCGCCAGGTGATCAGAATAAAAGCACCGGAACCAGTCAAACGAACCCTCACAAGCACTGACCCAGGCATCCTCCCGACCTCTCATTGCCATCAAAAGGTCCCAAAGGGCTTGTGGACACACTCGCAGAAGGCGGTGAAGGTACCGCAATCGAGCCATGTGCAGCATGTCCATAGGTGGCAGAAGATGAAGAAGACCACAAAGAGTGTCCACATCCAAAAGCAACGGCGAAACGCCAAGCGAGTGGCCACGTACCATCAAGCCAAGTGGCTTGCGTATGGCATTCTGCCAAGTCTGCAACATGGTTGGAGTAACCGGCGACCAGATGTGGCAGTTATACAACAACCGAGACAGCGAAAGCGACACGAACGCGGTCATTTTGGCCTTGATGGAGACATAGGACTTGCTGTAAAGTGAGCGATGAAGAGCTCCCCAGCTTTGCCTGGCCGCAGTGCCGCGCGCTGCAACTTCTTTGTGAGGCTTTGCACCCTGTTGGAGCCACGTCCCAAGATGCTTGTAACAATGAACCACTCTCAATTGGTACGAAGTCTGATCAATCTGCCAGGAGATCTTCATCTGTTGATCATGCAGGTGAACCTTGGCAGCCTTCGAGCCCTTGCCGACCATCGAAAAGATGGCTTCAGTTTTGCCCGGGGCAAAGTTGAGGAGGAGCCCTCGTTTCTTGGCAGCAACATCCATGGCATACACCGAGGCTTGGACAATGGCCTGCACCTGCGAGATGGAATTGGAGTGGATCGCAACCGCACAATCATCCACAAAGGCCAGATCAAGCATTGCTTCTTGAGGAACTTCACCAGGTCGAAGAAGATCGACGCAAGCCTTCGGATCTCCAGCCCGAAAGACTCCCGTAGCCTCTTGGGTTGCAGTACGCGCTTCCCGCAAAATCAGCCCCATGACCATGTTGTAGAGCAGGTCGCCAAGCGGATCTCCAGGCCGCGTGCCTCTGGTCGTACGGCATGGTGCATCAAGGCCACGAATGAAGAAGTGGGTGTTGGTGAGCGCATCTTTGAGCAACCGTCGAAAATGATCATCAATGCCCGCCGTCGCATCATCAGATCGCACTGCCTCAATCATAAAATCAATGTCTTGATCCTTCACTCGAAAGCGGTGAAGGGCTGCAACCAAGGACGTAGGGTAGTCCTCGTCAGGGAAGAGCGCTTGACGCAACACACTGTAGAAGGCCGACTTGATGTCAAAGAAGAGGTGCGCGTAAGGCTTCTTCGCTGATGTGGCCCAATGACCATGTGCCTGAAGGAAATGATGGGCCAGGTCGGCTCCCATTCTGCGCCTGCCGCCAAGTTGAAGCGAGGAGATGCCGTGCTCCCAGACCGTCACCAAATGAGAGCGAAGCGCCATGTGGTACAATTTGGCCGTGAAATTGCTGATGAAGATGCTGCGATATCCCAACGGATCAGCCGCATCAGCTTTTCCCTTAGATAAGGGAACTAAAAGCCCACCTTTCCATTCCAAGGGCTCTTTGCAATGTGCCACTGCTTTTGTCGTCAGCGCGCACAGCTGAGTGCAAAGAGGGCCGGCACCAGCTTTCAAAATCTCCGTGGTAATTCCATTGAGTCCAGGAACTTTGCCTCGTTTCAGCTTCCGCAGCAAATTCTGCAAGACCCAGGGAGAAGGAAACAGGGCCTGCTGGTGTATGTCAAGCGGCGGCCCAAGCCCTGGTCGATCAAGCCGTTGAAGCTCCTGCCAGTGAACTTGAGTGCCAGCCTCTATCTCGCTGAACTGACGCATCCAAAGCTGCTGCTGCTCCGAAAATGAAGTAGCTAAAGTCCCATCAGCCTGTCGGAGTGCGGGTAGAGGTCGGACCACAGTGGCCCTCTTGGGCTTTTTTGAGCCAAGCCTTGCCAAGCGCTGGTGCACCACTCTGAGGTCTCCAAGCTCACCTGCTTGCTGCATGTCGACCAAGATTTGGTCGTAGTGAACTTGTAGGTCTGCATAAACCTGTGCTTTGACAACCTTCTCGATGGCACGCAGCTCGATTTTGTAATCTTCGTCGTGCATAAGGCCCCAAGCACGCCCACAATCAAGGATGTGGCGCTTGAACTGGATGTTCGCCAGCGTGGTGGCTGTCAATTGCGGTCGACGACGCTTGCGTCCATGAGATTCGAAGAACTGCCGCGCAAGTTGCAGAACATTGGATTCATAGAGGCGACAATGCTCATCAACATTGATATCCCATGTAGGCAGCGGCAATGTTGCAAGTGCGGCCTGAAAATCTTCCACAATTTGCGGGTCACGTAGACGGTCAAAGTCCCAGCGGATCCTATCAGGAGGTCCTTCAGCAATGGACAGGTCACCAGCAACCGCCAAGCATAGCGGCAAATGATCTTCATGCTCAAACATCGTGTCATGGTCAGTGAGCACTTGCGTAGAACGGATCAGTGGCACCGCCGCAGAGGAAACCAAGATGTAGTCACGCCGAAGTTTTTTGCCTGAAGAATGCGTCCATGTAGAAGTCGGTCCATAGTGAAAGTCGTGGAAGGTTGAAGGGACCGTAAGCTGATGTTCATGCAGGAAGGCCTCAAAGATGCGTCCCTGTGGGTTCATCGGCTCAGCTCCATGCATCCCACATAGTTCAGTGTGTTCGGTGGCAAGTGGTGCATTTGCATCGACCAAATACCAAGCAAGGTCAGTGTTGACATTCTTTGCAATAAGGCCAGAGGTTTCCTCCCACCAAATCTGAATGTCTTCGATGGGTCGGTGCCCGGATCCTTCGGTTTTGGCAAGGCACGGTGCGTGAAGCACCACTACCGCAAAGGCAAACCCAGGGTACTCAAACCGCACAAAGAGCCGACGTGGATCTGCATGGGACACAATAACCTGAAAGTCGTCAAGGTGGATGTTGCGCCCAGATTCGGATCTGGCCAAAGGCAAACTGCGATGGCACCAAAGCTCACATCCAAACCGAGCCGCACCAGGACCAACATGTCCTGAGGACCAAATCTTGTAATGCTCTGACTGGAAAACTCCCGCAGGCGTTCTGGCCTCCTGTAAGCCAATGAGGTGGATGTTTTGCGCATGCCATTGCGCATCCAGTCGTTGTGTCCGCACACCAACACGACGCCCAACTTCCCTGGCATCACTGGTTGTCTCCAAGGCAAGCACGTTATCCGTGACAACCTTGAAGTCAATGCGGGCCATGGACGAAGATGGCGCCTGCAGTCTCAGCGGTGTTTCTGTAGGCTGCCCCGATCTCCGCAGCGATAATGGAAATTGCATGACTTGTCCATCACAAAGAGGCGGAAAAGCATGTAGCAGAGATCGAGGGCAATTTTGCATCCACGCCCAATGTGAATCAAACTTCTCCAAGGCCAGCGCATGCAATGGTGCCAACACTGTGGCTAGCTCAGCCGGGGTGGGCTGGTCAAGTGCAAACCCAGCCAGCCGGTCGGCCAGTTCGTTCCAAGGATGATGTCGGTGGCCACGAACTTCCGCAACGGACAACTTGTCCCCCAACCAGTAGGAGAAAAGGCGCATGACATTGGCCAATACAACATTGGAGGTGGTACCGCACTCAAACTGGGCAATGGCTCTGCTCAGACTCAAATCAGGTCGAATGAGAATCTTACCTGGGAGTTGCTGCGAATGCACAATGAGGAGCGCAACCACAAACGCTTGGAACTCGGCTGCAATGTTCTCCAATGATGTAGCTCCAATCCACAGCGCTGAGTCTGAATTAGTGACCACAGGGCCAGAGAGCCGTCCATGGAACATGGTGCCTTGATCAACCACTTGAATGATGACAACACTCCAAGCTGCAGAGGTAGAAGAGGTGGCACCATCAACATAAATCTCCCATTGTGCTTCGGCACGGGGCGGCACAGCAGCGGCATGCAGAAGCGCATCATATGTTTCCAGTGGAACATGCATACCATCAGGCAGGGGCAACAAAGGGATCTGCTCCTTGAGTGTACATGTAGCAGCCCAATTGTCATCATGCAGCCAAACCAACGTCGACCGATCATCATGGAAGGCAGGCCGATCAGGATCTCCATTGGGCACCAGGGATGCACATAAAGAAATTGTCACTGGAGAAGTCGCTAACGCAAGGGGTGCTGCGCCACTGCTGACTGTCTCGGGAGGAACAAGCGCTGAATAGAAACTCTCCAGCGTATGCCACAGCACTGCTGTCTGATGTACCATCTGTGTGGACTCCAAGTCAGCATGTGTATCTTCAACCAAAGAAGTGGAGACACTAGTCGTGGATTCCAGCAAGGACGTGGAAGACTGCGCAGGGAGCTTCAGTCTAGTTTGCAAGAAACCAACTGCATCATCTGTCGCCCCAAGCGCCATATCAGTAGGCAGGTCGACATCGCCTGGTTGCTGCCTGTCGGTGAGCTCCTCAACCACCACCGTGAAGCACAAGGCATGGGAAACCGGAAACAAGTTACCCGCAGTCAGGTCAGTGTGCCCAAACGAGGACCTGCATGACGTAGTAAGATCCAATGGAGGGCATTGAAATTCAACAACCGCCTGCTGCAGCAGCACCCAATGATCGATAACTCTTGGCAGAGTAAGGCAAACATGAGAAGGCACCCAGGGATCAGTGAACTTGTCCATGACCGTCAGGATACAGGAAAACCGATCAGGATGAGGTTGCTGCAGGAGGATTACATGTATGTGCACAGGGTTCTCGCCGCCAAGTGGTGTAGGAGTCACAACGAAGAGCTCATAGCCAACGTCTTGCAAGAGCCAATCATTCCAGCATTCAAGGATGCGCGGAATCCAAGCAGAGAAGTCAGGGGGAAGATACACAACTCGACCTGCTTCTGACCAAGGCATCCTGACATGATCTGAGTACCACACTTCAGCAGCAATACCGCCAGGAAAGTGCAAGGCATTTTGACCAAAGAAGAAAGCCCAAACTTCTGGTAATGTTCTCCATTGTGTCGGCCATGGAATAGGAATTGGACCCTCCACAAGGGGAGCTTGGACCGGAATTGGCAAAGGAGCAGGAACCGTTGAAGAGCATGCAAGGTGAGCGTCAGCTAAGTGATCTCCAGGCACAATGGGCTCAACGGTGTTCTCCTGTGTCCTGGTCCGTCCCCATCTACGCACAGTCTGCATCAACGAGTTGGCACTCACCGGGAGCACTGTGCGAGGCACGTATTGGTCTGCTGAGCTGGCCGCTCTATCATCACCTTCACAATGAACAGGTTTGATGTGCAACTCAATGCTAACCGCAGACGGCAGATCATGCCTGATGAATTGCTGCATTGGGATTCCTCCGACATTGGCTCGACACCTTTGCGTCTCGCACACATGATTGATCTCCAAAAGGTCAATGACGTCTTCTGTGCAAATCCATCTTGGGATCGACTTGCCAACTTGAAGCAGGCGATCATCGCGTGGACCATGAAAAACGGCAGAAAGAACTCCAGCAACACGAGCTTCACAAGGGTGTTGCTCGATCATGATGTGGATGGCATCAATCCGGAATGTGTCCTGTGGGGGTCTGGCGTGAACCACCGCAATGCTGGTGGGCACATCCTCTTGTAGGAGAGCATTCCACGGAGCATACAAATCTTGAAGCCAAAGATTGGAGATCTCGTCCAGCCGCACCACTTTTGCATAAGGACAATGTGTGTACGTTTCATGGTTGATGAACCAAGTCCAAACATAAAGAATGGGGCCCTCCTCCTCAAACTCCACAAGAGCTTCTTCATGGAAAATGTCTTGCAAAGAGTGGAACCATCGAGTGTCCAGTGTGGATGGGCTCGTCCTTGGTGGTGGAGCTGGTGGGTGCTGATCGCTAAAACCACTGGGAGCTGGTACTGGTGCAGGTGCTGGCGAAAACGGAGGCATTCCAACCGGAGCCAACGCGCGCTGTAGACGATCTTCCGCAAGATGGACAGCCTGCAAAGTGTTGGTGCCGTCAATGGGAGGAGGCACGATTACTCGCAAATAATTGCCATGCCGCATGGTCAAAGGGCCTGGACGCAAAATGGGCCATCCTCTCCCATTAAGGAACACTAGGCAGCGATCTTGTTGCAGTCGGCAGTAATGTTGAACTCCAGCAATGCCCAAAACAGCTTCACGTGAAACATGAAGTGGCACACGGACAACACGTCGTGCAGCTGCCGGCAATGGATTCAGCTCCCCTGGCACTGGAGTAAAGTGCACCTCCACATCAAGAATGATCAGCGCATCGGATGATGCTGCTGGCAAATCATTAATGGATTGCAATACAAACGAAAAGTCAGCCACTTGATCACCCACCATCATTGCACGTACTGGATGAGCCTGCAATAGGCTGGCAGGCACGACGCCCATGCGGCGAGCCAGCTCCTGCAGCATTGGCACGCCTGCAGCATTGTTCAGGAAGATGTGCAAAGGGGGATGCCGCAGCCTGTAGAAATGGCAATTGAAAAGCGGCCCATGTGCATCAACATTGCCAGTAGGGGGATCGGAGGAAGGCGATTCCCCAGGTCCACCATCACCTTGATCATCTCCATCAGGTCCAGCGTCAAAATGATCCTCATTGGTTCCACCAGGCATGCTAAGAACTTGAACAGCTGCTTGTGTGCTCGACGCAGCCTGTGAGTTGCCAACCTCCAGCTGCGGGTCACGTGGAATCTGGATCATGAAAGAATTGCCAGGCCGCATGTGATGTTGCGGGTTGGTATCAACAGGGATCGTGTTCCATCCATGATAAATGTTGCATGCACGGCCTGAAATCGGAGCACAAAACTGATGCACCTCAGCCGCATTGACAATGTGATAGCCGCTAACCCAGGGAGGAAAAGACGCTGCAACGATGAAAGTTTGCAGACCATCAAAATCGTCCATGAAATGAACCGAAACCAGCCCTGAGAACCGCGGTTGATGCAATCCTTGAGACAAAATCACATCGAGAGCCACAAACTGATCTGCTTGACCACGAAATGGCATTGGCGTAGGCAATGTAAAGGCTTTCGGCACAGTCACGTCTACCAAATCAGCCCATGCATTGACGATCTGGTGGATCCATTGAGTTTGGTCTGGGGCAAGATGAACCAGACGTGGGCGGTCATTCCGGAGAAAAGTCTCGTGATGGATGTACCATGTACGGATAATGACGCCCTGCTGAGCCAAATTGGCAGCTGTCGCCAGTGAGGGGTCCATCTGCGCCAACATGTTGTTCGTGAAGTCCGGGCGTGGATTGAAATGCTGACCTGGTAGCGGAGCAGGGCGATGCATGTCACCATCATCATCCGGAATGTGTGGAAGATTCACGAACTCATCCATGATTCTGAGCTGCGAATTGGGGACATCAGCATGATCGCTAAGATGTCCTGGAACTTGAAACGCCGTCATTGAATGCCATGTCAAAGGAAAGCATGGTGGCCGAAATTTTCGAAGCACTTCAGGAGGCTGATCAGTCCAATCCAAAACCAATGACCATGGCTTCATAGCCCAACATCGGAAGGCATGCAGTGGCACAATGGTGGGCTGCAAATCCCCAATGCAGACTTCCGCCAATGGACAAAACTGAACATGTTTGATAGGGCCTCGATGCTTGTTGACCGCCTTCAACGAAGTCGAGCGCTGTAGCGGCTGGCCCAGGTCAAAGGCAAGGGCAAGAGCCGATTCGTAGGCTTTCCACTCACTGACAAAATTGGGCTCCTCAGTGATGGAGTGCAGCCATTTGGAGACAATTGGATGCTGGTCACCTGCCAAAGGTGAGGCATAAAGCCCTAGGTGGGAGTACTGTGTAGTCACTGACCACCGGGCGCACCAAAATGCGGTGCACTTGGCGACAAGGCCGAACCAGCTGGAGCAGCACCTGCGGGAACTTCGGCTGCTTGTTCTGTATTGACTCGTGGACGCTTTGCCCGCTGTTCTTCCTGCACCAACTCTTCGGTCTGGTGCTGGAGAGCAGACATGGTCTCCACAAGATTGGTAAGGCCTGATGCGATTCGTTCTGCTGCTGCCATTGGGACATCCTTGAGGTCCTTGAACTCCTCGTCGTCCGAAATGGTATGTGGGCCCGTAGCATCGACTGGCACCATCCCAGCAGCATCGATCTTCGCCTCGTTCATGGCATCCCGAGCTTGCACAAAGGTCTCCTTGGCTTTCTGAATGCGCTCGGTGAGCTGTGCCTCCTGCGCCTGGAAATTGGCAGTGTGGCTCTGCCAAAGCTTGAGGCTTTCCGCAAGGAATGCCTTCCAGTGCGAATGCAACTGAGCACGAGCTGCAACTGCATCGTCGTATACTTGGCGTGCATCGTCCATTGCATTCACAGCTAAATGCATGGTTTTGCGATTGGACTTTGCCTCTTTGACACACACCTCTTTGATGTCCTCCTGCACGTCCTCGGGGATCTCCATGCCACGGTCTTGATGCTTCTTGAGCTTCAATGTCAGTGCCCGTAGTTTGAGAGCATCCTCGGAGGGTGTTGGAAGCACTGGTGCCTGAGGAGCATTTGCGATGGCCACTGCAGGATTCGGCAAAGATGGCACTGGCATCGCTTGCCCCAATGGTGGGGGTGTAGTGGGCGGTGGCAAAGGGGGCTGTGCTGCAGCAATCTGTGCTGGATACTGCTCCTGACCCTTTGCTTTCGCCTTTTTCCCACGCCGCGATTTGCGGCGATTTCCATTGCCACCTTGCCTCTGTCTGGGACTCTGCGATCTGCCATGTCCAGTCGAATTCGACTGAACCCAAGGCTCTGCCGGCCAATGCCATGTCTGCGCATAGGCCGGGGTCTGCTGCTGACGATACGTCCGAGGCGAACGTGGCGCATGTTGAGCTTCTGCAGGTGTTCCATATGTCCAGGAGGTTCTGCAATCCGGGTAATTCCATGCATTTTTCCGATTCTTCCGTCCACAAGGACAATACCAGGGCATCGCCTCCATGGCTGCACTGATAGAGCGAAGTAGATGAGGATCTCGTGAATGGTGGCTGGCCAACCGGCGATGCAAGGTCCAGAGCTTTTGTGGTGAAAGTACCACGAACCCAGCTCTGTGCAAAAACCAGCGGCGCCTTGCCAATGCCCTGCCCCTCCTCAAACGCCTCCTCGAAGTTGGCGTAATTGTCCAGGAAGAAGGTCACCACAAGGAGGAGCCAAAAGAAGGACCCAAACATGTAGTGCCCCCGCAGCGCCCAAGCCAAGTGCCGCCACAGCGAGCCCGACTGTGAGGACAAAGGCCAGGAAAAAGTGCCGCGATGCGCAAAGGCAGCTGCACGCAATTGCAGCTACCCGCGGACCACGCGGCAGGTCCGCTAAGGCAGATGGAAACAAGGGGGAGTCCGAGGGGCCCTTGATCCAGAACCTTGAGGCTTGAGGTCCCCAAATACAGTTTGACTGTATAATAAAGAAATGCAGAATGTAAACATGTGGGGATGTGCAAAATGGATCCCCATATGTGTTCATTGCATGATATTATAACCTATATATATATATTTACATACGTACACCACATGCTCATTAGGTACATACACTACATGTGCATTAGATCCACATCGATTCCAGTAAAATCCCATAGAATCACCATTCATTTTTTCATCATCACTGGATTGGTGGGGTGTCCGACGCACATTTTCCCAGCAATCCAATCCCTGGTGAATTTCCATAAAAATCACATGAAATCCCATGCGATCCCGGTAAAATCCGAGTAAAATCCGAGTAAAATCCGAGTAAAATCCGAGTAAAATCCGAGTGAAATCCCACGAAATCCCAGCATTTCCAGGATTCACCCACCTTCTGTGGCGCGCTGAGCAGGGCAGTGAGGCAGGCGCCTGGCTGCAAGAGGCCCAGGCTGGAGACCTCTTCGTCGCCCAGAAGCTCGTGTCCCTCGAACCTCATTTCCCGGAAAATCCCTGGTAATCACTGGAAAAAAAATGAAAATATTGGAAAATCATAGAAAAACCATAGAAAATCATGAGAAATCAATGGAAAATGATGAAAAATCTTAGAGCATCATGGGAAATCACTGGAAAATCAATGGTAAGATCTCTGATACGGGGGCGCTTTGAAAATCGCTCATAAGAAATCACAGCAAGTCATGGCTTTCGAGTCGTCAAGATCTGGGTCCAATGAGTACAAGCAACACGAGGCGAAGGGTGGGCACCACCAAGCCGGAGCCGGGATAAAGTTTGGACGCCAGATACTTGGCTTCGTGAACTGTGTCCCCTTCCTTGGCTACGTCGCGGCTACGTGTTCCCCTTGGAGCCAGCGAGAAATCCACCACCTCTGGTGGAGCTTCTTCGAAGACTCCAATGGACAGCACGGAGGATCATCAGCCCATGTTTTTTTTATGGCTGACTTTGCCACCATTCTCCGACCCAAAAAAAGGAAACTCGGTGGACCGTCTTGATCCCTTCAATATGAAATACCCCTCAAATAACCCTTATATGAATCCCAGGTTGAGTAATCATATTGGATCTACCCTTTGATTTAACATGGCAAAGGACAAATACCCCTCTGCAAATGATTTGCCGACTATTTAACCATCGCCATTTTTGAATACCCTTCGTGAAAATCAGAGGAGCGATCCGTCACAATCAATCATAATCAACCCATTCCATTCCCATGTTTTCTGATCCCATGTTAAACCATCTTAAAACCATCTTAAATGGTGTTCAACCATGTTCAACCATCATTTACCCTCTGGTAATTTAACAGTTTGCTATTGAAAATGACCATTTATGGTTGATTTACCCATTGAAAATGGTGATTTTCCATAGTTATGTAAACGTTTACCAGAGGGTAAATGGTGTTCAACCATGTTCAACCATAATTTTAACCGGTGAACAAAACCATTCAAAAGCCGAGCTTCTCCCAGCAAGACCTCGCCCAGCAACTGGCCGGACAGCAGGGTCACCGGCACCAAGGTCTCGTTCGTCGGATCAGGAACTGTGACCCTTTAAGGAAAATCACCTCTCTTCATTACGGTAACGAGCTAAATCAACGAACTATTTATGCCCATGTTCGGAGGGTTGTGGGAAGCGGTTATATATATATATATTTAAAAAAAAAGTGGTTCATAAGCCTCTCAAAGCCTTAGATGAATTTAGTAAGTCTCCATTTATAAGTGGGCTATCTGCACTATCCTATGTATAAATGGGTTATACTAAGTCTAAGTGGGATGATCGGTTTCTGAAATTGGGTATACCCATAGGCCCTAGAAATGGGATGTGAAATGTGTAAAATGACCCCCACATGGTTGGTTAATGGGATGGTTTCCAGCTTGTCTATCTGTTTTGGCCCTGGTTTTTTTCAATAATGAATGATATGATATGTTTGATGAATACATGAATATACAGTAATACACGTCTCAATAATCTCAATATATCTCCATAATGACTATCTATCATGGTGAGCAGCAGAACAATGATGCTAAGATTATGCAGGTCATCACGGCGCCGATCGCCTGCGTCGTGGCACTGGAAGAGCCATTGCTGACAGACATGTGAAATGATTGTCCCAAAGGATCAACATTCACAATTAATCACAATTATATAAGAATTCTAGCCAAAGTAGGATCAGAATTGTAGCCAAAGTAAGATCTGATTCTATAACACCTTCCATGTTCGTGCACGCTGGCACGCCGTGTGCGCTGATGCTGTTGACTGTTGACTCAGGTCACCAAAAAAAAAGTCATCAGGTCACCTGGGTTGACGCACTTTTTTTGCGCCAGCATCTGACACAGTTCACCACTGAAAAATCATATGACATGCGACTGCTGAGGCTGGACACGGATTATTTCATGATTTTCCTTAATTGCCATTCTTGGGTTTCAACTTCAACTTCCTGGTTTCTTTATATTGATATCAATTATATCATATTAATTCATATTATATCATCATTATCTATGTTGCTAATCTGCAGGTCCAGACCAACTTGGCTGTGAAGTATCAGCGCTGAGAGCCAAAAATGGGTAGAACCCGTGATGGTACGCCCTGCCTAACTTGGGGGTAACCCTGTCAAACGTTGATCATCGTTGATCTGACTATGGCTATGGGCTGGTCATTGAATGGTCCAGCTCCAATCAGCTCCAGTCTAAGGTTTTGACATGATCAAACTCGTTCTCTTTGGCCCCAACTGTTATGTACCTCGGATCCCGTTGCAATGTTGACAACGTTTAGGATGAATGAAAAAAATGTGCCCCGACTCTAAAAGCAGATGGATACGCCAGTCTCAAAAAATACATGAATTCTGCCATGTTCTGTGTGTGTTGTTTAAAGAAAGCAATCACGGCTGGCAACTCTGTGATGCTAAGGCAATGCAACTCAAAGGCGAAAAGCGAACGCCAACGGCGCCCATATTCGAGGCAATCTGCAGGGGAGAATGGAGCTGACAGGCATATCCTCCCGCAATCTAACAATCTAACGTGACAATGGGAAAACCATGGACACTCCAAATTTTCTATAGGCAATCAATATATATATGTATATATATATATTGTGTGTGTGAACCTTCCAAAAATTACGGGTCTTCTATTGACAATCCGATGGTTTCCACAACTGAAAATGATATATTAATGAGTGGGTTCCTCTCTGCTAATTGTTGGTTGTTTATTGCAATCTTGCTGTTTACCGAAACTAGGATTCTAGAGGTATCATATCTCTACATGCATGAAGGGAAAAAATCCCCTTGGCACGCAGTGATCCCTGGAACCCTCTTGCCCAATAAATTTGGGAATCCAGCCATCATCCTGCCCAAGAATTCTCCAAACATGCACAAGAACAGAAAAATTCGCAGCTGGTTCCAAGAAACCTATCAGTAAAATCTATATATGTGCCAGAAAAATCCAGAAAATATATCAATAACACAATCTTGTGCCAGAAAAAGATCAATCACCTGCTGCATTGTCCAATTTGGTGGCTCCAAAGATGGCGCGTTTCTTCCAAGCCTTCACCAAACCTCCAACTTTCATGAAGGAGCGCAGGGCGCGGAAAAAGAGTCGCATCAAATTCTCCTTGGCACCGGAAGCATACGGAAGGGCGCCCTAGGGCGCCAAGCTCCAACGCCCGTGGATTGGGCAAAGTGGTGAGAAATGGATGAAATCAATGGGCAAGTGTGCTATATAGTAGTAGAGTCAAATTAACTCATGTTCATCCCATTCATAGTCCATAGTTAACCAAAGTCACATTAAGCTAGCAGGCATAAAAAAGTGGGAGTCCGGAGGTGTCAGCATCCTACATTTCTACATTTCTCAAAGAATCCAAAAGAGACCATGATTTTTGGGCGCCTCTGGGCTCCATACGATGGTTCGGCGCTTGGTCACACTTTTTGTTGGCACATGTTGGCACATTGAAGTCACTGTGAAGACAAAATGGCAGAAGCAAAATGAAAGGTTGATTTTTACCCTCTGGTAAACTAACATAGCTATGGAAAATCACCATGCTATTAATGGGAAAACTCACTATTTCTATAGCCATTTTCAATAGCTTTTTGTATGTTTACCAGATTTTTAGGCCCAAAAAAAAATCGAAAAAAACATGGTCATCCCATGCTTCCACCGAGCATCATGGCGCCAGTTGACCAAGGGGTGGCCATCAAAAAAACCTCCCACAGATCCTGGTGATCGCTGGTACAAGGCCAAGAAATTCAACCAGAATAAGAGATAATCAATATATAATACTATCCAAGAATATCTAATAATATACAACAAAATATGATAATATATGATCATATGTGATAACATGTGATAATAGGTGATAATATATAATGAAATATAAATAATGTATAGCAATAATGATAAAAACATCATACATTGTAATATAATAACATACTTTTGCGTATAATCATATATGATGAGATATAATGAGATGTAATGAGATGTAATGAGATATAATGAGATATAATGAGATATAATGAGATACGATAGAAATAATATTAATTATATTGTATAGTTATATAAGATTTCATATATCTAAGATATGATATTGATTAGTCTATATAGAAATATCAAATCTAGAAAGTTGACACCTACAGCACAGATCCTTAAAATGGCTGCGACATTGTGCAATGCGAAAATGCGATCAAAGGACAGCCCTATTCGCAATGGATGGAGGAACTGTCACATGGTAAACCCGGGTACCCGGGTACCCCTGCTTGAATTGATGAATTTCATATGAAGGGATGAAATCGGATGAAATGCTCTCAGCTGCACCATGTCAGAGAATCCCACTTCTGACTAGCAGACCATACTGACCAGGATCTTAAAAATTTCCAGGGGATGAACTTGGAAAACTACTGCTGGTATGCTCCAATCAAAGATGTTTCCCGAAAGCTTAACATGTGAGCCATGGTCAATACTCACTATATGGTTGATGGTCATCCCATCCATAATAAGGATCCTTATTGATGAACTGCCACTTCACCATTTGATGTCTTTTTGCATGTTTTCCATTTGAGCTGCATTTGAACATATCCTGATCTGCAGCTGCCCCTTTCAAGCATTTGACAATTCGCGACTTGAAGGA
>Ga0126342_10005308_pt1:2500-22402 | contig 22402 bp, 22 predicted proteins | sample Cyp1metagenome_FD_92528 | JGI IMG/M metagenome (GOLD analysis project Ga0126342, IMG submission 92528) | Coral microbial communities from Lord Howe Island, Old Settlement Bay, Australia - Cyphastrea 1 metagenome | ecosystem: Host-associated > Invertebrates > Cnidaria > Coral ...
TTTTGGAGTGGACGATAATATGCACAATAGCAATTAATATGCACAATGTCATGTCCAAAAAAATATGTGTTGGACATGAAATATCACCGTTTTAGTTTGGTGGTGTGGAAAAAATTGGACAATTCCCAACCCCTGATCCGGAGGTGTCCTAAGTCATTGGGGTACCCCAAATCATCCAAGTCATGGACCATGGATGACCATGACTTAGTATTGAAAGATATTGAAATCCATGGTGACTTGGGCGTGCCATTTTAAGAACGTCCCATGTATCAATGAAATATACAAGAACAACATGTAATATTATGTAATATAATCTTGCATCATATTATCGAGTATATTGATGTAAACATCCATATATATATATACATACATATACATATACATATATACATATACATTATACATATACATATACATATACATATATAAATGTATAATATAGTATTTATGTATGTATATATAATGTTTACATGGCGCATATAGTTGGCATCTATAGAAGTTCGAGATATCTCAAGTTTGCTGGTGTATAATCTGGTTTATGACCCGATGAACTATTGATAGGGGGTTATTAGCCAACTTGTGACTATAGATTGATGTATTTAATTTACCAGGTGATCAACTGATCAACTGAATCCCGTTGTATAATTACAAGTTGTACCACCAAATATGATGGGTTATATCAATCGTTGTAAAACCACGTAATCTAGATTTGCTCAGTTTGAATTAACCCTGGTGCTGGTGATGATTGCAGGGGACTATACTAGCAAATATCTCGGGGATCATTGAGCCATATTTTTGGGACGGGTTCGCTGGGACCCGATGAAATGTGGTCGAAAAGGCTGAGGCAAAGATGACCAGATCTATGGTCCTTTGTCCAACCAATTCTTGCCTCCCCATATCCAAATGATTCCAAATGCTTTCCTGGGCCTGTCAAAGTCTGGCAACGCAGCAACGCAGTCTGACACCTAGATGTCCATATCATCCCATATTTATATACGTATATAGCATATATATAGCATTACATATCCATATCATCGCATATCATCCAGTATCATCCCATTTATATGCGCTTGACAAGGACATGAAACATTGTGACATGAACAGCATGATCCTCCGGAGGATCACAATTGACAGCTAGCCATTGGAGCTCGTGACGATTCCATCACCAGTCACAGAATTGGGTAAGGCTCGAACCAGAAAAAACACCTCCAACCTTCCCAAAAAAATATCATCTACAGTTATGTACATATAAAATCATATGAATATATATCCATAAATTAATATAGTTATATAATGTTATATATATAATTATATATATATTCAATGTTTATACATATATATATACATAACAATCACCAGTCCAGCTGGCTCCTGCTACCCAGCTACCATTTTTTCAGAAACGGCCAAGGTCATTCTGGCAGCAGCGTCCGAGAGGCTCCGGGTCATCATTGGTCCTTTCACTTCACCATGGGTCCCTTGGCCTTTGCTAATCGCTGATGCCATGCTGAAAAAAATGGATGAAAAACATTGAACAAAACCCATGGAGAATAGATGATTTACCCATATGACATGTAGAAAATAGATGGAACATAGATGATTTATATACATTTCTGCGAAATTGTCCATGCTCCATGGCAAAGTGTCAAATTATCGAAGGGTATTAGGGTATCCGGAAAAAAATGAGAATTTCAGATTTTGCCGGGGGTGATTATATGCGGGAGGGTGTTTTGGGCAAAGAAACTTGGGGTCCAACTTCAACATCACGATCTGAATATCCTCTGCCAATCAAACATGGCAATAGAAACTCATGCGTTTTAGATGATGTTCCCAGCTTCATACACCTACGTTTACAGTGGATTTCCCATAGTTGCCCAATAATTTTCTCATAGTTTTCCCATATTTCCATGATGTTCCCATTCATACACCATTTGTAGGACTTTCACTTGCCATGGATGACCGGAGGGTAGCTTTCAGGTATTCTCAGCTTGTCCATTGGCTCCGTTCTGGGCTTGACAGCTGCCTACCAATCCTGCGTCCTTTGGCGACGCGGAGACGGGCTGGAAACTTCTTCGAAGATCCCCTCAAATCCCATGGTTTATGCTAGTTTATGTTGGTTGATCATCACCACTAATATCACTAATATGGGTTTGAAAAATAGGTTACCCATGATTACCCCAAAATTTGATGATCATCATTTAACCCATCAAAATAGCCATTTCCAGTCACGTGTGCGTCTTGTGACAGCTCATGCCGTAATCCGTAATCCGGCTCAATATAGTCTTTCAGTGTTTCAATAATGCATGTGACAAGGTTTTGTCCTTGCCTCCCCTGCTCAACTGCATCGAGTCAGTCCTGGAGAAACGACGGTGCTCAGTAATGGTATGAAGTGCTGAGTTCACATTCTATATATGGAGCGGCAATGTTGAACATGACAAGTTCCTAGGTTCCTAGGTCAGAAACATTGCAGCGTTACATACGGTATACCCCATCTTGTAATTCGCTAGTAGATATATCATGATAGAATACATAATACATAATTGTGATAAACCATTATATATATATATATGTACATATATTATATACCCCATATATAACAATATATATATATATATCATAATTACCACATTGCTAGCATAAGCCCCAGTCCTATTTTTGCAGTGCACTTTGGAGTGCGTCACTGGAGTGTGCCAAAACTTCCCTGGCGCTCAGGTCAAAGTGCTTCGTCACGGCTGACATCGTGACGAGCACTGGCACCTTCTTCCACGTCATAATGCTGGTGATATCTTTGGAAGCCTTCCAGTACATTAAACATCATTAAACTATATATATATATCACAGAAAGTTGTTGAGGATAATATAGGATAACTGATAATCATGATGGTGATATCTTTGGAACCCTTCCATGTGCATCTATATCCAACTAAAAAATCCTTGAAGAACAGAAACTCCATAATGTTGCCAAGTGCAACCATGGTTGCTAAGGTGATGCCATACGCCATACGTTTCAGTTGCAAATTTTATCAAGGGTGCCACTACGGCTGAACCATAGCTGTCGTGGCCACCACTGCACGACAGTGGTCTACTTGTTCGCCATGGGTCAAGGATGGAGTTCGAAACTCGTTTGAGGCAGGTTTATCCATGTTCCTTAGAAACTTCACTAGAGGTTAAGTTATCAGACATGGACATGTTTTATCATTTGTTCATAGATAGTCGAAGTATGCTGATTCTCCAGCGCGTGACATAGAAATGAACTAGATCGGCTACTGAACAGGACGACCATGTCGATTTTGCCTGCACGTATAAAATTCAAATCCGTCGTTGGCTGTAAATGTGGTTGTACAGGGACATACTGACTGGTAAGATCTGGTAAGATCTGGTAAGCAACTATCTATCATACTGGGACTTATCGCATTTTCGCTGGATTTGTATACAGATGGTGTTCCGGTTTAGGTTTTTCACAGATGCCACAGCAAGCGCATTGGATACCCAACTTGACTCCTGGCGACATGTACAAAGAACATGGGCCCACCCATTTCAACGGAGCTGCAGCAAACAAGGCTCGGTTTTTTCAAGAAACTGCAGATCAGAGGCTGATCTGCTGTGCTTGAAACATCTTGAAACAGATTCCCAACCCTTGCAAGTCATGTTCTGATAAGAAGATCACATCAAATCACATCAAATCACCATAAATCGCCCTCGATGGGGATGTTTTTGAAGCGCGCAGCGGGGGAAAGGGTGGAGATGCTGTGGACATAGCTTGATCTTCGAAACCGTTGGCCGTGGAGAAAAAATGGTCGAAACCATGGCGAGCAGTTGCCACTTCAGCCTGAGGCTGATGATGGTTCTATTGAAGATTCATCAAGATTCACACCCAAAATTGCCCCAAAATTCAACATGGAACCATATGGAACCCCACTTTTATGAGAGATGATTTTCCTAATATGAATATGGCCCTGTTGCTGTTCCATGTTGAATTACCGGAGCGTAAAAACTATTTTCAGAAGATGTTGCCTGTGTAGAATTTCTTCAAAACTGAACATTTTAAGCGATTGGAATCACGGTGTTACCTTCGCAGTTTATTGTTGCCTGCTGAGCAGTTGCACGTACTGACCCGGGATGTATGCATGGATGGATCGACGGATGTAGAGTTGGATGGATAGATGGATAGATAGATCCATAGATCGATAGACGGATAGATAGAGAGATGGATAGACAGACAGATAGGTAGGTAGATAGGTAGATAGACAGAGACCTAGATCTATCTGTATCTAGAGACCCTCACCTGGCAGATAGGTAATACAGGTAGATCAATAGATCGATCAATCTCCGGGAGGTATCTGGTTCCAGCGGCCCGAGAGGTTGGCCCTGACGCCGGAGTTCCCAGGGAGGGGCCACTGAAGAGGGGGAAATCCACCACTGAAATGCTGTAAAAATGCTGGGGAAACTTATGATTATGATAATCTTACTGGGATTTAGTGGGGTTGAATGATGTTGAATGGGGTGGGAAATGGAGTTTTATGATGTTTTATGATGTTTGGATTCTGTCGGATTCTGTGGGGTTGAACAGGGATATAAATGATGGGAAGGGAGCCCTAAAATCCCATGGAGAAGGAACCATGATTTGCTGGCACTGTTATCTTGACTAAACATGGAATCGATTACTTTTGGATGACTCGGATGGGCAGAGTGCAGAGATGAAGAAGACACACAGTTGACAATCTTATCTATTGTATTTCTTTCCCCACCTGCCAGGTGAGGGTCTCTAGATTTTATCAGTTGAACTCCAGATGTCAGTGGGCACTGCCGGACCTCAGCTGCGAGCTCCAGATCACTGAGATCTGGCGCTTGCGGTTGAGGTCCGGCAGTGCCCATGTCAGAGAGAATGTCAGAAGAAATGCCAGATACTGGAGAATTCCAGAATAGAACATCAGATAGAATGCCAGAATGAACGCCCGATACAATGGCAGAATAGAATGTCAGAATAGATGCCAGATAGAATGCCAGAATAGAATGTCAGATAGAATGCGACATAGAATGCCAGAATCAATGCCAGAAAAAATGTCAGAATAGATGCCAGATAGAATATCAGAAAGAACGCCAGAAAGAACGCCAGATAGAATGCTAGAGAAAATTCCAGAATAGATGCCATAGGATGTCAGGATAGATGCCAGATAGAATGCCAGAATAGAATGCCAGAATAGAATGTCAGATAGAATGCCAGAAACGAATGTCAGAACATATATGCCATATATACTTCCAGATGAGATATCAGAAACTATGACGATCAAAAAATGTCACGGTGGGGATCACTCGAAGTAAAGTAATTCTAATTTTTGAGAGCTGTGTATCTGTTCATCCTTCTTCTTCTTCTCCTTCTTCTTCCTTCTTCCTTTTGCTTCCTAGTCTTGCTGCTGCTGCCTTGAGCAGGTTTCTTGAGAATCCTCGTTGTTTGAAAATCGTTTCACTGATTTTTGGAAGTATCGCTTTGTGTAAAGTCTTCATCGGAAAGCATCGGAAAGCAACAACACATGGCTAGTATATCCCCTTATATCCCCTGTATATCTCCGTCATATCCACAATGGGAATAGCCATGGAATGGAATGTATTCCATGAATTTGGTAGTAATGTATAACTAACAATATATAACTAACTACAGGTAACATAATGAGCAACACATATTTGTATGAAGCTCAACGGAGTACAACTATAACTTGCAATTGCTTTCCAGTTCTAGTTACATTTCCCTGTAAATATCTACAAGTAACACAGCAACAACTACATATAGGTTTGGGTCAAAAATTGGTACCCAACAAAAACTGGATGGTGAATGATTAAATAGATTTACTGTAAATCTATGGTCCCCCAAGGTCTTCAATTTTGACCCATACCCATAAAACTATTGTTATTTTCCAGTAGCAGGTCTTCTTTTTGGAGCACTTGCTGGTGACGCCCAACAAGTTCCGACCCATCACCTTGGGTGGCTCCGCTGAGATTTTTTGCTAACGGGTGAGTTGAAAAGATATGGAAAATGGTGGGAATATGGGAGATAAACGTCGAAGAATCGGCGGTATATCGACCATAATTCAAGGAAAACTGGGGAGATGGGATTTGATGATGGTTGATTAAAAATATTAAAAGAACACCTCAAACATATTCAAACATTGGGGATATAATGGGAAGATGGTGGAATAATGCGGTGGAATTGAAGGGAAATGGGGATAAATGATGGGATCTAGTGGGATGTAGAAGCAATTGTGGATGATTCAGGTGTGTTTCAATCTGGGCATCCCAAAACTGCAAAATGTGAGGGGTATCCCCAGTATCCTCCATTTTTGGACAAACGATGATCTTGAAAATCCATGGGAAAATCGAAACACATGGCAGAAGTTCATGTAATATGCGTTGAAATATGCGACATCGTGCAGCTATTAGTCGAGGTTTCCAATCTATGGCTACGCTGCTACGCCCCTACGCCCAGTCATGGACCATTGGACTATGTATCCCTCGACTTGGGGATCCCCAAATTCCAGCTCTCGGATGTATAAAGTGTTTCAGCACCAATACTAGGAAGTGAACCACAAGGGTGGGATGACATTCCCCTGGTTTGACTCTGGCACTTGCAGTATTTTGTTTACGCAAATCTATAATTAGATATGTATGATTTATAATATGATGTATGATGTATGTATGTATGATTACATACATAATATCAATAATATCTGTGTGTTAGTTATGTGTTTATTGATGTGCTTAGTTAATTATTTATTATATACAATCATATAGAAAATAGATACATATACCCATAGATTTTGTTCGATTCTCTTTAGCGTGCATAATAGATTCGTTTCATGCAACTCCTCAGTCGCACAGACTCTCTATCCGTATCGTGACGTCTAAACGTATTACTGCCACGCCAATTAGTTTTGGCCAAAGGTTTTGGTCAGAGAATTACGATGCTTATGTTGTTAATAACTGTTAATTCTCAACAATGTATGTTTATTGCTCTAATCATATCATCAGATCGTTATCTATCTGGTGAATTATGATGTTTCATGTTTCTCTTAGAATTATTTTTGTGCCATGGACGCGTATTGGACTAGATTAAGCCATGAATTGGCAGTATTTGGGGGCCATTCATCAATCTTCACAGGGATTTATGTACCCATCATGTTTGGATTCCCACTATGGGATGGGTGACCATAGCACCTTCATCCAATGTATATAACTTGACCATTGTTGATGTTTAGTCCATATTATCCCGAACACAATCCCTGTTGTTGAGGGTCAAATCCGATCGTTGTTTCCCATGTTTCATGAACCATGACACATGAAAAAAAAAAGTTGGATACTTATTCCCAATTACCATCCAGTAAATTAACATAGACCCTGCCAGATAGGGATTGAAAGATTAGCTTCCACTAAAGATTGGTGATTTTCAGGGTCTATGTTAATTTACCAAAGGGTATCTGAAATACCATTAAATCCCTGATCCTCAGATCACTAAATCCACATTTCATACTGCGAGGCACGGGAGGTGACAAGCTAAGACTCAATAAACATTCCGCCCACCTTCACGGCGCCTTGGATTCCTTGGATTCCGTGGATGTCTCCCATAAAAATGGTGATGACTGGGGCATGGTAAACATGACATTGTTTTACCCACATACCCACGGCGTTCTGAAAAGTGACTCCAGGATGGATATCATTCGCAGCTCTATTCTGAACATGGGATGATGGAAACACCCTGAGGCAGCACCCTTGAGATCACCTTACTTCCCCATACTGAACTTGTCTCAGCATAGCATGCCACTCTGGCATCACATTCCAGCCTTGTGTTTGGATTTCGTTTGGAATATGGAAACAAAAATTGGGAAAATGTGGAACTCCCGTCTGCAATCAAGGAAAAAACATCCGCAACACTGACATCATGCTGGTGTCACTTGAGTAAAAGGCATATCCAGAGGTTTGTAAATGTCCTACAGTTTCACATCACTACCCACAAAAAAAAAAGGAAGATGTCATCTCCAACAGGTACCTTTTCAAACGATGTTCAAAATCGCCAAAAGTATCTGTTCGAGATGAAATATCGCCTTGTTTGCTGGGTGATGTGAATAATTTGGGCATTTAGCGGTTTCCAATCCATGAGGGGTATGCCCAAATCATCCAAAATTAGACCATTCTAGTCTTGAACCCCTTGTTGCTTGGAGATCCCCCGCTTTAGGAACCCCCCATTGCTGTTTGGGGCCCCCTAGTTATACGTAAGTTGGTTTATAATCAACATTAACTATAGTTATATATTTATATATATAGATACATCCTATCAGCCCTACCAAGTTATGTTCCCCAACTTAGCTATAGCGTGGAGGGCCTACCTTGCAACCCCTCCATGTACTGTACGACCTGACACTGCCGTCTCAATTTTGTTGTGCGATTCGATTCCATGCAAAAACAACAGAATGTTACAAGTTACAAGAAATAGTTGGGTAGACTTATTATTATTATTGATCAATCTTGAAAGTTGCTATGACAACTACTTTAGCTTAGGTTTGCTTCAGCTGTGAAACAAATAGAATGGAATGGATCCTGAAACTGCCAACTGTGAGGGACTGGTCTTGAAAATGTTCCGAAATTCAGCGGAACGCGATGGCCAAAATATATCAAAAGGAACAATAAATTTGAAGCTATTTGGGAAAGATAGAGAAATCTATGAACATACTGTATAATGAACTATTAAATATATGGACATGTATTGATCATGCAGACGATTTGACCTGAGATATCCCTACCCAGTTTACTCACCACTCGGTCCCAGTTTTCCGGCCCCAAAATCTGCGCCGACTAAGAAATCCTGGAAGCCAATTACGAGGCGTTTTTGTGTGTCGTCAGAGCGACAAGAAAAGAGTGGATGAGGAGTCAGATTTGAGAATTTTATATTATGTCCATTATTTTCATAGGGTTTGACAACTTCATAGAAGCTCTCATAAATTATAGTATAAGTCTCACAAAAGTTTCATGTTTTTGTATACGTTTCATAGAGTTTCATGAATGTGGGCATGGGATGGTTTGCTGCTGGTTCCCAAGCCAAGCTGCAAATCTATGTTGATATTTATGTTGTCTTAAACTACTGGGTTAAATGTGGATTGTTCTACTTTACTTTTTTAGATGATTGGGTTTAGTACCACTCTTGCATGTATTATCATATATCAACATTTTACGAAGATTCGCCATCCAATATAGATAAGGAATTGTAGTGATATGTGTGTGTGAAAAAATATACATACATATACATATGTAAATATTTATATTATATATATATATACATGAATACATATTTACAGCATTCTCACTGTGCATTCTCATCATGGGTAAATTTCACCACGACCTCACTGTTCTCCCGAGCCCTGGAATCATGGTTTTTATAGGGAAATCATCCCCAATTATGCCCGAACTATTCAGGTTAGTGAAATATTATAATTTATACCCAGATATATTGATAGTAACTATTTATTAACCATATATTAACCATGGTTAGTGAAATTATTACCAGGGTAGTATCATTACTGGCGATTTCTGCGCAGGTGGGACGCTGCTTGGCGCCCGAGGGGCAGGAGCCACCGCCCCGACGAAAAGGGAGAGGCAAAGGCAAAGCCAAGGTGGGCGCAGTTCCTTCGGAGACTTGCAGAAAAAGCGCTTTGAAGCCAGAAAAATTGTGATTTCATGGGATTTTCATGGTGGGATTTCACTCCAAATTTGGGATTTCACCAGCAAAACACATGGATTTCATGCGATTTAGTGGGATTGAATCGTATTCAATTTATACATGATTGAACTCAGAAACAGGTGGATGCGTTGAAGTTAGGGAAGTTGGAACTTGACGAATAAAAGATGTGGATTTCACCCGCAAAAAGAGTTTAGCAAGGCATAAATCAAGATTTGACCAACCAAATCTGGGGTTCAAGAGCCAAGATTGGCATAATATAATGCTGACCTGAGCATACAGTTCAACAGGCCGTGCAATAAAGAAGCAAAGATATGCAAAGATGATATAAGCAAGAAAATGTGTAGTCAAGCAACAAAACTAGCGGGAGTTTATGAACCAAAAGTAGCGATCAAATCAGCAAAAGGGTGACTTTCCCTCCATTAGTTCAAAGTGGCTGACTAGAAAATCCACAGGTTTTCTCTGGAGAAAATCCACAGAACATCCCTGAAAAAATACATGGGGTCAAGCCATGAACAGGATGCTGGCGATTCCATTGGATTCCCCACATTGATTTTTAGGGGAGACTCCATGATATTTAGAGTAATTAGTTGATGTTAGTTGTATTTAGACCCCACATGCGATGTATTGCTTGGATGCGGTTTTCCTTGGCTGCGATTCTCAAGAGACGGACATTTTTGCCGATGTGATTTGATGCCGATGAGTCATTGCCTCACACTTGATTCAAATGCTGTGAAATTGGATCAGGTCATTTGAAGATCAGACATATCATACATCATCAGAATCGATCAGAGAATGAGAATTTGATGATTGCCCATCCCATCCAGTAGAGGCAGTTCCTCCAAAAGATCTGCACAAGGCGGTGAATTCTCTTCAGCCGCTTGGACCCAGTGTTTTCCGATCTGGCTGTTGCCAAGGTGTCCGGAAATGAGTCCGTCATAAAATGTCATAAACCCTGGTGAACGTTCACAGTTTGCAAACCGGAAAATCACCATGTTCAATAGGTAAATCAACAATTTCTATGGCCATTTTCAATAGCAAAGTGTTCAATTTCCAGGGTAAATCCTGAGAATTGTTCTTGGCTGCATAGAAAACTACCCTAAATAAAGCGTGTTTTCGTCATCTCCAATTCTCATACGTACCCATAGAATCCATACTTGTTCGTGAACAATACCGGTGAATATTTAGTATATGTTCAGTACTCGCTCTTTGAATTAGTTCATCACCATTCCTGCTTAAAACCTTCGAGAGTTGATGATATTTGATGCTTAATTTCTAGTTTTTTCTACCATTCTGTTGTTTTTTTCCACATTCTGAGGGTTTCTCGGAGAATTGTTGGTCCGAAAAAGCAGTGGTTTATGGGCCAAGGCTCGCCGTGAATGGCTACATGGACAGGATGAAAAGTCGCTTTGCCAACATGGGCCGGGAAAAAGATCTTCCTGGAGCTTTCCGACAATGGGGGTAACATGGGGTAACCCAAAATCTAAAATGGGGTACCTAAAATGGAAGTTTCCGAAGATCTATGGCCACAAGAAGTCTTAAGATGGTTTAACATGTTTTAAGCAAATTTAACCAATAGGTGACTAGGTGGTACAATAGACATCGGGGTACAGTACAAAGCCAACAGACATCGGGGTACAGTAAAAAGCCAACGACAAAAGGGATGTAGTTGGAAACATTGGGTATGTATAACTAGCAATATGTGTTTTTTGGGTTGGTATGTTTTTTTAATATGGTGTATCGATGTGTATCGTATGTTCCCTATGCTCCATGGGTTGGAGATTTATTCAATGCTCCATGGGTTGGTGGGTTGGAGATTCATTCAATCCCTCCCAGAACTGGTTGAAAAGAAAATCTACCGAAGGCACAAAGAAATGGAGTGAATAAAACACGGCTTCATATCAAAACAATTTGGGTATGGGTCAATACCTATTAATACCATTTTTAGGGGAATGACCATCCATTTACCAACTATTTTGATGTTCACCAGGGGGATAGGGTTTTGACCCATCCCCATTTCTGGAATCCTAGATGTTTGGCGAAACATCCCAAAGCTGAACGAGTTGCGCTGCCTCTTTATACTTTATCATCTCAATCATTTCAATTGGTCGTCTTCCATACCAGCGCTCAAAGAAATCCCATCTCATCATTGTCCCACAGAGCTCATCCCCCTTCTGTCATAAGCTTAGGAAATAGGGAATCCAAAATGTTGCCCTCAGTTCCCGGGAAACATTGGATGGGTAGTGAGTTTATTACTTCCTTTTGTTCGCAATAAATGGGAAAATTTACTCACCAGATAGTCTTGCAGAGTTTCTTTAAACTAGCCATGAGCTGAACCATCAAAGCAATGGTTAACATGCGGGTTTCAACATGGGAACAGTGATGTTCTGCTTCCGGTTCAGTGTCCCAAGAATCACCAAGGCTTCGTTCCGGATGGTTTAGAATGGAAAATCATATTAAAATTCATTTGGGGGTACCCCAATTAGGAAACCGCCATATGGCCCCAGAGCGAAACGGCTTGGATGGCCATGGCCCACCTTGGCACCTCAGGTGGGAGGAATCCAAAGGTTTCGGAGGATGGAGTGCGCCAGATTCTGGAGAAGAAGGAAGGCCTCTTTCGCACCTTGGCGAGTCCGGTTTTTTTTGGGGGGCGCTGGTATTTTCTTTCCTAGGTAAATATGAACATCAATGACATAGAAATTCTACATATGTATATATTACATATTAATGTAGAGAAATTATATATATATACATATGTGACATGCTTGAAATACATGTAAGCATATATATGTAAAGGTAGATATACAGGTTTCAATCGGTTTCAAGTATTTATTGTTTTTCAACCATACATAGGATGTTTGGTTGAGATGACGGGAATTGAGAATGACCGTGTTTTTGGGATGGGTTGTTCTCACCTGTGCCTTGGTACCCGGCACCGGATGCAGAAAGGGGATGGTCATCAATCCACTTTCATAGGGATTAGCCTTTGGAAAGAAGGAAAACACATGAAAAAACTGATGTTTTTCCTTAAGAAGACTTTACAATCCACACATGAACACCGCTTTTTATGCCATTTTCACGAGGCATGAAGATGATGGGAAAGCGTCAGGACACTCAGCACTCAGCTTCAATTTCTGGTGGATGCCCTGCCTGCGCCAGTGACGGCTGAGGAAAATGCTGGATTTATTGGTGACTTACTGCAATGGTGATTTAATGGTTTTTTTATTTAATGGTGCTTTAAGTGAATTTAAGGGTGACTTAAGTGGATTTAATATGATTTAATGGGATTTAACGGTACCTCATCGGATTTTGTGGTGATTTTTGTAATTCAGTGTGATACTTGACTGCTACACTCTAACTATCCGACACGTTTATATCATATTTGGGTGTGTCTGCACATGTGGATAGTGTTTCTGCATAGCAATTTGAATGGGAAATGATGTGATGTTCTAAACCATCAAATTCAAATGTAGGACACAGAAACCAATATGTATACTGGGGATTGGTCTAAGACTCGAGGGACCACAGGTTCGAATGTCTATGTTTAGTATTAACCAATATTAACCATCAATTTTCAGGGGTACCCGGGGTACCTAAATTTGACCCCTACCCAAATGTGTACATATTTATATATATATATATGTGTGTGAGAACTACCATGGGTATCCATGGGTACTAAGCACATACCAAGCGGGGTGAACATAGAAGTAAATCCGCAGACTTGCTGTGCGGATGAATCATGTTTAACCACTGCCATTCCCTTGAATGTAGAATCCCAAGCATCACATCACCATAATTTCACGATGGTTTACCAACAAAGTTACAGGTTGAATGCTGGAAGGGTTCAGCATGTTCAGACATGGTGCAACTGTTCAAGTTTAATTATGTCTATATATTGAAGTTGGAGATTTCAACTTCGATCGAAGGGGTCCAAGGCGACTGGGTAGAGAAGTGTCTGGTTTAGTCCTTGCATAGTCTAGTTGGTTTCAAGGGAAAATAAGAGCAGGACACCGAGGTAGTTACCCCAAAATACACAGGGTTCAACTGTACATGTTCCCTACAAATCGGGATTTTGACAAAGAAGCAGTCAGATTCTCTGCCGATTCTCCTGACGTGGGCAGACTCTGGGAAAGACCAGGCAACCCCATCAGCTTTGGTCTCCAATTTTGAGACTTGCAACTATAATTTCTCTTGTTGGTGATAGCCTCTAGTAATCTACCTGTTTGCGAACTGGAAAATCACCATGAATCACCTCTAAATGGACCAGGAACGTTCCATGGCTACAGTAATCACCTATATAAATGGGGCCCAAAATCACCATGTTCCATAGGTAAATCATCATCAAATGGCCGATGAGTTCCAGTTCAAGGTGTGAACTTTGCGGCCCGCTCCGTGATCTCCCCAGATCCCAATATCGAGCCCTCGGAGTGCCTTGGTCGCTGCGGCGGGGGGAAATCTGAGATATGGCCGACGTGTCTGAAAATGGAAGATACCTCCAAAATTGCTGTTTAAATTTTGGGATGATGCTTAATTGATGATGAAGCAATGGGAAAATTAGGGACTCGATTTTCAGACAAAGCCATATCTTTAGAGCAAATTGGCGATGAATCGGAAGTAAAGATCATGATTGAATTCCGATCGTTTCGGGCATGGCTATGTGGTTCTGGATGTAACTTGATGCCTACCGTGGCAATGGAATATGAATTATTTATGAATATATTTTCCAGTAGTAAGATGGCTTAGTTAGGAAACAAACATTTGAAGCCAGAGATTTCTGGTATGTCTCACTGCCAGGTTAGATCACTTTTCATAAGCAACCCAGAACCTTGGGGTTTGCCTCATAGTCAATTGGGTTTTTAGGAGCCCCAGTCATAAGTACTAGGGCGCCCATTGTTGTAGGATGGCTTCTTGTTCCAACAAGGCTATCTGCTCCTGAGAGTTCAGGCATCGTTTGGTGACCCCCAAAGCTGGTGGTGGGGGCTTGCCATGGCTTGCCGGAGTTTCTTAAATGGGTTTGATACCTGAAAATGGTTCATTTACATGAATTGACCCCCTGAGATATGCTTATGTTTATAGGGAACAAATGAACATGAGGTTCAAAACCACCTGATTTTGGGTGATATTTTTCAGACCCAGATTTGAAATGGTTCATTTCAGGCTGTCTGGTTTGAAATTTCAGTGTCCTTCCACTTGATCCTACCTTGGTCCGACCGGTCATAGAAAACGGCCAAGGATTGGAGTTCCAGAGGAGATTGCAGCAGGTTTGTATTACCCAGAGGCCAGGGATGGCCCCTGGTTTTGATGGCAGCTTTCACTTGGACATACTTGGAGCAAATTGGTGAATTGTGCCTACAGAATCAGAAACTAGCTATAGAAATGGAAGATGAAGTGAGCAGGAATTGGTCATGATGCCATATGATTCCTCTATGATTCTAAGATATTCTAAGATATTCCTCTGGTTGGTGGTTTGGAACCATGGAATTTTATGACTTTCCATTCAGTCAATGGATTGGTTTAAGGGAAAATCTACAGGAAACCATAGATTGTCCCATGAAATATGGGGCTTTCCTGTAAATTTTCCCTTAAACCAATCCATTGATTCAGTTGGGAAGTTCAGCACATCCCAACTGACCAGTTCCTCCATGGGTCGAGCTGCCGCCAGGTCGCTGCACCGTACAACGTGGAGTGGTTGCGGAAGTTGGTGATCCGTGGCACACAATATCCTGGAGCTTGCGAGGCGCGGGGGAAATCCCTAAGAAAAATGGAGGTTATAAAAGTTATGATGGGAAAAGCATTTTGAAATGGAGGTTTGAATGGGAAAAGCATTGATAAATGGAGATGTTCATGGGAAAATCATCTATAAATGGGAATCACCTTGCAGCAATGAGAGATGAAGACTGCCTCCGCTTGAGTTTCAGACACGGTATTTTCCCACCTCGCAGGTGATGGTGCTGGACATCAGCTCAATACCCAACATTTGCAACCCTTCGCACTACCACGTCACTTCGATCCCAGAAACTAGAAAAAGACATATATAGATATATAGATATATATCCCGTATGATCCATTCCTAAAGTGAACATATCCCAAAAAGGCAAGATGTAGTGGTGTTCGAACGATAACAAAACGACAGCAAATTCAATCAATAATAAATTGTGGCGGCAACATGTCCATGTGCCAACTTGTCTTACATATCCCATATGTATCCATATGTGCCATGGTCAAAACCTTAATAATTATCCCTATTCATGTCCACTTAACTCCCCTATTCATATCCACTTAAATCCCCATGAAATCAGCGGTGCAACTCCCATGAAATGTGCTGAACAACATCTCCATTGGCTCCACCGAGCTGCGTCGCTGGGCAGGTGCATAAACCGAACCCGGACGGAGGCAAAGTCATCATCCTCCTGCGGCTACTCGATGAGGTCACGGAGCGTTCAGCTTCAGTTCCAGGGATTTCCAGGGCGATCGCCCGTTGTAGTTCTTGAATTAAATGAAAAAACATGGGAACATCTATAGTCTTATGATTTCTTTATATTTGTTTGATGTCTTGTGTTTTATTGACAATACACGAGTTTTACAGATAGCATGAAGCAGATGTTATGGTGATGACCAGATGACCAGATGTCATTTTTTGATCTGATCCATTCAAGGAATCAGAGCGAACGGAGTAGATCCCGATCGACACAAAGAAATCACATCTAATTGGGTGAAGGAAGCTATAGTAAATATATCTATATATATATGTCAAATCTACTGTAGAGTCTTTAAATAAAAAACACTTTCAAAATTTCACTACTGAGGAGGATCGAAAACGGCTACAAAACTGGGATCACACTTCCTCTGATCCAGGATTAAGGGATCCACATCGATCCAGTGAAGGCTCTTAGGGAAAGCATCCACGGAGAGTTTCGGAAGCATGTTGTAGACGTCCTGAAAACTCTGCTCCTGGCTGATCTGATGATTGACACTCCGTGGCTGGTTAGCCGGTGGACGTTGGGACTTGAGAGCTTGAGATCTTGGGGCCAGCAGGACCAGCAGATTAAGATTCTAGTCAGTTCTAGGAATGATCCAATTGATGTCCTTTACCAACCCCTCGTTTTCGTTAGTGAATTTGGATGGGTTCCCTTATTGAAACCCGGTAGTCACAGGATGGCAAAGGATGTTGATTGGCCTTGTTCAAGGATTTAGATCTATGGGAAAGCCAATGGAAAGCCGAAAAAATCTGGGGGCGTTTTGCGGCGTTTAGCTAACCGGGTTTCTTGTTAGCTTCTCCCAACCATTGAAGGAGAAAAGAGAATTGCTGGCGAAGCAACTCATCAGCGACGTCAGGACGTCGCTTCTCTTGGGCCGTTCTAAATCCTCCGGTGGTGGTTAATCAATGGATTTGGTGTAGCTAACAAATACAGAGAAATTCAACTATATGGCTTTATACCCAAAAGATATGAGTAGATACCCTAGCAACCATGCAAAAGCAAGTGAGATGAGGAAACGATACACAATAATTTCTTGATTGGGGACGCTTCTCCCATTTTTTCCGGACGTTGGTCACAAGTTGGTTGGAAACTCTTAGATTAAGGGTCGGTCTGCTGTTGGATGACGCATCTCAAATGTGTTTTTCGTGAGGGAAGGACGCGGTTTCCCCCCCCAAAGTGTGGGGATGCTGTCAAAATCCATCAGGAATCGATGATGGTGTCAATTCTCATGTTTGATTGTCGGATAAATGTCGTTTCATCTGCCTAAGTCGGGATTTCACCACCATTCCGGGCGGGAGAGCCTTCCAACTACATCCCAGACTTGGTATACAATGTGTGCCTCCATGGTGTAGCTAAAACCATTGTTTCCCCTAGAGTTTTCCGTTCTCTATCTAGCTCAAGCTAGTGAGTAACCCGTCCCTCTCAGAAGATCTGAGAAGAACTTTGCTGCATTCCACCAGGGTTTCGAGTTTTTTTCTTGGAAGGGATGATAACTACCACGAGAGGCTCGCACCTGGCTATGTTTTTTGTCAACAAACCATGGAAATCGATACCCCTAATTCTTCTTGGGAAAATCCATGAAAAATCCACGGAACATCTGCTTGGTGGTTTCAAACATGTGTGTTTTCAACCGCTTTTTGGGATGATATTTAACATGATTTAACCCACCTCCCCAAGTTAAGAAGTCCGAAAAGTGGTTGTTGCTGGTTCATAAGCCCTTAATAAACCCTTATTATCCCACTGTATCCCACTATATCATCCGTAATATCCCCCGTAAATCCCATATGAATCCCACAACTCTGGGTGAATTACAACGACCTCACTGTTCTCCCTCACTGGAATCATGGGTTAGATATGGGAAATCATCCCCAAGTGGCCTTAATTCAGCTTAGTGAATTATTACAATTTACCCAGACAAATCTACCATTTTCCCAGCATAGGTCACCAACCCTCTTCCCCAGGAGCGGAAAACCGCCCTATACCGTCTTTCGCCACCTCAGAGACGGTGCCCGGGGTCCATACTATGATACTGTTTGTTTATATTAGATGTCACTGTACAATGTATGTCTCACGTATTTTGTATAGATTTTGTGTTGTGTAGTATGTTTTGTGTATTGTGTATCACATATATATATATATATATCACATCACATATATATTATAGTATGCCATACTATATTATGTTAGTTTATTTATATGTATATAAGATGATGTTTATCTACCAATCCTTTGGACAATTGGAAATTGAGTGTTTCGTTGGAATGTGCATCTCCGTTGCCATGTGATTGGCTACTGGATTCTATCCCATAATGATCTCAAAAATAGTTTATCCCATGATAACCACTTATTTTCCACAATGATTCAATATGTTTTAACGATAATCCCAACATAATCCATAATGATATGATTACATAATTCTCCCTGAACGTTGGGAATATTATCAAATATTCAACAATCATCCCAACTCTCAGGGAGAATTATGGACCATAATCCCATGCGCCAGGTGATCCTTTGCTGGTGAATCGTCAGCCCACGTTGCACAAACCTGGCATCATGGCCCACACCGCCAAGGTGACCTTGGGCTTCGGAAGCTACCCTTTGGTACACTAACATAGCTATGGAGCTATGGAAAATCACTAATCATAGTGGGTAAATGTAAATCAACTATGTATGTGTTAAATTACCAGAGGGTTTTTTCGGGAAATCCCCATCAACCAATGGAGGTTTATAGCTGGGAAAGTGGGGATTTTTTTCTGGAAATTCGATGGATTTAGCTAGAGGTTTCGCAAGAAATACGGTGGTGAAGCTCCGTGCCATGGAGGTTTTGAATGCTGGGAAGATCCTGGAAAATGAAGGAGGTTCCGATGAGTTTTCCTGTGTTATGTTTGATTACCAGAGGGTAAAACATGTAAAAACCTATGTCCATGGTGGGGCTTACACCCTACATTGTGATTTTTTAATAGGGAAAGTGAGGTTCAATAATATGAGATTTGAGGGTACCCAATTTTCAGACCCAGCTGGGTGTTTTTGTTGGGCATTTGTTGGGCCACTGCGAGGCCTGGGGTTGGTTTCTCCACCCACGTTGGGCCAACGACTGGTGATCAACAGCGCAGGGATTGTACGGAAATCAGCATGGAAAGCCCATACAGCATGGTTGTATCAAGCAGGAAAATCATTGTTTGTTTTTGTTTGAACCCCATATTGAATTGCAAGGGTGTAGGGTGACTCTTGGCAAAGCTTCCCCATGAAAATGAAACCAAAGGATCATTGTCAGAAGGGGTTTGACATCACAGGCCGTATTGAAACCGATATGATCAACGATGGGATGCTTCAGGTACCATGTTTTCAGACAAACCCGTAAATAAGTTAATGCTGTGAAAATAAATAAATAAATCAAATATCCGCACGAAATCCCATTAACTCCATTGATTATGGTTCATTAGATTCCATCAAATATCCCATCGTTTGTATCCCTATCTTCCATCCCTCATTAAATCACAATGAAAGCATGTCATAAACCCATTAGAATAGATAGATACATACATACATATATATATATATATAATAATATTATATTATATATACAGTATATATATATGTATAATTATATATAAATATATATGTATATATATATACATATATATATATGTATATATATACATATATATGTATATATATATGTATATATATATATATATATGTATA
>Ga0126342_10005309_pt1 | contig 22400 bp, 23 predicted proteins | sample Cyp1metagenome_FD_92528 | JGI IMG/M metagenome (GOLD analysis project Ga0126342, IMG submission 92528) | Coral microbial communities from Lord Howe Island, Old Settlement Bay, Australia - Cyphastrea 1 metagenome | ecosystem: Host-associated > Invertebrates > Cnidaria > Coral ...
TACGCATGATCCTGCATGTGATAATGCATTTGCCAAAGTTTTGCGTCACACAGCTTGCCTGTTTCACCAGCAATCCCCGATTCTTTACCGGGGTCGGCGGCAGGGGCGGCAGCCCTTAAATAACATATCACATCATGTCACATTGCTACGAACCAACTCTAATGACAACACTTCGGTGGAAGACATGCAAATCTCGGAATCTCCTCCTCCGCATCTTCGTTGCAGGCAAATTTGATTCCAACCAACTGTCAGGCTCCATCATGCTGTCTGATAAGCTGGCCTTAACCATGGCCGATGCTCTGCTCCATGACTGGTTGTTTGAAATGGAGAGCATCAGCCACCGTCATATCATAATATATCATAATCATTCCAGAAATCCAAAAAGTCTGGCAGCCATAGCAGCCAGGAAGCTGAAAGTAAGCAGTAGCGAGATTTCACCTCGGGCAAGATTGGGCAAGGAGTGTTCCCAGGGCCATCGAGACTCGAACAGCGAGCAACAAATTCTGCGAACACAGAAGTTTGGCATTGTGGAAACATGAAAAGAAGGGAGTCAACTAGTCACTCAGTCCCTTTATCCAGAATTCTGAAAAAGATTGTCAAGAAGCTAAATTCAAGTTCTTATATTCAAAATAATCAGAAGTAGGCTTTGAAGTTACTTGCATTCTAGAGAATCTTTGCATGTCTTGTCTTGAATTGATTGGTCCTTTTCAGCTTTGTATGGCATGCACCTTGTACCCAGGGAAAAAAGAAGAGTTTATGAGGCCAATCAGCTTGGCACTTTCGACAGAGTGAATCTGTCTGCAGCCTATGCGCCCATTTTGTTAGATATTGTTCAATAGGGTTCATGTCTGAGTTTCTTTTCACTTCAAGGATCTTCAAGGCATAAATTCCACCAACCTACATAGATGGTGGAAAGACATGAAAGAATATGAAAGACTTCGCAGACAGAAACACTAAATCTGATTGCGTTATTTCTCGAAGGCACAAGAGCTGCACCATTACCTTATCGTTTTTTCATTTCGGCAGCCATAAACCGGGATGCACTGATGATTTTCATGCTTGGAATGCGTTGGGAAGAAGCTACGCTACAATGATGAGCCTACAACTTGCAGCTGGCTTGGTAAGCCTATTCAACCAGCAAATAACAGGTGTTGAGGGTATCTATAACCCGCTTTCATGGCTGCTAGAGTCCGATCGCTGTAGATTTACATAAGTGAAGTTCCTCAGAAGGGAACTGTTGGCTTATATTAAAAATGTCAAGAACAGGCGGAACTTCAGACCAACGAAGGTCGGAACGCTAGCAGAACGGGCTTTGGAGTGAAGATCATGACGGCCAAGTAGCAAAGAGAAACTCAATAAACTCAAGTTGTGCTTTTTTTAACAAATGGTAAATGTTTGGAAAAGGCCTAAGATGGCCTAAGTAGTTCCCCCGCCGAGCTGCATCAGCTGTGGCCAAGCGCAGAGTGTTGCTCCCCAGGCGCAGCGTTCCCATGGGAATGCTGAAGGCTTTGGCCAGAAATTTGTATGGCAGCCATGGCGGATCAAAGGGACCCAGCAGGTGGTCGTTCAACTTGATCTCCACGCGATCCCCTGAGTTCGAAAGCAGCGAACGAATAGGGAGGCCACATCTATCACTGCATCAATACTCCGGGCTATTTATCATATTTATCTTGAAAAAAATGGTAGTTGAATCAGTTTCATTTTCTGAAAACTTCAGTTGTCTGCGATGTCTTGAGACGTCACATCTTTTTCGACAGTTTCGGGCTGACGGTTGACCATGGTTGACCATGGTTGACCATGGTTGACCCAGGCATTTCACAAAGGGCCTTCGCCAACGCACTGCACCAGCAGCAAACAGCAAAGCAGGGGGAGGTCTTCCAGGTCCTTGAGCCAACGTAACAAAATCAGGAAAACGCGCTGGGTCGCCTCAAGACTGCCCTGGTTTGTAGCATTTTTTGAGCATTCCAGATTCAGCACTGTAGAATATTCAAACTCTGTTGCCAGTTGGACTTCTTGGCAGATTTGGCAGGGCTGAGTGTCCGGATGGAAACAAGAATGATCCACGAACCGTCACGAACCACGAACCGTCCATCATCCGAGATCCGAGGCGGCCGAGGCGCAAAGCAAATAGAGAGGTGACAGTGACTACCTCACGAAATCTCACGAAGCTTCTGTCGGTTGAGTTTGCGTGACTATAAATAGCACAGTGACTCAACTGTTCAGTGCCTCTTGTGGGAAACAAGTGTCCAAAGTCATCATGCAGCGACCGGTGTGGGATGATTTGGGTTTTGGGATGTTTATTTTGGGTCAATATCTCACCAATTTTTATTAGGGATAGTGATCCAGTGTGATCCATTTACCAGCTATTTAAGTGCTCTGTTCGTGTGAAAACCACCTCCCAGCGTGAACGATCCGATCTCTGAGGACGCAACCGAAAAACAGCGCCGAGTGCGTCTCCTGAGTGCTGCCAGGCCGCTCCCGGTAAATCCATCATGCCATAAATTGCCATAAGATTGAAAAGAAAATTGAAATTTCCAGAATACAAACCTTAGTTCTCAAAGAGCACATGCTGTATGCGGAGAGAGGTGGCACTGTGGCACCTGGATTCACCTGGGTTCACCATCCAGGCCGTCCGACTCGCCTCGCTATCCTCCGGCAGCTTCCAAGACAAGAACTGATGACCTTAGACCGTAAATTGTTGTATGAGGCCTGGAAAGTTCCAGGATGCAATTCATTGAAACAATGACGGTCTTACAAGAATGGAAACGATATGTAGGGCACGAAAAGCTGCCCTGGCCCTAACAGATCTCTCTATATATATATACATATTATATTTATCATTGCTTGAAAAAAAAATAAGTACATCTAAGTACAACAGAGAAGAAACCCTTCCCCGCTGCTCCGTCCAGGACACGTTGCACCTCCTCGAAGCTGGCATTGGTCTGTACCTGCTCAAAGGAAGAATAGGGTCAGCATGGTTCAGTATCATTCAGTATCATGTTCATAAACGATTATAAACATACCATGTAAATATCTGCATAGTGAATCTGCATAGTGAATACATTGTCTTGTCCACAAAACTGTCAAGGTTCCAATTCCATACAGTTCGGCTCATTGGACCATCGGGTGTCGGGTGTCCACTGGGTTCCGGACCCCTTGGATTGGTCCATCGGCGGCCGCCTTCTGGGCAGCCCACTGGACACTCCATATCTCTGTGCCTCGTGGGTCCCCAATGGGTCCCCAATGGGTCCCCAACTGTGACCAAAATGTGCAGCTTGGGGGGTTGGGTTTCATATGGGTTCATGTTCACCTGTTCATCCGGAAAAGGAAAAGCAGACCACTGACAGTCCTCGTGCCACTCCTTCTTCAGGATGCCAATTGATGGTGTGCAAGTCACACATCTGCTCCTCTACCTCCTGAGGCATGCTGCGACATCCAAGGATCTCCAGTACTTTTTGGGCCATGAAGCTGTGCGGTTTTGGGTTATGACACCCTGAGGTCAGATTTTCTCGGTACTAGGATAGAAGGGTGATCGATAAATGCTAGATTTGAATGGATTTGACTCAAGTGAGCAAAGCATGCATACTTATGTCAAGACCTCAATGATGTCATCAGGTCATAGCTTACGCAGATGATAGCTGGTTTGCAAGTATGATTTCTTCCTGCATTTCCACATCCACTTGGGAATCTGAGCACCGTTTTGCCTAAAAAGAACAGAAGACACATTGTTGTCTTAGAATTGACAACTTGCGTATAGCTTTGTATTTGCAGTACCAATCGAGGCCACCTGTGAAAAAGCTCAAAAAAAGGACACAGCACTGGCGCCTTTAGCCCTCCTTGAAAGCCAGGAGGTAGAAGACACGCCATGCATCCGTCAGATCCATGGCGCAAGGCCAAGACTGGAGACCTAGATCATCCATATTCATTCGTGCCAGTGCTGACATCAGGAATATTAATAATATCTGATAATCAAGAGATATAATATATATATATATCTATATAATCATATATATATATATTCAATGGATTAGTTTAAGGGAAAAATTACAGGAAACCCACATATTTCATGGGAAAATCTATGGTTTCCTGTAGATTTTCCCTTAAGCCAATCCATTGATATATACAATCATATATATATATTATACATATAATTATATATATGATACATACATGTTTTACATATATGTATATATAACATACATCTAGACACATCATATTTCATAGGCGAGGGACCTACAACTCACGTGCACTTTCTTGTTGCTGAGCACCATCCCAGCAGCTTCATCCAAGCCCCAACACCACATGCCACGAAAGCAGTCCGCTATGGCCTTGGAAACATCGGCAGGGGCAGGAAGTCGGAAGTGATGGGAAGTGTTTCTTAAGGCCCCCAAAACCCCTGGCCCCTCAAAGAGATTGGAATTATGGGAAACCATCCAAAGTGACAAATGTTGAAACAAATGTGCTACAGTGGAAAGAAGGAAAAAAAAAAACAAAAGCTTCTGCTGGTGGGATTCCCACCTCAGAGATCCAACTATAACCGTTTGTAGAACACCATAGAACTAACATGAACTAACCATCAACCACAATAGCAGTCAACTTGCTAAGCCACTGCCAGCCGATCTTGCCGATCTCGGCGCAGCAAATGCGACAGGACCAAACCTGAAAACGGCGAAACACCAAACAACATGGGTCAAAGCAGGCTTGGTCATCCCAATTTTGTTCCGGGTTCCTGATGTTATAGGTGTTGTGGAAACAGCAAACTATGATCAAGCCCTTTTTTTAGAGCTTTAGCCAGAGCCACACCGAAAAAAACACCATTCCAGGCACCTTGAAGGAGATCCAAACCTTCCATGATCTCATCGAAATTTGGACACAGTGCACCTGGCTGAAGGATTGCCTTTTCCCGAGGAAGTGGGGCATCCTCCGTCATCACTGGCCATCCAGGTACTCAGCATTAATCCAGTGGTGCAAGGTAGCTGCAGCAACTGTGGCACTTTGATCCAGCACTTTTAGCGCCAAAAATTCAGCAAACCACTGCAGTCATATCTACAGCACCACATACATTTATACAATCAAGGCGTTGTAGATACACAAAGTCCCATGCTTTGAGTGTGAAGTGTCGCCACACTCTGCCTACCTGCAACTCCAAATTCCCCCATCAAAATAGGCTCCGAATTCCTAAAAATCATGTCCCCAAACCAACCTTGGCCTTAGCAGCCTTGGCATATTTGGAAAAATATAAATACAGTAAGCCAAAAAAAATTGTCTTAAGTGGGGGGGTGCATTTCAAGAATTTCGCCCAACTTTCCACCTTTTCGAGGCCTTTCACTTGAGCCAAGCGTCACAACAACGAGGCCCCGGCCGCCGCCCCGCCCACGGCGCCCTCCGCTGCAGCGCCGCCGCCATGCGCGTGCCCCGCAGGGCGCCACGGAGGCGGCTCTGGTCGCCACCTCAATGGAAGTCCCACTGATCAAAGATGGTCTTTGTTGATAAATATTTGTGTATGTCTCCATATAATTATTATATATATATAATTATATATATATATACACATGCCATTCATGGGAATATAGTTTTTTTTAATGGTGATTGTGATTCCCAATAATACCTGATGATGATGGTTAAAAAGCTGGCTTGATGTGGTTTGGAATCATTAAAAATGGGTTCCTGCTGTGAACCTTTTAGATTCAGAATGTATGGAAAATAATATGACTTGAAAAATTATGTGGCGTGTAACATCATGTAACGGTGTAACGTATAAGCGCAAAGCTTGCAGGCGACTGTTGCCAATCATGTACAGGAGTCTCTTGTAATCTTACTTTTCCTGCCATGCACCTCAACATCTTTCAACTGGGAATCATCCGATTTTGTGAAAAATATTGAAAAATTGTTCATACACCTGCACTGCAACTTCATCTTTATCATCTTTGCATACTCAGTTTGGGACATGGGAAAGCCCCCTTGGAACCCCTTGGATCAGCCGACCTGTGAACCACACGCACTGAGCAGCATCGATGAGGCTGCAGATCCGGGCTGAGTCCTAAACGCGCTCTACGAAGGTCACAGCCATCTGTTGCAATGAAGATCCTAAACCCCGTCTCCGTAAAGAAACACCTAAGAGGACCTAAGACTCAAGTGACTCAAGGCAACAAATGTGTGAAAACTTGCAAGTCACCGTTTTTGAAGTCGGGGAGAAGAAAAACTGCACCAACTGCACTCTCTTCAGCGTGCAGATAAGAGAAAGGTGCCGAGCTGCAGCTTCTGCTCTGCTTTGAAGAGAGACTTCGGTCACATGCCCCAGCCTTGGTCAAAATGGCCCCCTCCAACAGACTGGGAGTTTAGGAGTCTGGGACTTGCAGCAGCTCTGCTAAGATCTGCTGGGTCTCCGGACTCTTTCCAGAGATCGTCGGCCTTCCATCCACAGCCTGCAGAGTCACAGCATGCCAACTGTAGCTCCCCTTCTGCAAAGTTGCAGATCACGCTACATCTTGATTGGACGTTTGCGCGGAAATCGGAATTCTACAAATTAAACTAACACAATGGAAATTCTTCCAACCTGTCAATGGCCTATACCAATTACAAGACATTCCCAGACTCTGAGATTGACAGGCTAGGCCACAAAATCCACAAACAAAAAGTCAAAACATGTCAAAACGAAATGGCAAATGGTGACACTGATGATTATAAATCCAAGGTGCTGATAATCAAAACGTTCACCCTTCCAAAGAGTGCGGAAGCCCAGGGCAGTGCTCGACGGCCACACTCCACAAAATTTCTTCGAAACTGTACCTGAGGCGCAGATTCAAACCCCTTGCTTGCCAAATGTTCTGATTCAAGATCCAGGTAGGTCCAGCAATCAAGTTGATGCCATCGTTTACTGCAACCTACAGTACCAGGTTCCCAGTGGCACCCAGTGGCAGCCAGTGCTTTAAGGGTACAAATTTGTCATCTTCTGGACATAGGCCATGTCCACCCCCATGCAGGTGGATGCTTCCGCTCTTGGGCAGAGCAAAGTTGAGGGTGTCACTCCACCGGTCCATCCTTGGCCATGGACAGTTGGAACATGGCGCAGGGTGGGTCAGGCGCTTTGGTGATTCCGAAGGTGACATGGATACCTTGGATATACTGCTTTGCGTCATTTGGGGAGCCAAGTCGCAACTTCAAAGGCTCCCCTTCAGCCATTGGCGCGAAGCTGCAGCACACGGCCACAGGCTTGGAGTGAGGGAGAATGGCAGACTGGCAGAATGGGATAGATGGCTGAATCAAGTCAACAATATCGTTCAATATCAACATCAATAGTTTTCAACAGTTTGCTTGTGGACAACTATATAATATTCACCTGCTGAAACAGCCTTTCCTTTGGGCCGTTCCAGCTGCATGAAAGGCGCTCAGGGTAGCATGACAGACTCTGGCACGGATGTGGCAAATCTCGTTCCCAATAGATAGGGAGGAAAACTTGGAAGTGCGGCCTAGTTTACCATCGTTCCAGCAGTGAATGTCAAACGCAATCTTCCAGCTGCTTAGGTTGAAGTTTGAAGCAACAGGAAGAATGAAAGGATCCAGCTGTCGTTCAGACCTTCCCAGTGCCACTGGGATCCCTCAGATCACTGGGATCCCTTGGGCGCAGACGATCGAGTTCAACGGGAAGTCAAAGTTGATGACATGCCTTGGGAGCCAAAATCCGAGCTGCAGGGTGATACAACATGTTACAACTCGCAACCATGAAACTGTGACCAACAAAAGCCAGGAATATCAGCGACTGAAAATGCATACATTACATCAAAAATCGTGGAGATTCAAGTTAAAATGCAAAACATCATCAAACACCAGGCAGAGACTCTCTCAGAGATGCTGATTTCTTTGGTTCTGAAATCTCTTGATCTCGCAAATCGGTTGAAACAAAGGCCTGAAACCAAAAAAATAGGACCCTCCAAATCCACTTGCTTCTCATCCATTCCAAACAGAATATGTAGCAAACCACGCTGGGTTTGGGCTACATGGTGCCTCATGGTGCCCCCATTGTTATGACAGACGAAAAACATGCCCAGGATTGCCCAGGTGTCCACACTCGCAGTTCGGGAGATCGATTCCCCTTTGTGCAATGTCAGTGCAAACCAATACATTGGTCTCTGCCGCTGCGAACCTCAGTTCAAGCTGGATGCCTGCTGGATGCCTGCTGGATGCCTGGATGCAACTGAGAATCAGAAAAAATCAGGCAACAAAATCAACAAAAATCAGGGTCCCAATGAGAGCCATTTATTGCTGGAGAGCAAGTTGTTGAGGGTCCAACTTTTTCAGCACATCGGCACGTTCAGCCTTAGATCCGCCCGAAGCTGAAGGTCGAGAGTCAAGGTTCTTAGTCCACAGCGAACATCAGCACTGTATACCATGAGGTATCATCTCTTCAGACACTCCCATTTTTGGGAGCACAATCAACACACATCAGCATTTTGTTTGACACTTTGCGTAAACATCAAGTGATTCTGGAAGCATATAAACGAAAGAAAACATGTTGTTGCACATGGAATGAAGATGGAGCATGCGCAACCGAACAGGAAGAGCCCAATCGCCGGACTCAGACAAATTGTAGGACAAGCAGCCGTAAGCATCTGTTTGTGGAGCACTCCAATCTTCCTCAGCCGGTCCACAAGAAATGTCCATGAGGCACGCCAATCCTTTTGAGCTGTTCACCATATCTCCGGATATCTCCGGATATCTCCAGTGTTTCAAGTTCATGCTTTATGATCTTTATGTTCACTGGACATCACTGGACTGCGTAGCAAGGACCATGACTGTACCATCTGGGTTTGTTGCTCTTGCACGTGGCTGTACTGTTCTTTGAGCTGATAGCAAATCGACCTCAAAGCAAAGAAATTGTGAAGTTGGCCTGAGACCTGATGACATTTGATGACTAAGCGAGAACATCAAGCACTTCATGCCACCTCCAGCTGCTCAGAGCCTTTTTGGTGCTGAAAAGCTCCAACTAGCGCAGCTAAGGCATGTGCTTTGCAGCTGACAGCGAATTGCAAAAGACCATCGTTTGTCTTGGAGTCAATCCTCGACCTCCCAAGTTCACCAAGTCTAAACAACTGTAACAACTGTAACAACTGCGAAACCGAGGGGAGATCCTGAGAACATCACATGTCAAAACTAAGGTGATGCCCGTGATGCCCGTGATGCCCAAGGAGGCAAAAAGATGCAAAAAGTATCCAAGAGCTATAGATGTAGTGGACACATCTTGGCACGACTGCATTGGATACATTACTAATGGAGGCCATAGGCTCCGGCGCAAGCTTTCTTGACCAAGGTCTCTTTGGACAATTTGTTGCCTTACACGGAAGCAGCTCGAAACTCTTCTCCATTTCCACGCAAGCATGCCTTTCTTGTGGGCAGGTCATGTCTCTGAACGGGTTTACCACCACGTGCATGTCTCCAGCTATTCTCAATCTTTCGAGGCCATTCTTCCAGCAAATTATGAGTCAGACACATCTCCAAGTCATTTCTTGTATGCATTATTTCAAATAATTTTAATCAATGTGGGGATGGGTCAAAACCCTATCCCCCTGGTGCACATCAAAATAGCTGGTAAATGGATGTTCATCCCCCTAAAAATGGTATGTATAGGTATTGATCCATAGCCATGTGTCGCCAACTCTTCCAACTCTGGGATGCTGACAACATTCTCATCTTGCAACGACCCTTCGTCAGGACCATTGTGTGCGAACAGTTGGCCTGCAACTGGTGCCACCAAACATTTCACCACGCTTAGCAGAAGAAATACATCGGAAAAATCATCATAAATCTCAAACCCAACATTGTGAACTATGAGGCACTTGTAATGTGAGTATGAACCGACAAGGCCCATCAATATCATAAGGCCATCAAATTGATTCAAATTTTTCAAAAAATGATGGTTAACCAATATCAAGCAGCTCAGGCCTGCGGCTTATGCAGGGATTTGGACTCAAGGACCTTCATGGTCCTGTCAGGCGGGCTGATGTGGGCAATGTGGGCAAATGTGGGCTGATGGCTGATGGGCTAATGGTATCTGGGCGCACGCATTTCTTTAAACCTGCTGGGCAATGCGTCCCGTTGGAGGGCTAAGATGGGCTAAGCACCTACCGCGCGCTCAGAGAAGGCCTCGGCCTCGCCCTTGTCACTCTCCGTCATCAACTTCCAGGTTTCACGATCGGAATCGGTCACATCATCGAGCTCTACGATGTACACTGTGGCAAATGCATTGAGAACAAAATCTGCGAGGCCTCCTCTGGACAGCCAGAGTGGCAAGGTGTACACAATGATGGCCTTGTAAAGTCCATTTGAGATGTAGGACATGGCAAAGCGAGAGATGATCTCCCACCAAGGCCATTGACCTTCAGCTGGGTGACCGTCTTCATTTTGAATTCGCAGCTGCTCACCATTCGGATTCCTCTTGTGGGCATACATGAGCAAATGCCACATCTTTGGGTTGAAAGGTGTCACCATGCAACAGGCCCATCGGTACCAGTTCTGCATTACATCCCACAACGGTTGATAGCGCTCATGTACACCTTCAATTGGTACATGTGATTCACCTTCAAGTGGTACTGATGGTATTGGTCGATGGCTCTGACGGCCAAAAAGCCGTTGGAGACCCCGCTGCTCTTCAGGAGATAAGGTGCCCTCTAAGGTGATTTTCACTTGAACCAGCAGTGACCCAAGCCACAGTCCCATCCTCTTGGGATCCATTTCCAGAGGCTTCAGCACGACCTTCACGTAGATGAACATGAGGAGTGTCATCAGCCCAAAGACGCACACACAACCAACCAGGTGGAACTTTGGGTCTTGGTATCGGTCCTCAGGAGATGCCGGAGCAGGAAGAGTCTTTTTCTCGCCTGCCTTGGAATCCTTGGACTTGCGAGCCTTGTCACGAACATCCAAATAGTCAAGCACTCCAAACATCACCAGCACAATGATGCAAAAGCAGCAAATCAACTTCACCGTGGCAGGCAGAGGATTCCATTTGCTGACAGGAGGGATGCCGAATGGATTGGTCTGTGTCTCCCAGGCTATGATGAGCTCTGGCGGGAAGTTCAGAAATGCTGTGTTCAGGGTGAGCAGCCAAAGCACCCTCAAAAGCATTTCAACACCAAGGAAAGAACAGCTATCCTGATAGAAGACTCCAATGCAAGACAGCAGGTGGTCAAATGTGGCTCCTTCGGGGTACAGCTTCTTGCATAGGATCAGAGAAGTGTGAAGGAGTAAACAGCACATGAAGAAGCAAGCACCAATGTAAGCCAGAATGTTGACATTCAGAGCAAGGAAGATGCAAAACCCTGACAGGTTGTTTGACACAGATTCCCCAAGCAAGAAGAAGCTGAAAGCATCTCTGCCCTGCTGTCGCCACATCTCCAAAGTGGTTTCCGTCAGCAACTTGGCATGTTCCGCCTTCAAGACCCGCGCCGCATGCATCTCTGCATTCCAACCATCCAGATCCACAGTTGTCACAGGCGCTTGCAGCACCTTGTGAAGATCAATGAGTTCCGGAAAATTGATGAAAGCTTCATCGTGGTTGGTGTCATCCCGGGCCGCTTTCATCAGCACCGTCTTGTGGCTCAGCGCCCCAAGAAGAGTGAAGGCTCCTGGGGCTGACCCCAAGATCCACACCACACCATCCATGCCGTTGCGGCCACAATGTTGTCGGAGGTAATTGATGCGAGTTCGGTTCATGTGGACCAGATCTCTTACCAAGTCGTGCAAAATGGTCCTTGCAAATGCCTCGCGGACTTCTGTGTGATACCCACTTTCGGGGTGAACGACTTTGCACACCAAGTCTCCACTCCCCCACAGAAAGCCCTTCTCCAACAAGAAGCGGATGATTCTGACGCGATCTTCCGATCGCTCACCTTGATTTCCTACATCCACTTCGTTCTTGTTCAGGGCCATTGTCAAAGCCCTTTGGTTGGCGCCTTTGGTCATGTGCAAAGCCAGCTCCAGCACCGTCATGTAGGAAACATTTGCATAGTTGACTTGGTAGAACTGGTCGTAGATCGACTCTGCATAGCTCACCTGATACCTTGCCAAATAGTTCAAGTCACTACATTGAATCTGTGGATAGTCTTGGTCTTTGGCTGGGGATAAGTTGTTCAAGTTGTGCACATAGGCATCATGCCCGCTCCACTTATCGAGTAGGGATTTGACAGCCGAGGAGTCCCCATGGATCACATGCTTCCTCAAAACCTCCAGCTGTTTCTTTAAATCTGGTATGTCTCGCTGATGATGGCACGGCTCTGTCATTCCAGCGACATCAAATTGAGAGGATGAGTCTTCCAACAGCGCTCGGCCTGGAAAATTGACGGAATCGGTGGCCATCGTGCCCAGGGGGTCTGCGTCTTTGCGAGCTATTCCCTGTCCATCCTCAAAGAGCATGCATTTCAAAACTGCGGAGAAAAGGATGACAACTGAGAGCACTTGACGCATCTTGATGCATCTGGCCATGGTTGGCACGGGCTCAAGTGGCTCAGCAAATGATTAACCTGCCTTGAGGCTCTATACTCAATCTATACACTCCGCAACTAAAACCTTGAGCCAAATCGTGGAATCATTATGTCAGAGGAATCCTCAGTGGTCAAATAAGCATGGTTCATTAGTTCATTCACACTCCGGAGGACATAGCATGGAACTCTCAGATATCACTGATATCACACGCCAAGAGGCAATCAAAGTATGAAAAAACCGGCCTGAAACGGCGGTCTTCCTGAAAAATCTTCCACCTCAGGTTCTTCCGTTGCAATGGCGGTGACACTGAAACGATGGATCAAACTATGGGCTCACTGCACTGCAGCAACCATCGGACCATGTGTATAAATGCAGTGTTTCGCCCTCTCCGTTGCTGCAAAATCTTCAAATCAAATGATCAATCCTTGATGGTTTCGCGGGTGTGGGGGGGTCGTTTGGATGGTCGTTTCACCAGAGTATCAGTCGTTGCAACTCCACGGCTCCGCACTTCTGAAATTCCGGGGGTCCGGACAAAGGCTTGGTGATGCTGGCCTCATTAGAAGGATATGCATAGGATATCCCAGCCATGTACTGAAAATATCACTTGGATCTACCCGAGAACTCTGCCATGAACAAACCATAACAAACCCGTCATTGAAGTTCAATTGTCACATTGGCATCAGTGCATTGGTACGAGGTGTTGGATCTTGAAATACGAAGCATCTATTTCATTATATTATTTCATCTATTCATAAGTCTGGAAGTCCAGGAACATCCAGATTAGTGTCAAGTTGCTGTGATGAGGGAATAGCGCATGCGCTTTTTGTACCTTTCGGAGCTGGACTGCTTGGAAGGAGAGGTATTTCAATGAGACTAAGGCAATCTAAGGCATTCAACAAGTCCAGCTAGTGATGCCTACAAAAAAAAAACACCACAAGCTTGATTTCAAGAATCTGGGTGATGTCATCTTGCAGCCAGTCTTCTTTTGAAGCATAGTAAGGATAAGTATAAAGGAAAAAGGGCACTGGTGAGGGTGAAACGTGCACTGCTAAGAAGCAAGGATAGAGTGTAGGCATTCAGTGTTCTTCGTAATAAGATGTAATAATAAGCACTTCCGATTCAAGGGTGCAATTGATGGAAGGAAGCAAAAGCCAGCACTGCAAATCTTCATCATCCTTCATTTCCTTCATATCCTTCATCTATTTGGCGAACTGCGAGAGCGTCACTTCTCGTGTCGCTTCATCGGCCTTGACTCTTGGTTCACGATGTCCAGGATCTTGTAGAGATCTTCGAATCCCTGCGTCAACAAGAAGTCTGCCTCAAGGAAAGTCGTCTCACACAAGTCCCAAAAAAGTACATCAATGGCGACTTGCTTGGAAGAAGTTTAGAAGTTGTTCTGTGTGCAGTAAACCGTGTCACAAGCAGCCCTTCTAGTGCCCTCGATGACTCATGACTCATGACCAATCTCAGCCAGCTGGGTGTCAAATGATTTGTGTCCCAAGGCTTTACTCAGTCGCAGCCAGTCCCTTCTCCGACCCATCTGGGGCGGCTGCCTCATCAATGGCTATGTGAGCAACTTCTTGCAGCTTGATATCTTTGCTCTCGTAAAACTTCAACAACCTGGCAAGCAAAAATAAGCAAAGCATGCAAAAAGAGACTTGGGAGACGAAGATACTTTTGCTCCGAATCTTCGGCTACTCGACACAATGGTGTGCACCTTTTCCGACGCAGAGACGAGGAGAGATGTTGCCCGGACAAAGTCACCAAAGTCTGAGAAGTCACCCCAGGTAGAGAGACCAGAAGTCTTTTCACTTCTAAATGTTGGCCGAATCTCACGAAACGTCGAAGACCATCCGGCGGCCCTCTGCAAGTGCTAATGCCTGGGACCAGGTGTGCAAACTCGGCTGATTTGGTCATGTCACTTGACCATGACTTGACCATGACACCTGGTGAAAGAATCTGATCTTCAAAATCTGTAGATATCTCTACCACTTTCACTGTCACCCAGCTCTCCTCCACTGCAGGCTCTGTGGTAGACCCTTTGGTGCGGTCCAGCACAAAGGCAATTGAGCGCCACCTGTTTCGCGTTGCGGCGTTGCTGTGCTTGTCATCCTCTGTGCTGCGCATGGCATCTATTGAATCTATTGGTATGCAATTATGACATGTCTTGACATTTCTTGCATTTTCATCTTGCAGTCGCAAAGAGGTTGGTTCAACATGCTTCAATGAGGCAATGAAGCTGGAAATGCCCATCAAATGCCAAGTCATGAAGCCTTGACTCCGTTGTAGCGGCCTGCAAGCCATCCATGGCTCCGTGGTGCCATGGATCCAATGGGGTCATTTTTAGAAATCCAGCCATGAAAAAACAGCCCCCAGCCTGGCCAAACGCCAGGAGGGCACGGCTGAGGGAAAATGCCTGCAGCATTTTGGATGAATCCCAAAATCACAACAATCTCAGGCGCTCGCAACAAAACTTGAAGCAAACAAATCAAACAACAAACCAAGAATCTGGATGATTTTGTTTTATGTTTTAGCGGGAACCCCCTTCCAAAATCCACTTTTTATTGGTCCCTGTTTGTGCGGGAAACTCTGGTTTTCTGGGTAATCAAGTTCAAACAACACCCACTTCCGTTCAGCCAAACCACATTTGACTTTTAAAGCAACGCTCAACTGCAACTGGTACCTCGCCATGGTTGCAGAGGAGCCATGCGACTTTGGCAGCTTCCTGATCTGCAGGAGGTTCACTTGGTCAAATGCTTGCCCCTTAAACAATGAATGAATAATAATAATGTACATTTACATGGAAAAAATGTGTGTATATATATAATCATATATTGTAGTACTGTTTGCATAATTATACTATATATATATACACACACGTACAATACAAATATAATTATAAAGATTGACTCTTGGACCCTTTTGTTTATCCGCAGAACAAAGTTTCTCTGTGATTTCTAGAATCATCTTAATCCCTTGCTTGACAAATAAAGGCTGTAAAGGTGGCTCCAATACTGCTCCCAATTTTGCCAAGGTCTGCCTGCTTCTCAGCCCAAGGAAGAAATGTGTCCGACAGGAACTGATCTTCAGCTCGACCTGGGAGCAGATCTCATAATATATACCGTATTATATGTATTATTACGCCGTCTTATAACAGTACGAGGGATGCGAATTCCACCAGGTCTGGGACTGTGTCCTTGCTCTCGAGGAAATAAAAATAGCGCAAAAAAATTCTGCGATTGGCCAATAGTCAGAGTCTTGAGCCTTGGGCCTTGGGCCTTGGGCCCGGCCTCTAACAAGGCCTGTAGAAAATGGTGGACTTCTTGGAACCGGTCAATCGCCTGAGGGAAGCACACAAGTCCTCTTGCAAAGCTGCTTGGCTTTCGCAAGCCTCCACACAGGCTGCCCCCTGTCTTCAGCTATCAACTTCGACCCTGTGAGGGGTCAGTAAAACTCGATCCTGTACCCAGAACAGGTAAACTAGAACCCACACCTAACGAGTAAACATCAACCTCCCTGTGGCTATATGCCCATGCCCGACATTTCAGGATACTTAATACTGCGCTCGTGCTGACAAAGCTGGAAAGAAGTTGATTTGGTCCACTGGCCTGATTTGGATGCCACACAAAAGCCTAGCAAGGAACCAGTTCGGCATGGGATTCCATACAAGGTCTGTCTCATCTTTCCACCCCAGGGCCCGTCACTTCTGTAAGTTGAATTCCTTTTAAATCACCATGTTGCATGCTCGTTAATTCACTTCATTGAATTGCCATCTCAATTCGTGACATCTAATATCATTTCATAGATTTTCATAGTGACATATAATATCATATAATGACAACAATGCAGCTTAGAGATCTTATAGGTCTTAGAGCTGACAGTCACACCTGCGGACAGAGGCGCAACTCCGACAGCCGCAGGATGCCCCGCCTGCAAGGTGCCCATCCATGGGGATTTTTGAGTCAACGAACACATATGTCAAGATATTAAATCATATATATATATAATATTATTATATTATAATTAATTAATATATTATTGTTATTAGTAGTAGTATTATTATTAGTATTATTATTATTAGTATTATTATTATTATATATATATTATTACAGTATATATATAATTATATATAATATGTGTATGTGTATTGATTTAAAATTTAAGCAGCAACCATGAGAAGATGGATGTGGGACGATGGGCTGAATCCAAGAGCTGTTTGTACCCACAGCATAGGATGGTTTATGATTCTATGATGGTTTACTGCTCAGGAATACGCAACGAAACAATAGCTGTGGTTCCCAGGACCTTAAATATGTTGACCCAGGCTGCAACATAGGGGATCACTACACTATCTTATCTACATTATAATAGATCACTACTACACTGTGATATTGTCATCGTCCAAAAGTATCCAAAAGTATCCAAAAGTAGGCTTTTGTCGAAAGCTATCACTGGCTCTGGGAAGCGGCCAAGCTATAAGCCACAAATGCAGAGCGGGCACTGGTGGCCTGCTATCCTTCGCTCCAACAAAGATGCCAAAGTTGAGAGTGTAGTCCTCCTAAGGGTCAGAATGCGCTAAAAATTCCATCATAGTAACGCATGTGCTGGACAAAGAAAAACCTCATGTGACCAAAGACTCTCTTTGCTTCAAAGATTCAGTTCTGCAATCAAGAACGGATCCTCTCCGTTAGAGTGCGCGTTTCACTCAGACATGAAGGTAAGACGAGGTTAGACGAGTCACGCATCCGAATTAAACTGAAGTCCATAGACCACGGATTCATTCAAGGCCACACTGCCACCCGTCTTCAATGATCTGATTGCCAGAGTTGCTAATTAGATCTAATTAGTATAGGGATGTAAGCCAGAGGCAAGTGGGTGAATCTTGCTTGACAAATTGACCGATTTGTCCCGTCCCTTTTTCAGCCAAGTGACCGTGACGGTTGTCAGGACTTCTGCCCCAAGCAGTGGCCACAGAAGTTCATCTAGAAGAATCTGGCGCGGTGCGTCCAAGCCTGCACCTGCCTGTAGAAAAGTCGTGTTTCCAGTCAGGATTTCCGGTAAATGTTCAATAGAAAAACCTTCCAGCGTGGTTTGGAAACACCCGAATTCACCTTTTCATACCTTTTTATGACTTTTATGCTATAGCATGGTATATCACATGAGCAGAAAACCAATGAAACCAAGGCCCATCCCCCTGAAATCCCCCTGAATTCTCCCAAAACATCAAAGATACACATCTGCCTCAGGCCCCTGATGGCCAGGACGTGCATTTGCGGCACTCTTGGGCAGCTGCTGCGCTAACCATGGGCCAACTTCGAACAGGTCCAAGCCCATGATGCCTCCATCAAAATGCAGCAGGATCTCGTTGCATTTTTGGCTGTTACTCCTCCTTGAGTCTGTCTTGAGCGTCTTGAGCTTTGTTTTGTTTTTTGCAAAGTAAAATTGCTCCAGCCTGTCTCTTGTGAAAGGCTCGCCCGTTTCGCTTCCTGAGGCGTGGCTTGGAAGACCATGAAGATGGACATCACATGACATTCCTATATTCCACCAACCCATCGCAGGGAAGCCCCCACTGCCGCCCACTGTCGCCCACTGTCGCCTTCAATTTTTCCTCCAGCTGTTTCTTCTCCTCTTGCCACTTTGCTCGCTCAAGCAAGAGTTCCTGGCCAAAAGCTGTTGCTTCGACAGTGACTTCTTGCATAGAATCCACGGATTTTTGGCAAGTTGACAAGCTGCTTCGTGTCCGCCTTCCATCAATGAATTGGGGTATTGTCTAATGGTCACAATGAAATGAAGGCACGTGCATGCACAGGCGAAAGCAGGTTGCCTTCCGCGCATGTGCCATAGCTTCTGCTGCTGCAGAGGCCTTTGCTGTTGCAATCCTTGTAACGAGACGCCAGCCACTGCTCCCAAACGGGGAAATCTTAATCACTGAGATTGCCGGGTTTGTTCTGAATGTTGGGGTGTTGGAACATAAGCCTGTGGTGGAATTACTCATTACTCCTTTGTTCAATCCAAAATCGCTTCTCTCCCTTTGTCCATTTGACAGATTGCTCTAAATCGACAACAACTTTGCTGGTTTGAGTCGTTGCTAGATATGCCACAGCATGTGGTATGACATGTGTTCTGGTTCAGTTCAGTGTAGCAGCAAAAAAACAAAGCCCAGTAGGGAATTCTGACCATCGGAATCATGCTGCTTGACATAATCAACTCAGCAGCCCCCCATTTGGGCCCCATCCTCCACCCTGACCCGACAAGTCTCGCTTCCGAGGTCTGCAATGGACCACCATGGACCTTGCAGCTGACTTCACACATCACACATCACACCGCCAGGGAAGCTACACCAAAGACACAAAAAATCAGAACCTTGGTAGATCTCATACTTTTTTTGTGAAGATTTAGAAAAACACAACTTAGAACAACAATCCATGGTGGGATGTGGGACATTCATCAATGATCCACATTGTGTTTTGGCCTCGAAATCCTCCAGATTTTCTTCTTCCACCTCCTCACGCCGACATCATGAAAGAACTTTGAATATATGGCCAGCTGCTGTTTGGGAATTACTATGATATGAACATATACATGTGTGTCGTATAGATATATATATATATATATTAAGGGTTTTAGATTTGTATCATGGTTTGGATGATGTTTTACACAATGGTTTATATAATGGTTTATACATTGTTGCATGTATCATGTATGTATGATACAAATATGCAATACTATACTCGGGAAATTATGGACATATCGCCAATATCGCACACAACAAGCGTCAAAATGATTAGTTTTTCAATTTAAACTAGCTTATAAACTTAAACTTGAACATGGGGCGGCTCGTCCTCTTCCTCCTCTTCCTCCTCTTCCTCCTCTTCCTCCTCTTCCTCTTCATCCTCTTCATCGTCCTCCAACACCACGTCTCCATCCTGGGGTTGCGGAGAAGGACACGTGGCCTTAAGACTTTAGACCAATGAATGCACTGAATACCGGTGTGGGTAAAAGGAACAAATTTGTTTGAACTCCAAAACAAGTGTGTATATAAATATATATATATATACACTGTTAGATGCTTAAAGCTCCAATGTTGGCCCTGGCGAACAAGAAAGGCCTTCCGCCCATCTGTCCAGTGCCTCCCACAATTACTTTCGATGTCAATATATGGTGGTTGATCAAGAATCTAAACTCTTTCATCCGGAAACGGCCATTCTTTGGGAAATAGAATGTTACTTTCGCAAACTGCAAGTTTATCTTTCGCGGGATCCATGTGGGGCAAAACAATGCCTCTTGAAAAGACTCAGTCACTACCTGCCAGATTGCCAGAGATTACTTGATGATATTGCATACTATATAGATATAATAATATACAGTATATATATATATATTAATAGATATAGATATATATATATATAGATATAGAGGATATTGTCAATTTCTTGCGTCCCTGCAGGACCGCTCCTCTTCCTGTGTCGGCCTTGGGATCCTTGGCCTCAGGTCTCGGGTCTCGGCAACTGTTGCGTTGCGGCATCGCAGTGACCAGTTGACCAGCTACTGCCACCAAGCGGCCATTGTGTGCTTGAGATGCAGGGAAAGGATTCCTAGCTCAACATGCACTGCTAGAAACTTCTGCTAGGATCCGCATCTGATGACACATCTGCCGGTTGTTTCGTCTGCCACTGGAATGTGGGTCACTTGAATGATGGCCGGTATGATTCCATCGGAGGACAGCGCTTTGGCCGCGCCTGCTTCACTGGCACCAGCCGCTGTGCTGGCCGACACACGGCCATGACCTACGCATAGCAAGGTCATGGTAGGCATTTGTCAGATTGACGTGTTGCTTATGATTCTTATATATTCTTATGATTATAATGCCCATTGTGATCACATGTGATCACAATCATGTCACAATCATGTCACAATCATGTCACAATATATCATACTGAATCACACTCAACTTCCTGGCGTCCACAGCTATGGCGCTATGGCATAGCATTGGCATACCATAAGCACATCAGGGCTCTTCGTGCCCAGGCCTCTGCGTGGCGCCTTCGCAAATCTCGAAGTTGCTGTTCTGCCCTGCCAAAAAAAATTGAACCCTCCCATTGGATCATCCACTCACAGACATTCTGGCTACACTGTTAACTTAGTTAACTTGTAGACCTGCCATTCTGGCTCTACCATGCTCTACCTATGTACCCTGACTTCCTACTCAGTCTTGAGGCTGTTGATGCTGGAAATTTGTTGCCAACTCGACAAAACCAACTGCTGTAGGATCGCTTCCCCAGTATGACTTCCAACCGCTCCTGGCATCTGCAGCTGACAAGCCAAAATGCTCCTCAAAAGTTGGGCATATGGGGAAAGAAGAGGGAATGAAGAAACCGATAGCATGGCAACTGAACCTGGAGCAATGGAAAGTCAGTCCATCAATCGCATCAACGTCCATCAACTTCCATCAACACTTCTTTTCCGCTCTATTGGACCGTGGGTCTTGCCATCCACTCGGTGAATTGGGCTTGGACATTCTCAACCTGCTCTTCCCTGTCCTGCAAGCCATTACTCATGCCTCCATATCCTGCATTTTGCACAATCCATCGACAGTTCGCTAAGCATCGAAATCACACAACAAACTACCGCTGCAAGGCCTGAAGGCGCTCCATGATGCGTCCACCTGAAGTCAGCTTTCCAGTGCACACGAGGGCCACGAGCACAAGCAGAATCTTAAAAGCAAGACAAATGCCCAATAACTGACACAGAATTCGCAACTCCGGATCTCAAAATCCACCTGTAACAACAGCAACACACCTGGGGTGCGGCTGAAGGAAGGCAAGCGCATCCATCAGACAAGCAGATTGAAATGTGTCCAGTGTGGATTGCTCTTGTTGGTCGATGCTCAGATGCTCTTCGTTCACAAATCATGGCTTCATTCATTGACTTTTTACTCGAGGTCAGAAACCTCTGATTTCACAAGCGGAGTTCTGTGGATGCGATGGTGGACTGTGGAGGCTTGCAGGTTGGTCACTAGTCTGCAGAAAGAATGGAGAATCTGTGGCACAACTTGTTTTGGCATGCCTTGTGCAACATGCGCAGCAGCTATCAAATTTTTCAGCCGTCATTGCTTCACAGCAAGAATTCACATGGCTTTCCAGAGAAGTTGTGCCTATGTTTAGCCATTGTTTCTAAACAAGTTGTCCAAGTCCCACAGGAAAATTGTCACAGCCACAACACCAAATTGTCTGGTGCATTATACCGAATGATACTCAGTTTTAATGTAGAAAGTGGAGCAGCCCCAGACGTCCAAATTGATGTCTGAGTCCTAGTTAATCCAAGCTCGCCTGTCAGGGGTGCAAACCAAAATGTCAACAATCTGGGAGATCTCTTGCCGCTGCCTCGTGAAAGTCCAGGGATGTGCAATTTGCAAGGCAATTCATCAACTTGGTTCTGTTAAAGCCATGACGCAACCAGTTGGAAAACTGTCTTGTAATATGTCAGCACAAGAGACATGGGAACTTGTGGGACTTGTCGCAAAATCATCATTCAATATGTGTTGATTCTGTGTTGATCTAGTGTCTCCTGGTTTCTGCAACTGTGGCGTCGACTTCTTCCATGTCATTGAGCCCCCATGGACCTCAGAAGTGCAATGCTCCTTATCATTGCTTTGGGCAGCAATAATCAGAGGATTCTCACGAAGCGCACGTCGTGTATTTACACGCCCCGTTGTCAAAACAAGATAGGGGTTAGATGGAGTTTATTTTGGTTTTGAAAGTTTTGTCTTTTTGGAGAGATCCCTAACTCCATCTAAGTGAATCTAAGTCCATCATCTAAGTCCATCATCTAAGTCCATCATCTAAGTCCATCATCTAAGTCCATCATCTAAGTCCATCATCTAAGTCCATCATCTAAGTCCATCATCTAAGTCCATCATCTAA
>Ga0126342_10005310_pt1 | contig 22399 bp, 16 predicted proteins | sample Cyp1metagenome_FD_92528 | JGI IMG/M metagenome (GOLD analysis project Ga0126342, IMG submission 92528) | Coral microbial communities from Lord Howe Island, Old Settlement Bay, Australia - Cyphastrea 1 metagenome | ecosystem: Host-associated > Invertebrates > Cnidaria > Coral ...
CCTCTTACTCTTTCTCTTCTGATCTTCTCTCTTCTAATCTTCCTCTTCTCTGTGCCTCTGCCCTGCTCTGCTTTTCATCTCTCCATATTGTCGGAAGTTTGACTTCTAAACTTCCTTCGACCAGCTAGCTACCCTCAGGTAAACGTTTCCATAACTATGGAAAATCACCAGGCTATAAATGGGAAATCACCTATTTCGACTGGGCCATTACTTCAATAGCGAACTGTAAACGTTTACCAGCTAGCTAACTGGTTAGTGGGTAAGCCACAAACTATCCCAATTAGTAAATGAACTCTATGGCCCATCTAAGGGCCCATAGGACCATGGATTTTGGCTGTCATCGAATCATTGGGAGCCCTGAATTGACCAATCCATGGAATCATGATGGCATAAATCCTTTTCGGCATAAAGGCAATCCAGCAAACATGAGGCTTACCCTCCAGTAAATTAACAGTTGGACCCTGGCAGTCAGTCATCGGGCTTGGAAGACTAGTTTCCATTAACAATGGGTGATAAAATCAAGGTCAACAAGTTAATTTACAAGGGGGTATTACTCTCAGAAGAACTTTTAAATTTCACAAAGCCCGATGCACGAGAGCAAAAGGACAGCCCTAACCGCTAACCGCGGCCACGTATCACTGGTATCCTTTCGGGAAAAAAACCTGAATTCCACATGGAACCCATTTAAAGAATTTCACAAAGGTGTAGCCCTTCAACAAACTGGGTCCTTTGAACATTGAAAAACAAAGGAAAAACAATCATTTCTCCATATTTCCATTTAAAAACACAGTTGTTCTATCATTCTGATCCAAATTGCATGGCCAATCTTGCCCTGCCAGGTTAACTTTTCTGACTAGCCTGAACCACGCGAATATATCAAATATCACGAGTTCAACCGCAAACGAATAAGTTTTACTAAAGCAGCCATCTAAGTTAGTTCCAGGCATATCTACTTATATTCTCATGATCCTCCATGGATTGTTACTTAAACCCCTGCATTTTGATGACCAACGCACAACATTATATTCCAGCAATGTTATTTCCATTACACCCATGCTATATCCCCCATATGTATTCCCACTATACTCCATGAATGATCAAACTTTTGATGGCAAAACCCAAACAAGGTGGTGCCCACCCTAGTTATATATATATTTATAAACTCCATTAACTATGGATCTGGTTGGTGGTTTTTCGCCACTGAAAAATATGACTTCGTCAGTTGGGATGATGACATGCCCAACTGAATGGGAAAATGAAATTCATGTTCCAAACTACCAACCAGATATTTATATTATTTATACACCCCATTAACTATGGATATATCACATTATGTCATCAACAAAAACCAACACGTGAAATTGGAGTAATTTGCACCGACTGAACGCCATCGAAAACGGGGGCATCACAGACTGAAGAAGACTCCAAGAAGTGCCGCAGCGCTGGACTGGCTGGACTGTGGTCCCCAACTTCCTACGTCCATGACCCAACCCAGGTCTTGTGCTTCTGCAGGTGGTTTCGCGGGCGCGCCTGGGAAATTCCATGGGAATTGATACTTTGACATCAGCAAACATGAGGATTTACCCTCGGGTAATTTGACACAGCGAAGCCATAGGCTATTTAGTTCGATGATTTAGCGAAAATGGTGCTTTTCCATAGCTATTTCAAAATACCAATGGGATCCAATGGGTATCATTGAAGCAAGAACGTGTTCGGGAAAAAGCCCCATTTTCCCTGCTTAAGGTCACTGTTTCGGTGCATACCTCATTTTTGGACACAGCAATTTCACAGAACTGTTGGTTGTATCCAATTCTAACCCAGCCCAATTGAAAAATCCCACATGAAATCCAAATTGTGGATGGTATGTTCATTTGTAGGGCTCCCCAAAAAGATGCGACACAGTTTGTTCAGGATCTTGATGATGTTTCCTCAATACTTTCCAGGTTCCAATTTTTTTGGCAGCTTTCGCCAGGGACTGCGAAAAACCCTTCGGTCATCAAACGTGGCGTGGATTGGAAAGTCCCAGCGGTATAGTTCTGAGGATTTTCCAGCCATGTTTGCAAAGGGTAGAAAGTCCATACATATCGAATGATCCTAGCTATGACTATCCCATGAATACTCCACTAGTATCACTATTAAACTTGCTTGGTGGTTGAGCCACCCCTCTGAAACATATGAAAATCAGTTGGGAAGGATTATCCCACATATGAAATGGAAAATAAAATTCATGTTTGAAACCACCAACCAGACTATTAAACCATAAAAAAACCTGGAGAAATAATCCAAGAAGATGTCGCGCAAATGTCGCTGGGATTGACCAGACCCGTGAGATCTTTCTCAACCTTGGTGAGGTGAGGTGACAGGGACTGAAGCACTGGCTGGGTGTTGAATCATTGGGATACGAAAATCACCATGGAATTGGTGGTTTCAGCCCCTAAAGACATAGTAAAGATCATCATCCAAAAGATGGCCTTTTTTTTCATGATGAAACCACCAAGCAAATATGTCATCATCAAACATATGTATATATATATATATACAAGCCCTTGAACCACAACAAGACACCCCCGTTGTTGGAACTGCACCCCAATAAAAAAAACCCAGTAGTAGTAACAGAGCCAGAATCCAATCACGAATCCACAATGATACACCATCCCCAGTGGTTTGTTTCAGTGCTTTGACACCTGGGGATGGTTTGTGTTGGGGATCTCACATGCTTTCGACAAGCGAAGCGAAGCGAAGCGAAGTGAAAAGTGTCCCACAGTTCCAGTATTTCCAGTAGCCATGCCGACGACTTCGCGGGAAATCCCCACTGGCACATCTCAAATTTTCAACACCGATGTTTAAAAGTGCCATGATATGAACACTCACACGGTGTCACAACTTTATGGTTTTCCCAGCATTTGGGTTTCACTGCAATTGCTATCGGATAGAAACATCGTCTATTAATTGGGATTTGTGCCCCAAAAAAAACTCTGAACAACTGGCATTGGTGCTCGGGATTTGGCGGAGATTCCTACCCCGCATTGAGCTCATTTATGAAGTATACGTTGGTTTATAGCCCCAAGGACCTCTAGATATATCTATCATCAACCCAACAGTGTTTGCAGTTAGGTACCAACTTGGCGATTCACTGGGGCACCTGGCGAAAAAAAATGGCTATGATGTCCGCAGTATTGCAGTTACCAGGATCTTGAAATAAAGCCCTACTTTAAGCAATCAAATAAAATCGCCTCCAAATGGTCAATGGGGATGTTTTTTTTGTTTTTCTTTGATCAAAAACACGATTTCTAGATAGTTGAAATGGTGGTTCAGCCCCAGTTATTAAAGTTGGTTCAGAAAAACCGACTATAACCCCAACGACTGGCACTATAAATCACCAAATTCCCCACGATGTCCCCAATGATTTGGAGATAGTTGGTGTAAACAACATCACTGTCAGCGCAACATAGCTAACACCCTGGGCACCCGGGCAACTGGGCCACGAAGAGGACGACAAGTTGACAAGTTCCAAGGCAGCATCCAGCCATGAAAATCATAAGAAAATACGGGGAAATCCACCTGTAAATGTAGGTTTTAATATGGAGGATATAATGGTTTTAATGGTTGTAATGTTTTTAATGGTTTTAATGTGGAAAAGCCAATGCTAGAAACAAGTCCCATTTTGGGGCTGGTAAACATACACACTAGCCATCAAGAAATGTGATGTCTTGGGGAGGGTTTATTGCATTGGGATTACCACATTAGGAACTACAGCAGCAACAGGAAAAACACAGAGCCAACGCTAGCAACAAAATCAGCCCAGAACCCAAACCTGAAAAAGAATATCAACCATTCAAAATATGCAAAACCAAGGAACTTGTGTTGAACACCAGCGCAAAGCCACAACATGCTACATACACAAACACCCGAGAACTCTCCTGTGGTAATTTCCTAATTTCCTTGGGTACCAAAAAAAGGGGTGAGTGGATGGCTTAATGAAGTTTAATGAGTAGAAATGACCGACCCGGTGTACTTGTTCCCAGTGTTAACATCACTTTTTCTGTCATTGTGGATGTATTTGGAGATATATACAGCATGTGACATGTATATAGTGTGATGTAGGGCAGGCAAATTCTCTGTCACATCTTCCGAATGTATGATTACAACCAAAAAAACGATGCATTCTTGAAATATGGATACATTTTAAATGCATTGCAAGAGCAGAATACATGCATTCTTACATTTTTATGTGACATTGTGCACTTACACATGTTACATTTGTTTTCACATCAGTGTCTGGAGGCCTTTCCGCCAACTTATGGAAGCAAAAAGTCGTCGATACTATGACCCCGAATCGATAGCAAAACTTCGAATTATGAAATGCATCACTGGTTGGTGGTTTCAACCCATCTGAAAAATCTTAGTCAGTTGGGATGATTCTTCCCAGTATATGGGAAACAAGCAGATCAGGTACATCTCATCTAGAGCAACCTGGAAATCACGTGTTTCGTCGGTTCCAATGTGTAATCCTTTTGCTTTTTCTACATTACAAGTTGCAGGTTTGGATGTATCCCCCATTTTAAGACAGACCCATTACTCATATAATTGTTGGTCAAATAAGTTAGAGACCATTGTACCACAACACTTTCGATTCCTACATGAAACTCTTTTGTACCAATTCCCGATTTCATTTCTCCGTAAGTCCCCAATACCCTCTGGCAATCGAACATGGCAATGGAAAGCCTCTCATTTATGCATGATTTTCCAAGTCGATTGCAGTTCCCTTTGTGATATTCTAAACACCCCCCAGAAACCATGCTTTAGGGATAAAGTCAGAACTTTGGGATCAATAGAATTGGGTGTTTCTCAAAAATGATTTCTTTTTCTGCTTTTCCCATCTAGAAACCTCGATTCAGTTCAGGGATTTCCCCCTTATTCGAACGGCACAGGATTTTCCCATGGTTTTCCTTGGTTTTGTGGTGGGGTTTCCCAGCCCAATCGCGATCCCGGGACTGGGCTCGGCACCTGTGCCGTTTTGATAACCACCGGGACGCCCTGGAGATGGTGACAGTGATCAAAGAATGGGGAAAAAATTGGATCACCAAGTCTGAAGCAAATTAGTAGGCTAAAATACCAATAATAGTGGTTATATATGGTTATATGATGGGATTAAAACATATATATTATATATATATATTTGGTTGGTGGTTTTTAACCATCTTGAAAAATATGAAATTCAATGGGAAGAATCATCCCATATAGTATGAGAAGTATGATAATTATCATTGACTATCTGATAATTTTCTTTCCATAATAAATTTCTACCATCTATTATGAATAGGCCTATTTACTATGAATTCTGAAAATAGCCATAGTAGTAATCCATAGTAGTAATTATGATACTAATATCCCAATTCAAAAAATAGATGGTGACAGTGATCTTAGTACAGCAATAGTTTGAAGGTAAAATCCCATATTTTTGATGGGGCAATCATTGATAGTAACAATATTATTGATCATTATATAATGTTCCTGAATCTTAGTAAGGAACCACCCATATTTTGATGGTGAATACCATCCATAAAAATGGTAAAATTGGGGATGGGTTACATGATTGCTTTACTAACATTCATGGAATTTGAATGGTATATTGATGCTTTTATTGGTTTTTATTGGCATACTAAAGGATTGATGTTGCTTGGTGACATTTTAGTTATATTGATGGTTTTTATCATTGGTATATTGATGGTTGATGTTGATGTAATGGGGTAACGATTTACCATGAAAATGCAATTTTTCACTAGGACACATTGTGATGCAACAAGTGATATCAATGGGATATAACTATCAACAGGATAGCAAAGTGCCCCCCCCCAGTGATGACTGTTGGTTAATGTTGCCCCAATTTTTTCTATGTCATTAGTTATTGGAATGATGTTTACCTACTTCGCTAACGTTTATGGGAATCGTTTTGTATGTTTTGACCCATGCCTGACCAATCAACATCAACTCAACCGTCATCAGGGTTGTCCCAACATCCCAGCTACATTTAGGGGAAAACTGGGTAAAGAAAGCGGTGGCCAGTTTCCGCCCCGGTAGTGGGCCGGAGCAACTCTGATTAAAACAATTCCAATCTTCATTGTCCACTTGTTTTGCGTGGCCAGGTTGGTTCTTGATGTTCAAGAAGAACCAGTGTCCAAAACTTCAAGGCATAACTGATCCTTCTCATTTTCCCCCAACGGCAGGAATCCCACGCGAGTTCACCATAGCAAAAAAGATGGGATTTCGACAACAATGATGATGGGACGGAATCGAAGAATACATGGGTATAGTTAATAACATTAGATGATATTCATCAACAATTAGGCTCCGGTAATGCTCTGGTAAAAAAAATCATTTGCTATCCGAGTCATGACTGATTTTGTTCGATGATTTACCGGAGATTTTTCAGTAAACTGTTGAATTACCACAGGGTAAATCCCATTATCCAATGATGTTCCCCGTACATGCATATACATCCAATCATTTTTCCATGATACACCCATTATATTCCTAAAAGAGTTCCATTGTAGTTGGTTAAACCCATCATTCTGAAGATGCCTTACAATGTGTAATCCATCTCCCCCAGCATAAATAAAGGGTCGCTTTAGGTCTGTGGTCAGTTTTCATAGAGTGTAGCGAGGTCCGATGGCCAGGTGAACATCGAGCCACAACACTTAAACGGGGGAACATGATGAGTCATTATGAATTATCATATATATAGTGGTTGATAGTGGTTGATAAGGGATTTAATGGTTACTACATGCTGATAATGGGAAAATAATAGTGGTTATACTACCAATAATAGTGGTTATATGATGGTTATATGATGGGATTATAACATATTACATAACCATCATGAAAAACCATGAAAATCATAGGAAAAATAGGAGGATCCACCGAAACGATGGGAGGGTTTTAATCTGGTTGCTGGTTTTTCGCCACCCCTCTGAACAAATATGAGTTCGTCACTTGGGATGATGAAATTCCCAACTGAATGGGAAAAATAAAATTCCATGGTTCCAAAGCACCAACCAGTTATCAGTCGACTCCTCTTCTACTTGATTGTTTAATATTGTTTATCTCAAACAGCACTTGGCCAATGTTTCTATCACTACACTAATCCCCGTTCATGGGACGAACATACAATGCATCCCGGGCGGTGCAACCGCGCGGAAAATGGCATAAGCATTCACCAAGCACCTGTTTTCAATCAAACAAAAACACATGGAAACCTAACTTGGGGGTGCAATTCCACTCATAGGTGGGGTATATCCCAACGTATGGAGATAGTTGTTAGCATATACCCATTAATAACCCGGATACGGATCAACAAGGCCAACCTGTGGCCGGGTGTGCATCCACACATTGTGGATCAGGTTGAATCTCTAGCTCCTTAGCTCTGGCTTCCAACTTCAAATGGCTAAAAATCAAAAAGTATTTACCTAAGGCAATTCATTGCTTTACCAAAATAAACCAACAAAATAGCCATGAATCACCATGAATCACAATTGATGGTCAATTTACCCACAGGATTTTGGGGTCAAAACAAAGCCACTTTGACCACGACCTCACCCTTCCGGCGCCTTCCTTTCCAAACTTGCCCTGTCCCAGTTCCAGAATGGTGATCTTCATGGATGTTACGGGGAGACATATGATAGGAAAACATAGGAAATCATGGTGATTTAACATTGATATATGGGGGTAACATGGGGAAACAGCTCAATCGAGGCTTCAGTGGATTGGTTTAGTTGGCAAAATCTATAGTTGAAACTGAAACCAGGGTTTTAAGCTCAAACAAAGGGATTTTAGGTAGGTTTTCCCTTCATCCAATTCTTGATCGGCTGGTTTCATGACCATTCTTTCCACATCTTTCTTCTCTAAACACTATTTATAGGTGACGTTTCAAGCTAAAGAAGAGAAACATAGAGACCCTGAAACTCACTCAGCAATGTTCCAATGACTTTTATTTTCCAACTCTGTAGCGAATGGATGCACATGGGTGTTGCTTTAAATTTGGGACCTCCCAAACTAAGGATAACTATGATAACTTCTTTTTGGTGGCTTTAAGGAACCCCTCCAATGGGGATGTGTCTTACCACAAAGTCACGTGCATCCTGGCAAATGATGAAGACATCACGAAGCAGGTGGGGTTATCTCGTCACTGGGAAAAAAGCAACGATTGCCGGTTGCCAACCACAAACTCTATGGGCTTCTCTAAAAGTACTCCTCGGCTACTCCGAAATCCGCTGGTGAATCACGATTCTCCATAAAAAAATTGATGTTTGGGGTATACCACATTTTCGGACAACATGGAATTGGAAACCGCATCCAAGTTGAAGCCTTTTGGTTGACTTTGAACCCCACCTTCCCTTCCCAGGGCTGCCCTGGTCAAAGTCTCCGGCCACACCTTGCCGAAATCTTTGCCGCCCTTAGGCCCTTTGTCCTTTCCTTTTCCTTTTCCCTTTCCTTTGCCCTTTCCATCTTTCCCTTTCCCTGGCGGAGATCGGCACCAACAGATTAACATCTCCGTGGTTGGAATTTTCGGCACTCCAATCTCCATACTGTACCCTCACATATGGTCCCTCAAAATAAATAGCCTCAGTACTAAACAGGTGAATTGGATGACATTTCTTCATGGACGGATTCTGCCAGGACATTTGTTCGCCCTGGAACTTGATGAACTGGATCAACCCTCAGGCAATAGCAGTGGATAAGAGTGCGAATGCTAGAATGGTGATCAGTTAACAAAAAATGCAGTGGTGGTTCAAACTTGGCATGGGAAGACATGTTCCATCTATCTCATTGCAAAATTACCTATCTTGTCAAACTATCATACCTGAAAATAGTTTGCAATGAGGTAATTTGACAATGACTATCATTTGACTATTCCTATTGCAAATTATCCATCTGAAAAACACACAATATTATCAATATTCATCAAATACTGCGACACTAGAGAGAAAAACACACATGAATAATTCTTCCATTGTCATTACTATCCTATTACAATTACTACTGATGATGGTATCATCAAAGAAACGGATAGTCTGACGCCGAGAGAAACACACGGTCTGTCTCAGTTTTGATCATCCCAATTCTGGCGAGGCACGGCACGCTAGGCAGCGTGAAAAGCTATTGGCATGTTGGATATGTGGTTTATCATAACACCATGTCAAACCCAAAACAATGTTAAAGATTGTTAAAACCCTATTTCGCTATAGACTAAAAGAACCCAATTCAAATGGAAGTTTCCATAAATGGAGGTTCCCCAAAATGGTTGGTTTCCAATGGAAAATCCCACTCTAAAATGGATGATAACTAGGGGTACCCCCATTTCAGGAAACCTCCAAATGATATTTTGGTACTTTTGGCACGGCACAGCTGCATCTTCAGCATATGGAGAATTGGTCCAGCAGCTTGCTGCAGAGTGCGGGTCGTGTGCGGCTCGTGCTGATCCCAGAAGACCCGTAGCGTCGGTGATCCATTCAAGAGCCAGAATTATTAAGGCCATCATAAAAATAATTCAACATCATTCAACATAAATTCAGCATCATTTAACATCCTTCAGCATCATTACACATCATTCAAACATCATTCAAACAACAGTAAACATCACTGAACATCATGTAGCATAACTAAACATCATTGAACTACCACTTCCCGGGCACTGCCCATTCTTGCACCCATCCAGCGGTATCGACGCCTTTCACTGGTCTTTGCTCAGCTTGGCCTGGTGAGATTAACGGGTTGTGGTAGGTGGTCATCATGAATGGGGATTCCCTAAAATAGGTCTATTGACCCCTATGTTTGAAGTAATGGCAATCTTCGATTGCCCAAGGGATCAGCTCGTGATTTCACAATGCCAATATTAAATAATATTATACCATCCAATCTTCACTTTATCATCAAAGTGCAATTAAAGGAACATGTTCTGCGGATGTTCTTTCAGCAACAAGGGTTCTCATCCGAACTTCTCATGCATTGTTTTTTGCACCCCCCTGACAGGAGGGTACGAGGGCTAATCGCAGATACCCTACCCAAAAAAAACTTGGCGTTTACTGTGTATTGCAATATCTTCCTCCATTCTGTAGTCCAAATTAATGGAATCCATCTACAAGATCCGGGTAAATTGCAATATTTCACTAACCTGAGCTAAAGTCATTTGGGGATGATTTCCCTTATTAACCATGATTCCAGTGATGCTCCCCACATGTTATGTCCTTTAATTCATGTTTCGCTATCGAGGATCATTTTCATCACCATAGACCTCAACAGTGAATCACCACCAAAATGTGCAGGGACAACCAAACGGCCAGCGGGGAATCCACTCATATTCATTCCCCAGTAATGTTCCAATATCCCATGAAATATCCAGTTATATCATGTTATATCCCCGTGATATTTCCAATTTAATCATCATTTTGTCGCTTCATCATTGCATTAAATAACCTCTAAATTGCCGTTCTAAATCATAAATGACCTATACTTTTCCATGAAATCTCATGAAATCCTATGAACTCCGACTGAATTTCCATTTCCGTTGGTGAAATCCCCCTATGACTTTGGTCCAAAAACCAAGGCGGGCAGGCGGGCACCCCCGGATCCATCCTGTGGCTGTGACGTTGCAGCCCTCGTGGATCAGGCGCTGCAAAATCTTCGCTAGGTTGCTCACGTCGTCCATCCCTGCCCCAGTTCGGAACTCAGTTTATGGTGGAATGATGTGATTTGACGGTTTAATGATGTGATTGGACGGTAATGGTGATTTGAATGGTGGTTTAATGAGAATGAATGGGATTTAATGACGCTTTGCTATTTCAGTTGGTTTCTAAGTCCGATAACTGTTGGATTATGTTTGGTTTATGGTATATATCGAACTAGCTCCTATGGTTCATAAACTAACAAACATAACTGGGGTGGCACCACCTTGTGCCATGCAAGGGGTGGGCAAACAATACAGAAATGGAAAAACCATGGAACCCAGAAACGGAATATGACCTACAAATGCTGAGTCTTCCACATCTTTTTCTATGTTTAGATCCGGGGGTCAACCAAAAAATCTGCTTTGGGCGTCGCCCAGCCCCCCAGCCTAAGTGGTGCTGCCCAGAGAGGGGAATCCTGGTGGGGATGAAAGCTTTCCCGACTGGAGATACCCTCTGGTAAACCTACAAAAAACGATGGAAAATCACAATTTTTAATGGGTAAATACACTATTTCTATGGTCATTTTCAATAGCTATGCTAAATTAGCAGAGGGTACAATCGACCACACTTGAAAAGTAGCATGGCATCAATATATACAAGAAAACTACATGACAAACCCCCCATCTTTCAATGGGGCTCCATTCCATGATAGTTTTAAGGAGGCAACATTGCGGGAATATAAGCCGACAATTGTGGAATTAAAGTGACTAGTTCAGGGGTGCGTCATCCAGGATATTCTCCAACAACTTCCATGGGCAGCAATGTTTTTTTTTATTGGATCCTCACTTCCGTTGGCCACGTCGCCTATCCGTTCGAAATCTGTTGGGCTCAAGTTTTCGCATTGATTCATCTTGTTGGCAATTATACCCACTATCAAACTAGCTGACTCACCAGGTGGTCTACAACCATAGTTTCATGGTTCAACAGTTAAACCATAGTTTGATAGTTGAATCCCAATTTTTCCATCTGTTTTTGATCTCTTTTTGTACCCCAAAAAACCAACCATCAACCAGTCGGTCTCCTCAGCCTCTTCAGCATGCCACGCATGCCTGTGGGCGCAGCAGCCTCCGGGAGTTTGTAGAAGTCTCTAAAAACCTGAAACGGCCGGTGAATCGAGTGGCTGCTGCCCATCCACAAGGGACGATAGAAAACCGGCGATTTAGGCGATAGAAAACCACGCTTAAAATAGTGATGTTTTTAGTCACTCTATGATAGCTAAGTTGGTTTATATGACTAGGCTTACGATTGGGCTTATGGTTGATGTATTGACAGCCAGTTACATGATTAGGGGCGCCGCTTTCTTGAAATAAACGTGACAACAGAGGAGATATCAGCAAACGTGACGTTTTTATCTTTACCTTTTAGCATCCAAATTGAATGATTTATATTCACCAAACTGAAGATAGACTTCAAAAGCAAAGAGGTGTATAAGTGATACATTTTAACCATGATCGGCCATGAAGGCATGGTCTCTGGAAAGAGAGATTTCAGAAACGACATGCTCCTCGAAAGAGCAGAATGTGTCATGGTATGCAAGAAATAAATAACAGTAAAACATACATATGTATATCAACAGCTTAAAGTGCTTAAAATGGGGAAGCAACAAAAAATGGCACCATATATATTATATCTGTCATTCTTATTTGGAATGATGGGGTACGAGAAACATTTCAAGTGAGTTGAGTGGTGAGTATCAATTTTCCTATTCAAAATCATATGGTGAACACAAAAAACCATGGTCATAATATGTGTTACCCGGGAATCAAACGTGGCTTGCTGGAAATTCCCCCCTTTGCCCTATAGTAAACTAACATAGCTATGGAAATTCACCATCTTTAATAGGTAAATCTTCTATAAATGGGCCATTCTCAATAGCAACATGTAACAAATTACCAGGGAGTAGTTGGATGTTTTTCAGCAACCTCACAGGCAACTTGTCCACGCACAACTAACTCACACACAACTTGTCCACACACAGCTTGCTCACGCACAACTTACGTACACACAACTTGTCCACACACAACTTGCTCACACCGCGGCTGTTTGCGTGGCAGGCGTGGCGCTTGGCGACATCGACCTCCACTTGGCGTGGCAGGCGTGGCGCTTGGCGACATGGACGTGCACATTGCATGGCAGGCGTGGCGCTTACGGCACTGGGCTGGCTCTGGTGGCGCGCTTGGTTCCCAGTTGACGCTGTTGTCGCCGCGGCTGTTTGCGTGGCATGCAGGCGTGGCGGGCATGGCACGCGGCGACATCGCCTTTACTTTGCGTGGCAGGCGTGGCGCTTGGCGACATGCGTGGCAGGCATGGCACTTACGGGACTGGGCTGGCTCTGGTGGCGCGCTTGGTTCCCAGTTGATGCCGTTGTCGCCGCGGCTGTTGTGGCAGGCGTGGCACTTGGCGACATCGACTTGCACTTGGCATGGCAGGCGTGGCACTTGGTGACATGGACGTGCACTTTAAGTGGCAGGCGTGGCACTTATGGCGCTGGCTGGCTCTGGTGGCGCGCTTGGTTCCCACAATTGACGCCCTTGTCCCCGCGGCTGTTTGCGTGGCAGGCGTGGCACTTGGCGACATCGACCTCCACTTGGCTTGGCACCTGGCGACATGGACATGCCGGATTTGGCTACATACGTACAAAACAAAACAAAACAAAACATTACATTGCATTACATTACATTACACTACATAAAATTACATTACATTACATTACATTACATAACATACATACATACCATCTTTGTCACACACCATCTTTCTTTGTCACACAACATCTTTCAGATACAACTTTGTCCCACACAACTTTTTTCACTACTCGATCCTTCACCACCTCCTTTGTCTTTCCTTCCTTCCCCGTTCCGCTGCAACATTTGTTGCTCATTATCGGAAGAAGTTGACATGTGGGGTGTCATCGGGTCCTTTAATCGTTTTTAACTACTCTTTTTCTTTGGTTTGCCCATATGTTCATGGTCCATTCTCGTTTTATTTTGCAAATTCGACCTTATGTTTGATGGTATGCCACGTATCCACCCAGTCTGGTAATAAAAACCACCATTAAATTGCCATGAATTCCTGGTCTTCCACCACAAAGTTACGAAAAAATCTCAATTTTCCCAGCATTTTTCCAACATGTTTCCTCCATTTTCACATTGAAACCGCCTTTTGTTTGTTTTTTTTTGGGACCCTGTCCCGTTGGTTTCTTTTTCCGCCTCTTTCAGGTTGCTCCAGCGCGAAAAGAGCAGCTTTTGCAGCGAGACATCCACTGCACCTGCTGAAGCTGGGAACATATGGAAATATAAACCAATATAACCACTAATGGTAATATGATTATCATTGTTAATAAATAGTTCTATTGGTTTATATATGGTTATATATGGTTATTCCAAATAACTGGTTATTGCATATAGTTATTTCCATATTTCCATATAGTTAACTATTGTTAATGGTTGATTATCATATAGTTAATAAAACTGCTACAATAGAAACCTAAAATAAAGGTTTCCTAATTAGTGGGAATTAGTGGGAATATGACTGATGGGGATCTATTAATAGTTGGGGTGTTGATTAATATATTCCCCGCTGAAGAACTAATATGTCACTAGGGATATGACCCTTAGCAACACCTTGACAGGAACATATTAATGGTTATTAACTGGGAGGTATGAATAGGGTTACCCCCCAATCATCGTTTTTAATAGGACTTTAAAAAAAAACATCCAGCTGTTGGGGTACTCCCATTTTAGGAAACCTCCATATGGGGATATTGAACATCAATAGTTAGGCAATATTTCATGGGGATATTTCATGACTTAATAGGGATATGATTGATATGAACTGATATTTTCAGCAAAATAGGAACAGATATTTCTCGATCGAATATTACATCAAAATATCTCATTCATTAACACACATCCAATATATCAGCCATTATCTATATAGTATCATTGGATATGTTGATGTATCTACAGTTAATGGTAAGCATGATACATCAACATATCCAAATAACTGATGGTATATGGTATATAGTCCCATTTTATTAATGATACATCAAAATGATGTATATATATAAATATTCATATATGATACATCAATATTCATTAATGATACATCAAAATGACCATATATATATATATACATTCCACCCATCAAAATGATAGATATATATTAATGGTAAGCATGTCTTATGTTCATTTGATGGGGGATATATCTAGCACTTGGGGAGATCATGGGAACTCGGAGATATTTTCATCCCGGGAGTCGTGAAAATCGACAACACAACTGTGGAACTAACATTTGGGGGCTTCCAGAAATGGGGGTACCGGAAAATTCATGGTTTAGAAGGTTTAGAATGGAAAATGAATCTATAAATAGATGATTTGGGGGTTACCCCCCATTTTAGGAAACATCCATTTGTTATCGTTGTCTACAAAAATCTTCACCCATGGACGAGAACAGATTCCCACTGAAAAGTAGGGACGTCTATAAACAAAGATCACGTTGGGAACCCGAGAAGGCTATCATTTTTTCGTGCTACGACCAAGCGACAACCCATTCCCAAGCCGGAATTCCACTAAAACCCAAGAAGACATCAATGAAACTTGAGACCCAGCCAGCCATACAAAAGGTTGGAAAGAAGTTTGAAACATAACAAGTCATTAAGAAAAGGTGAAGCATTCAACTCAGGGGGTAAAAATTGACTTCAAGCACTTTGGAATGATTGTCATATACCAAGATAGCTCGCTGGGTAATTAATGACAAAGGGGATTTCTCTTGCCACGGTTTTGCCATCCACCTTTTCAATTTTTGGCTCATGGCTCATGGTGGCTCTTTGAAAGCAGGGTTGATGAATTTGATCATCCATGACCACTGGCACTGCTGGCTGCAATCAGCCCTATCACCAATGAACAGTTGACACAAGGTGCACATAGCTGCTCATGGCGCAAAGGACCGCAGGATCTGCACACGGGACCGCGCCTGGTGGCGCACTTTGACACGGCCAATGGTCGAACACCAGTCTGGTCAACAAAGAATATCAAGCGAATCAGTGAAACTGCTTGAATCGATCGAAGGCTCATGATTGCGTTCTTTGTGCATACGCAGGTGCACTATGCAGACTGAGACCTGCCGTGAGTACATACACCATTGAAAACCGACATGTACCCCATAAGAAATGGATTTGGACAAAGTTGTCATATGGGAAACATCTACTATTGAAATTCTTTGTCAAAATTGTGCAATGTGTATCCTGGATTAGTAAGCCCTAGTTATTGATTATAATCCCTGGGTTAACCCGATGAAGTGATGTCATCTGCTACTAGAATGGCAAAACAACCCATGGTTTTGCATGCCCCGTAATTAGCACAAGTTTGGAGCAAAAAGAACAGATCCTTAGTACAAGCCTGGCATGTACATATTATTAGTACAGTTTAACCCAATTTCTTTTCGCTGGAAGCAAGTGGTAATCTTGTCCCTCTAGTATTGAACACACCCTAAATGGTCCCAAACATATGCCGAAACACTACTAAGCGATTGTTTTTGCAAGTGGGTTCCTCATAGTTGCCTAAAGATAACCCCAATATCTGTTAGGTCAGTCTATCAAACTATACTTATAAGTGTAAAAACAACCTATACGTATTTATAACTTCCCTATGCAACTATTAACTATTGGGTTTATGGTAGATATATCGAACTACTTACTAAGGGCTTTCCTAAAATAGGGCTACCCCTAGTTCCCATCCATTCTTGTTTGGGATTTTCCATTAGAAATCATTCATTTTAGTCGGACTTTCCATTATAAATCATCCATTTTAGTCGGACTTTCCATTAAAAATCATCAATTTTAGTTTGTTTTTCCATTATAAACAAACCATTTAGCAAATCCCCCATTTATGGAACCCCCACTATGCTTTATCAACCAACAAAAACAGAAGTGGGGCACCAACCTTGTCCCCTCCGCCTGGTGCAGGATTGCTACACTGCCGGGGAATCGCCGATTTGACCTGCCGGGACCATGGTGAAACACAGCCGAGAGGTCTTCTGATGATATATGGGTGTTTCCAAAAATGGGGTGCCCAAAATGAATAGTTTATAAGAGAAAAACCTATATAAATGGATGATAAGCAGAGGTACCCCCATTTCAGGAAACCTCCATATGGATGTGTCGGAAAACATGTTTTTTTTTTTGTGGAAATAGATGGAAACAGATGTAAATCCCAAAACTATTGATTGGCATTTTCAGGCATTTTAGGGTTACCACTTTTGGGACCTACCCAAATTGAGTCCTTGAAGCCAAGCTCACTGGTAGAAATATCTAACCGAACACAGTTTATAGTCTTTTGATGTGACCCCTGTTTGTCAGTTCAACTTCCACTTTTCCTGAGCTAAATCATCATTTACAACCCCACATTTTTGCTGGTTCCATCATCATTTGTGCTGGATAAAACACCATTCTTGTTGGTTAAATCATCATTTTTCCACCTTTTTGCGGCTTGTGAGCTGATTCTTAGACGTCCCTGTTTCACAGCGAAAAAGGATTCAGTTGCCATCCAAGGCTTCCCACATGAACTTCCTCGGACATACCACGTTTTTGGACAAACTTACCATGTCAGTTATAAGTTGGTTTACAAACCCCATTAACTCTAGTTACAGTATAAGTAATTGTCATAAACCATAGTTACTGAAGTTAGCCAACTTAGCTATCATAAATCAGTTATAAATCCCATCAAATCCACATTTTCCTATGGCTTCCTATGGTCAAACGGGGGCATCCACATTGTATCTGCTGCGGCGGAGCCGAGGGACGTCCCAGTTGCCGCAGGTCACGAAGAGGAAATCTTCACTCCTGAAAACCAACAGCCGTAGCGAGCCGAAGTTAGGAGGGAAAGATGATAGTGGCTATACTACGAATAATACTGGTTATATATGGAATAATAGTGGTTAGTAACATATAGATAATCATCAATAATGGGATTATATAGTGATTATATCGTTATTAATACCAATAATAGTGGTTATATATGGTTAAATGATGAGATTATAACATTATATATATATGTGGTTGGTGGTGCAATAACCAATGATACCATGATATAACTACCATAGGTGATGGGTATGGTTGTGGTGATATAACTACACTCGGTTGATATAACTGGTGATGGTTATGTTTACTACTTACTACTATGGCTGGTTGGTGGTGCAATAACCATCTTGAAAAATATGAGTCAATGGGAAGGATTATCCCATATTATGGAAAATAAAACATGTTTGAAACCACCAACCAGATACGAACGGGAAACCATTTTTGGTTTTTAGAGGCTTATGATCCCACAAATTTGGGGAGATATGGTGATTTCATGGGATCTTAATGGGTATAAGCTAGGATTTGAATATTATGGATTATCATGGGAATATAGTTAAGAATGGTGGTACAGGGGGATCTTTATCTGGAATCTCAAATTTGGGAATTATATACCCTCAACTACTACCGAGGGACACTGGGGCTTCATTTTAGACCCCAAACCCCTGGTCCAAAATGAAAGCTCCTGCGCCGTCTAACATAAATTAGCATATCACTCCAGAACTTTATATACGTTGCCCGGAGCTGCCTGGTCTAGAATGGCGGTCTCGCTGGACATATTTGGAACTATCAAGATACAATGTATGAGCAGGCTTGGAATGACAAATTATTGAACAAAAAGATTCAAGCTTCAACTTTGGGCCCTACCAACAATTACAGTAAATTGTTTTGCGGTGCTCAAATTTGAATACTTTTGGCAAGATTTTGCAATACCATATTTCATCTTCAACTTTGCGCTTCCATTTTGGGAGCACTATGCGTTGGCTGAGTAAGTATCAAATTTGAGGTGTTCCACAGGGGGGTTCTCAAGCCACAGGGGTCTAATTTGGTTTTCTTGTGGGCCTAGATGGGGATTATCTTTTCAACTTGCGGCGAGCATTTTATGAGAAGATTGGGGTCCCTGAAACTTTATGTCAGCTGAGGGCCTTTTAGATTTTAGATTTTATGTTAATAGTATAGTGTATTATAGCTTTGGGAGCACTATGCGCTTCCATTTTGGTGCCACTATGCTTCAATAACAGCACCTTCCCAATTTTTAGTTGTGCATATGGCCCAACAGGGTCTCTGAAACTATTACTGATAATTTTTTGCAAAATGAACTCACAACAGTCGCTGCACACATTAAATCCACATCATCAGCAACTACATTCTTGTATTAAATGAAAACCATACAAATAACATGTTTCATATTGTATATCATCATTAAACCTACAACAAATATACTATATCCATAGGTGCAATGATATGCATAGAAAGTCGAGGGGTCTAACATTGATCCGACCATGCTAGAACACTCTAGACGCGGGGTCTCCAGGTCCACCGATTCTACACCTTCAGTACTTGAGGGTACAAGGTGGTGCCCAGCAGTTATAGATTGGTTAATACAATAGATATATCACTATAGTATTCATATAGTTTAAATGTGATATGGGGTGAATAACCCCCATGAATGTTATAGATATATCACATATCACCTACAAAAACCATAGCGAAATTGAAGTTATTTGATGTTATTTGCACCAACTGAACGCGATTCCGACAACGGGGGCACCACCTTTTTTTCATGTGAAATTTAATGGGTATCTGACGGGGATTCTTGGGGATTTGATGGCAACCAGAGTATGGGTTTCTATGGGTTTATAGCGGGAAAATCATCTATACGTGGTGATATGATAATATACTATAATCTATGATGGGGATATAACTAACCACAATGGATTTAATGGGATATAATGGGGGTTCAACAAGGGATTTAAACGGATTTTATGAGATATAATGGTATTTAATGGGAACTACTGGTATATAAACTTCCCATGCTACAGCCTCTCGTATCCAAAAGATGCAGAGTACTTGCACCATGAAGATTCCACGATACAGCCACAATGCAGCCTTATGAATACCAAAAGTGTATCCCATAGTATTACCATCTGGTTATCTAACATAGCCATGGAAAATGGCCCATAGAAATAGATGGTTTACCGTTCTTAAGCATGGTGGATCTTTCCATGGCTATGTTAGTCAAAACCAAAGGGTAATTCTCCAATTCTTTGGGTACCCAATCTTGACATACTGTGGATGGTTGCGAAATCCTGCACCAGTTGATAGATGGAAGAAATGCCATTATTTATAGGGTTTCAAACATCCTTTTGGTGGTGCAGGATTTCTTCCATCAACAGTATTTTTCCAATCTGGTTGTTGGTTTCAACCCATCTGAAAAAATATTAATCAGTTGGGAAAATAAAAAATGATCCAAACCACCAACCAGTCCAATTATTTGGGTACCCAATTTTGACATATTTTCACCAGGGACCACCTTGCGTGGCGCGGTGCTGAGCGCGCCTGAGTTCTCCGGGTTCCTTGCGCAGCAGCTCGCGCAGCCAGTTCAACAAGTCGTCCACCACCTACCGTAGCGTGGGGGCTCCGTGACCGATGGATCCTGTAACGAAACTGGGGTGGTTGGTGTAGCCCTCCGGTGTCAAAGGTGGCAAGCTGGGAGATCCACGAAATATGGAGGTCTTCATGGGAAAAGCATCTATAGATCGGGGATTTGATAGCCATATTTGATTAGGAGAGGGTACAATATATCGGAATCGGAAATTCATGTGTTTATGAACTCGGGTATGTAGGATGATTCACAATAGCCCCCAAATGATTTGTTAACGGGATGGTTTATGGCATTGGGTTTAACAGGATTTGAAATCAAATTGATGTATATGAAAGGGGACAATCTTTTTGAACTCCCTTTATGGTGCTGGTAAAATGGCAAATTCATTGCCATTTAGTCCGAGGCTCGATCATTGTTTTTGACACTGCGCAAGTTGCAAAAACAAATAATTTCTGCAGAGGTTCAGTGGAAAAATCAAAAATCATTGGCTAAGCAAACCCAGGTGACTATCTCACTCAACTCTTTTTTTAGCCTGCTGGGTATTTGCCTAGATTTATCCTCAGCTTCAAGGGATAGGTCAGTGCTCGTGAGCAAGTTCTCGATTGTGATGTCTACAGTTGAACACTGTTGGTGAATCTAGCAATGTTCCTGATGGTATGTCTCAAATTCTATCTCCGTTCTTTCTCAGCCTGGTATGGTTTTGAGTTGGACCCCCTATCAAGTGCGCCACTTTGAAATTGGCGGCAGTTTGACTCCCAAACTATGGGTAAGTTGAGGACCCCCCAAACTATGGGTAAGTTGTTTTATAAGTGGGCTACCTAAACTGACCTATATTGTCTACCTAATACTTACAAACTATGGTAGTAACTAAAGACAAATCTATGCCAAATACCCCCAAATAACTATACTACCTAATTCCATAGCTTTGTCTACCCCACAGCACTGGTTCGGTGGGATCGTCAAGCGCATCAAGCGCACCTCGGGGAAGGGAATGGCATTGGCTCCAGCGTTGAAGCACTGCGCCTTGAAGCGTTTCTTCATGGACCATTCCTGTGGAGGAAAGCTCCAGCTTAGCCGGGTAGTAATTAGGGGATTTTCCAATGGATATCATGGGAAATCTGAGGATGCATCATGGGATATGAAATTGTGATAAGATATATGTAGCAAGGCAGTGGTTGGTGACTGGGAGATTTAATGTCTAGTCATTTTTGCATATTTGTTTTTTTTGGTTTTCCCACTGGACGGGTGAGGTTCGTGACTTGACAAAAACCGGTTGATATAAACAGCATGCATGCAAGGTGGGCAGGCTCGCGTTTTAAGTTGGTTTAAAACACCATCCAACTGCCCAAATATCTTAAGCTACGATGTGAACGGGGATCAAGCAGACCGTGGGAAGATATTTGATCTACATATGAAGAACAAATTGACGGAATTAGACCGACCAAAATGAAAAGATGATGTTCTTACAAAGAAGGCCCCGCACCAGCTAAGTCAACCATCAGGTCGCTTCATGTTTACCCAACTGGACATCACGTGTTACTCGCAAACTAGAAATAATCAGTGGGATTTTCAAAATCCTAAAATGGAGATACTGTACCATTATGGAGATACTGTACCATTTTTTCCGGCCATATTTTGTGGAGATATTGCCTTATTGCCTTAATTATGTAGCCATTGCATAGGCGGTCTATACATGGTAGGTACCTCCAAGTTAGGTAATTAAGGGAATATCCCGGATCCCCACAAAATATGGTTATTGACCCAAGTTAAGTTGGATTCACCCGGCAAAGCCTTGTCATGGTGAGAGCAGCGAGGTCGCCGTAATCTACCCAAATTTTATTCCGCATGATACCCGTGCTGTACCCGGCAATAAACTTCTGATTGCTAGTACTGGTTTCTGGAATTGGGTTTACCACACTACAAGTACTTACTATATCATCTCTTTGTCGGTAACCTACTCATTTTTGTGGCATCTATTGCAGTTCCCTCCTGGATCACCCTCCTCAATTTTTGCCGGGTAAATGCCCATCATAGATGACTTGCCCCCATAACATAGACCCGGGCAAGCCGGCGGCGGAAGTTTCCCAAACGTAAATGACCTATAGTTCAAAGACACCCTGTCCCGACCGTGTCCTTCCCTCGACACTCCACACCTCACACTGCACACTGCACTCTTCGCACTCCAAACTTCAAACTTCACACTCCACACTTCTC
>Ga0126342_10005311_pt1 | contig 22399 bp, 17 predicted proteins | sample Cyp1metagenome_FD_92528 | JGI IMG/M metagenome (GOLD analysis project Ga0126342, IMG submission 92528) | Coral microbial communities from Lord Howe Island, Old Settlement Bay, Australia - Cyphastrea 1 metagenome | ecosystem: Host-associated > Invertebrates > Cnidaria > Coral ...
CCAAGTTGGCCATTACTCTTCATTAAAAAATCCTGAAAGTCTGGATCTCCATCTACTTGGGAGTGTCATACAGAAGATAATAAAGGCTGTCAGCAAGTAGAGACCACTGGACTTGCCACGCTTATTAGTGCTAAATCTTCAGGCCATCAACACAGTTATAAAGGCTTGCACTTTCCAAGAGCATCGAAGACGTTTTGATTTGCTCAAGTAATTCATCATCCTTTCTGCCAGAAAATATAAACAGATACTTGAACCCTCCCGTCTACACCAAGCCCCAAGATCATCGATTACCATTTGGCATAAATAGAAAACAACGTAAAACATATCACATGCATCAAGTATATCCATGTCAGATGTATACATGAAAAATATGCATATATTATATAGACTCATATATTATATATATAACTGATATGTCCATCCCCCTTCCCATAAATCCACCAACATTGGATTCCCTCCACCAGGGCGTCACGTCGGGGCAGCCAAGCAGTGCACCTGTTGCTTTACTCCCCATGGATCCTCCACGGAAACAGAAGTGCAATCCCTTGTTGTTGTTTAAATGATGTTTGTTGTTTTGATGTGTTGTGTTTTTGATGTGTTTGTCTTGTTTCTTGATATTTCTTGATGAACATGATGTGTGTTCATAAAGGTTTGTGGACTTGGAGATTACTGCACCATGTTTTCCACCACATTGATCAGTTGGGAGATCACTGCGCAAACTTTGTTGGAGGAAATGCTTCTGGTAAAACGATGGTTTCACGGAAGCCCGTGGACCAATAAAATCGCAACCCGGATCCAATGCACATCATCTTGACCTATGTCGAAAATTGTTGGATTCGGAATACTTTCGATGACATCCCAAGGCGAAAAGGTTTTTGGGGCAAGACACAAACACCTCCGATTTCTTTTGCAACAGGCTGCTTGCGCCGACCTTCCCGCAGCCTGAAGTGCCTCAGAGCCTCAGAAGAAGCAACCTGCCGAGGAGCCATTGGAATCCATGGCCAGCATACCGGAGATCTATCCCAAGCTGCGAGAAGCACTGGAGCAATTTCTCCATGACCAGGCAGAGGTGGAGAGCAAGTCGGGCGAATCTTGGACGTCGCAAAAATTGCAACAAACCAGACGAGAAGCAATGATTCGGGCATGCGGTTTTGTAGAAAAGTTTCGAACGGTCACAAGAATGGACTTGGACGAGGAAGACATCGTGTCAATGGAGGATCTCGCTGTGGTCTGTGCCAAATCTCAATTCTGGGACAAGGATCTCTGGCAACAATCTGTCAGTCACACCTATGGGTATGTTCTTTCATGTCCATATGAGCACTCAGAGGTGAAAAGGGTTGCGGAAGATCTTTTGTGCCTCCTGAAGCCGGTGGAGGAGGAGGAGGAAGAGTTGCTGCCTCCCGCAAGTCCAACAGATCAGCGGATTTGGGAGATCTTTGCATCTGCAAAGATGCAGCACAAACAGTTCAGCATCGTGGCCGTCTATGCAGGATTTCAGAGGAGTCTTCCAGAAACCAATGAATTGGTGCAGTCAATGCAGGCCAAATTCAAAAGCCTCCTGTCATCTTTCCAGCATGTGCAGCTGCAGATGGAGAGACAAGGGCTTCTCGGCCCAGAGCTCCAGACCAAGATGACCCGCTTCCCCAAACGGCTCAAGTCGTACTGCCAAGGCTTTGCGACCAGCATGATGACCCGATGGGGAGACCAACATGGAAAAAAGGCCTTTGTTTACACAATTCAACTTCAGCTCGACGGGATGACACAGCGGTGGTCACGGCTTTCGGCCGAAGCTTCGCAGATCGCAGCTCAGGTGAAGGAGCTCGAGCTGCCTGAGGTCAACTCCCTGGGCTCATGGAGCCTGGTCTCAAGAGGTGGAAGGCTGGTTGAACATTTGGAAGTTGGCAGCATGGCATCTGGCCATTCGGTTGACAGCCAGACGTCGTGCCTGTCAGGCCATGGTGGGCCCCACTGCTTTCTGCCTTCGCATCTCTTCAAAGTCTTCCAGCCTGGAGGTGAAGCTCCAGTTTCCCTGGTGTCTGCACAGGACTGACTTCAAACTGCTATGGGGCTATGGGAATACGATGGATTGGGTTTGTAGAATGCAGTTTCAAGGGCTGCAATTCATCCATGTTTCAGGCGGAAAGTTATGGATGGGATCTTTGGACTCTCATAAGATGTGATGTGAGTCATGATCAATGGACTGGCTTTGAATCCCACCATCCTGCACAGATTCGGTGGAGATCATGTTGAATTTCCAGGATTTGCAGAATGGTGCCAAGATCCTGTCGGCAGATGATGCTTCGATGGAAGTGATCAAGGTGGAAAGGCAGAAAACCAACAAGCTGCTGGAATTGGAGAGGCCTGACAGAGCTTTAGGTGGCAGATTCGATGAGATGGAAGTGATGATTTCTGGATCTCCCATCGGGAAAGTGATTGATTTGGTTGTAATTAATTAGTGCTTTTGAAGATGTTTGAACATATATATGTATATACATATGCATTCAAACTCAAACATCATAAAATATCATAAAGTATCCTTTACACCCGAAGACTTGACTGTGCTTCCTCAGATGCAATTTCCGCAAGTGCAACTCCGTAACACATGCGCCAGCGAACTGAGGATTGATGATGCGGTGCCCTTCACAACCACCCCCAATCATCGTATCATGGTCCCGTCTGATGGTGACGAGAAGACTGTCAAAGCCGTAGACCTGAAACTGGGAAGTTGGGTGCTGTGCAGCGATCGTGTGGCCAAGAAAGTGATTGGAAAGAGGGAATACCTTGCACTTCGGCTGCCAAGATGTTCGACTTGATTGTTTGCTGTTGTTTTCTTCATCGATTGATCTCTGAACTGGGTTGCCGGTAGATCTATAAGAGTCTAAGAGTCGTTTTGTTCATTTTCGTTCATGATTCAGCAGTTCCCTTACCATGTGTCATCCACCCTCGTGTTTGGAGGGTTGTCGTACACAGGCTTTGCCACAATTTAGTGATTGACATTTCACCTTGTTGAGACATGCTGGTGTGTTTCCGGGCACTTTCTCGCAATGATTTCATCTTTCACCAACTTCCATCTTGATCCCATTCCTTTCCAACCTCTCCCAACAATATCAGGCACTCACTTTTCCACTGCCCAGGTCGAAGACCAGGAGGTGTTGGCCAGCACCTTCCATCCCGACAAGGCTGTGGCGTGCTTCCTGCCACCCGACAAGCCGCTGGTGTTGTCCAAGGGCCTGACCCGAAACCCATCCGTCGCAGTGGCATGAACCGCCGCGTGCGCCGCCGTGTGGATGGAGATGAGGTGGCCAGTGTGCCTGAGACGGCAGCGGGGGAATATGAGGACTGAGTGAACGTAGAGAGCTTCGGCAGATGTAGTTGGCTGGGCAAAGTTGTCACATTTTTGCATTGTTTGATTTTTTGGCTATTGTATGAATTCGTAGATGGTTGAAAGAAATTGTTGGAATGAAAAAAAGACACCACGGAAGCCCCAAGGATGTTAGATGCAATATCTGACTTGCTTTCCCAGCCTCGTTGTTCATTTTGACATCCCCTCCAGAGCCCAGCTCCTCGAGTCTTGGGCCTGGGGTTCGGAAACTGAAAGATCTGAAAGATGGGACCATCCTTGGACTCTACTTTTCACATGACCAGTTGTTTTAGCATCATTCGTCATGTTTGATCATCAAATCATTGTGAAAGTGTTGTTTTTAGAGGAAATCAGGACTACCCGTTTTGGTTTGATCTTGTGGTTCTCAGAATGATCCTGGTAGTTGCTTCACTGACAGTTCTTCCCGCTTTATGTCTTCAGAAGAGGTTGTCATATCTTGTCATATGTTGTCATATTATTTGATCTTGCAACTGGCTAAGTGAATTACGGGTGGTTATGTTTTTTGTAAGCGAGTTCCCTTTGCGGAAGACCCGGATGGCCCCTGCAGTGAGGTGCCCACGTGATTCTTCAGAGTGCCTGTCACAGCCTGCATGGTAATTAAAGATTCCAGAGACCGAAGAGTCAACGATGGCGCGACTTGCCCATCGACTTGGTGAGTTTGCAAGGCACTTGGAAACACATGCGATGAACTCAGTTCGAGGCTAGATGAATTCCATTCAGTACCAAGGTCAGTGTGCAGCGATCTCACCATATACCCTTGGCAATCAAAACCATTTCAAAGGTACAAACTTTCACCCCCAAGTACACCGGGTTAGCCTTCCAACCAAGCATTTATAGATTTGAAGACCAACGAAGATGTTTCGTTTTGGTTGCCCAATCCTAGACATCTGCCAGCCGCGGCTGTGATTTTTTGCCAACCGCTGCCGCGTGCACTGCTCCTGGAGCAAGTTGCCCTTGCAGCATCATCGGTTTCCCAGGGCGACCTCGAGGATGTGCCGAGTGAGAAGGGAAGGGTCATCCTGTTGCGCCCAACTCCGGTTGCAAAATACCAACACAATCGGGATGTAGACTGTTAACCAGATCTTTAAGCGGTTGCAACTGTCAGGAGGGAATCAGGGGGATTATTTTTTGCAGAGTCTGGCAGATCTGGATGGAATTACACAGCCACCCGTAGCCACTAATGTAGGTTCCTGACATGTTTTTTCTGCCGCTGTGATGAATGCCCAAACCACCCCCATCTACGGTTGAACATGCCGGTGTATTCCCACTTGTATAGGACCCTCAGCCCCTGCAAAGTAGAGATCCCAAAATGATCCAAAATGGCTCATCCCATTGAAGATCATATCCCCATTGTGGGTTGGCTATTGGTTTCCTAGCTGTAATTCTAGGTGTATCGATTGGGTTGGGTACCCTTTCCAAGTTGTTTGATGTTGTTTGTAGATCTTAGGTGGATTACTTCTGGAGGTCGCTGGCTGGGGTTCGACAGCCTCATGCAGCGTCACGCGATGTGCACCCGATCTTTCGTAGTGCCGTGTGATGGTCGTACACTGCATTGACAGATTGACAGCTGGGGCGAAAAGTGGCTGTCTCAAGTTAGCCGGTTGGCCGGGTGGTTTGCTGAACCTGTATCGAATCAATTCGAATCACATGCATACTGCGTCTCATTAATTACATCCAGTCTTACAAGTGCGATATACTTCTTGAGTCTTATTGATACTGACGTCATACCCTGAATTGCCTAGCGGCTTTTGGAAGCAGTTCCTACTCAGCTCCTACTCGTACCGAAGACAACCAGATGATTGTTTGCTACAAGTACAACCCACTAACAGTGACCATTTTCTTTTGGAAACAAACATTCAAAAGCAGTTTGTTTCCCATTCCTTTCCCATTCCAAAAGTGGTTCCTTCCCACCCTTAGCCCGCGAAATCCTGAGGCCAAGCACTGCGACTGGTGCAGGTGCTAAGGGCACTGGTGGAGATTTTGGGGAGAGGTGGCGCTCAGTGACAGGGGCGAGGCTGGAAGATCTGGAAGTAATTTGTATTCAACAATAATTTAGATTATAGTGGCTCATGGAAATCCCATGAAATCCCCAAGTCATTCCAAAGTTGATGTCCAAGTATTGGGAAACCAGGGGAAGTGAATCGGGGAATTCTAAAGGATATGGGATGGATTGATGTCAGTTTCAAGCGGCAATCATGAACGTCATGCTTTACAGGCACCACTGTAGGACCTATTGCCAATGTGCAGGGATCATGGGATGTGTGTAATTTCCCTTGGGATTGTTCACTTGTGTATTCGACCCCAGATATGTCGATATAGTCCACTGATGTCTATATACTCCACATAAATCAGGCCCCTATGCCCCTATTGATTTGAGCCCATCGTTTGCCACAGCTATACCATCCAGCTAGTTCGGGGTGTCAGAAACGACACTCCAAAACTGGTGTCCTTGTCATGATTCCGTAGACCCAATCTGGGTGACTTGACGGCACGCAAAGCCACATGAGGATTTCCGTATGAGTGAGTTGATGAACATCCATTTTCCAAAAAATGATGCTCACCAGGCATTATAGGGTTTGATCTATAAACCTATAATATCCTATAATATCTATTTCTATCGCCATGCGACATAGGAGCATGGGGTTGTGATCACGCCATTTCTTAGTCATGTCTGAAAAAGAAGAAAGCTACTACTATCTTTAAATCTTCAAATACAATCCAGACATCCTGAAATGTCCAAAACAATATGAGATGAGACAGTTCTAGAACACCCAAGCTCGGCCTGCATCTGGAACTTGAACTCTGACCCCTCCCCAGATTGTTCATCGATTGCTTCTCCGCATCAGGAGGTAGGAATCCTGCTGCCCAGGTGGGTGGGATACATCACTTCACAGGGCTAGCCAATCGGAAAAAATGATTTTGAGTTAAATGGAAGTTCCATCTTTCACTTGTAAATCGAATCCGAGAAAGGGTTTTAATTGTGTTTTTTCAAATGTGTCAGGTAGTTTGGGTGTTCGTGTGGTCTTGACATGGAAATATCCTGAGGCGCTGGTAGAGACCACCTGACCCTTCGCTGGATTCATCCCTCATCAAAGTTGACCCCTCATGAGGGGTGCTCTGGGAACAAACCCAAAAACCTTGTTGGCCTCTATGGGGTTATCAATCCAGGGTAGCCAATGCTTTTGACAAAAAGAAACCTGAAAGTCCGTATCTCAATCTATTTGGGGGGCAGGGCAGTAAAGACAAACTTGCCAAGTTAATTTCAGTAAAGCAGGACGTAACACAAGGTGATTTGAAAAGGTGTCTTCGCTTTTTTATGGATCTATGATCTATGTCAAACACCAATAGCACAAGACCATGGTCGTCTCAGCTGTTGCATTTCCCCACAGGACAATGGCACCCCATGGGGAAAGTTGACCGCTCTCTCCTCCTGGTTTTCAGATTCCTGAAGCGCTTCAGGGATATGTTCTGAATCGTCGGGCCATCAACAGGTGCTTAAAGGTTGCGCTTTCCAAGAACTTTCAAGATATCTTTCATGAAATCTTTGGTGAATGATCATTCATCTTTTCTGCCAGCAAATGTCAACAGATGCTACCGTGTCTATCCTAAGCCCCAAGATCATCCATGACCATATGATGTAGATGTCCATATATAATTTGAGTTTATCGTGGTTTATCCATGGATATATGGCAGATATTTGTGCAGCACGAAACTATTCCCATTCCCACCCTCCCCAGGCGGTTCAGCAGGACGACTTTGTGCCCGAGTCAGGGGATCCAAGCACCTGCTTTCTTGATGTGTCAGCAGTGCGTCATACGTTTTGATGTGTTCTAGAATGTTATATTTGGATATTATAGTCATTTAGATATACGTGTATATAATATATATATATATATATATATTATGTTATGCCTTGCTGTTTTTGATCTTTATGTTGATGTAGCTTTGAGGATTGCAATGTTTTCCATTTGGGCTCCATATTTATCAGTTTGGAGATCATTGTCATTTTGGTGACAATGTGTTTCACTTTTTTTGAGGAGGTCCTTCGTGGCCAGGTCTTGACGGATGGTTGCTTTTTAAAAGCCACGAAGGGCCAATGAATTCATCATCCTACGCACATCATGTGACCAGTCTCGTGACCTTCCTTTGTACTACGAACATGTTCTCATGTACTAGTAGGTTCACTAGGAAAAATGAAGCTTCGAAAACAAAATTTGGGATAAACATGGCTTATGTTGAAGGCTCAGGACATGGGAAAAAACTAGCTGTGAACCTATCAGTCCAAAGGGCGATTTTCGCGGGCCTTGCCTGCAGGAAATCCATCATTTGATTCGGAATAGTTTACGTAACATCGCAGAGCAAACGTCTTGTTTGGGGCAAGACACAAACGCTTCACACCGATTTTGATTGCAACAGTCTCATAAGTCTCATGACACCCGACCTCCCGCAGCCTGAAGTGCCTCAGATCATAGGGAGCAGCCATTGGAATCCATGGCCCGAAGCATACCGGAGATCTATCCCAAGCTGCGCGAAGCACTGGAGCAATTCCTCCATGACCAGGGAGAGTGGGAGAGCAAATATGCGGAGTTGACATGCAAAGAAGCATCTGAGTTTCTACACGAAATTGGACCAGCCAGACAACATGCAAACGCCAAGGCACACCGCTTTTTGGAAAAGTTTCGGCACGGCACAGGGATTGTCGTGGCAGAGGAAGACATCGTGTCAATGGAGGATCTCGCCGTGGCCTGTTCCGGGTTGTTCTGGAATGATGACAGCTCCTGGTCGTGGTCCTTAGTTAATTACAGGTGTTGTCCATACGAGTACCCATCGTTGAAGCAGGTTGCAGAAGATCTCTTGTGCCTTTTGAAGCCGTCGCCGGTGGGTGAGCAGTTGCTTCCTCCAGAGGGACCAACAGACGTGCGGATTTGGGAAACCTTTGCAGCTGCAAAGGTGCAACAAAAGCAATTCTGCATTGCGGCTGTGTATCCAAATAAAATTGCTGGTATTGAGACAGGATTGCGACCAAGCAACTTCCTGGTATCGGCCATGGAGCGGAAATTCAGCGGCCTCGTGAATGCCTTTGAAAAGGCGCACTTCTCAATTCAAGCAGATATCAGTGCGGAGCTCCACAACAGCCTCACCAATTTCACGCCGACTCAATTCGTACTGCGAAGGCATGATCCGCAGAATGTGGTCGCGCTTGCAAGGGTTCCCTCGGGCAGACCTTGCGGTGGAAATGCATGAGATGACGGAGCGCTGGTCTCGGCTGTCAGCCCAAGCTTCTCAGATTGCCCATCAGGTGGCACAACTGCCTGTGGGTGCTGGTGCCCCTGAGATGAATTCCCTGGGCTCATGGAGTCTGGTTTCAGGGATTCCAAGAGATCATGGGATGGGCTTGGAGGGCCTGGAGAAGGAGCATTTGGAGGTTGGGAGCGTGGCATCAGTTAGCAGCCAGTCCTCCTGCCTGTCCGGGCATGGTGGGCCCCACTGCTTTTTGCCTTCGCATCTCTTCAAGGTCCTACGCTCGAGCAGCGCAGCTCCATCCCTGGTGTGGGCACAGGACTGATTTCAAAGTGCTACAGGAACAGGAACATATTTGATTGGTTGTGTGCAATGAAAGTTTGGGGGTGTAATTTAATATGCCTAGGAGAACAGATATGGATTGAATTTTTGACTAAAGATCACGCTCTAATTTTCCCCAAGGATTCCAGGTTTGATGGCAGATACTGACAGTTGAGTAATAGTTCACACACAAAATGAGCCTTGAAGGCAACAATTCCTACACAGATTCGAGATCGTTTTCTATTTCCAGGATTTGCAGAGGGGTACCAAGATCCTATCGGCAGATGATGCTTCGATGGAAGTGATCAAGGTGGAAAGGCAGAAAACCAACAAGTTGCTGGAATTGGAGAGACCCGACAATGTTTGAGGAAGGATGTTAGGGGGCAAGGAGATTTGATGAGATTTGTAGATCACCCGTAGGGAAAGTGATTGATTAGTTTGTAATTAGTTGCATTTCAAGATTTTTGAGGCAATGCCATTCGAAATCCATTCGAATATATGCACTAAAGTACCCCAGAATATCCTTTAGACTCGAGTTTGATTGTACTTTGCCTGCAAGTGCACCTCCTGCACACCCTGCACACCTCGTCCAGCGAACTGAGGATTGATGATGCCGTGCCCTTCACGACCACCCCCAACCATCGCATCATGGTGCCATCGGATAGTGATGATGCAACGGTCACCGCCGTCGATCTGAAATTGGGAAGTTGGGTGATGTGCAGTGACCGCGTGGCAAAGAAGGTGGTGGGAATGCGACTGATCCCTGCGGCTGGGCTGCCAGAAGATTTCAGAGTCGGTTTGCTGTTCAGTCATGATTCAGCAATGCAGGTTTCATCCATCCTGGCGCTGGGAGGATTGTCCGTGTTAAGAGACACAGGGCTTGACCACAATTGATGATCGAAATTTGACCGTGTTAAGAACTGTTAGGAAATGTTGATGAGTTTCCAGACATGTTCTTGGTGATATGTTTTCATCTTCTACTGTTCCTCTTGATCTCCCAACAAATAATCATATCAAAGTGTATATATATATATAATATAATATATCAAAGTGTTAATCTCCCACTGCCCAGGTGGAAGACCAGGAAGTCTTGGCCATCACCTTCCATCCCGACAAGGCTGTGGCGTGCTTCCTGCCACCCGACAAGCCGCTGGTGTTGTCCAAGGGCCTGACCCGCAAACCCATCCGTCGCAGTGGCATGAACCGCCGCGTGCGCCGGCGTGTGGATGGAGATGAGTCGGCCAGTGTGCCTGAGACGGCAGCGGGGGAATATGAGGACTGAGTGAACGTAGAGAGCTTCGGCAGATGTTGGCTGGGCAAAGTTGTCACCAAATTTTGCTATTGTATGATTTCGTAGATGGTTGAAAGAAATTATTGGAATGAAAAAAGACACCATGGAAGCCTCAAGGATGTTAGATGCAAGATCTGACTTGCTTTCCCAGTATCGTTTTTCATTTTGACATCCCCTCCAGAGCCCGGCTCCTCGAGTCTTGGGCCTGGGGTTCGGAAACTGAAAGATCTGAAAGATGGGACCATCCTTGAACTTTTTGAGCACTTGCTTTAGCATAATTCGATATAATTCGTTATATTTTATCATCAAAATCATGGTGAAGTGTTGTTTTTAGAGCAATTCAGGACTACACATTTTGATTTGATCTTGTTGTTCTCAGAATGATCCTGGTTGTCATATCTTGTCATATGTTGTCATACTATTTGATCTTGCAACTGGCTTGTTATCTTGTGTTAAAAAAGTGATTTCCCTTTGCGGGAAACTGAGATGGCCCCTGAAGTGGCTTGCGCACATGATTTTTCAGAGTGCCTGCCACACAAAGCCTGCATGGTAATTAAAGATTCCAGAGACCGAAGAGTCAACGATGGCGCGACTTGCCCATCAACTTGGTGAGTTTGCAAGGCATTTGGAGACACATGCAATTCATTTCAGGATCCATGATCCGTGATGAGATTCATTTTGAGTAGCAATTTTAGTAATCATGCAGCGATCTCACCATATACCATTGGCAATCAAAACATTCCAAACAGACAAGTTGTTCACCCACAAGCATACTGGGTTAGAACCCAGCAAAATAATCGACATATGTAAGTGTCCCTGCCAACCAAACAATTATGGACTTGAAAATCACAGAAGTGTTCAGTTTTGGTTGCCCAATCCTAGACATCTGCCGGCCATGGCTATGAAATTTTGCCACCAACCGCTGCCGCGTGCACTGCTCCTCGAGCAAGTTGCCCCTGCGGTGTCATCGGTTTCCCAGGACAACCTCCCAGCATGGTGATGTAGGTGCTGAGCCAGCATTGATGTATAGCTATAGGTGGTTTATCCATGTTTATCCTGATAGGCCTCTATACATTGATCACAGATGTGGTTGGAAACAGCAGGGGCCCATGATTTTTGCCCCCAAATACAAATGGGCATGTTTTCATGGCAGGTTGCTGGCCTGGGGATGCGACAGCGTCAGCGTCACACATCGTGCACCCGATTTTTCGTAGTGCCGTGTGATCGCGACAGACAGAGGGCCGTGGCGAGAAAAAGTGGAAGTGCGAAACCTGCAGTTTTTTTTATCATCTTCTGGTTGGTGTTTTCAAGTTGTTATTGTTTTTGAACCATACTTAGGATTCTCGCTTGGGATGACTAATATTCTGAGGACTACTTTTTGGGTGTCTTTAAACCAGCAGTCAAGTTTTGATGTCCAATCAGCTTACAGGTAAGGTCAATCAACAAGTGCTAGACCATCCAACATCCCCCAGGCTGGGCATTGGCAGAGAACTGGACCAGACACGGGGAACCTCCGCGCGTGTGGCCCTAAGTGGATTGCAAACCAGCCCCGTAAACTGCGGATCCCTCATATACGAGCACCTTATGTTTGAGTCCCTTCTTGATTAGCAATTTTATGGTGAATAATTCAAAGAGATTCAAAGAGGCATACCTTCTCTTGAGCAATCTGACATAACACCGGACATGTCTTGGTGTTGAGATTTCCCAACCATGTTTCATTCGCAGCTATTGAAGATGATTTTTTATTGACAGCTGACTCAGGTATTCTCTTTAAATCCACCAGAGGTATCGCCAAAAGGCCCATTTTTGTCCGCCTGTGGTGCTTAAAACCAAGACAATGCTTTTGCGGCCTTGAGGTTTTGAAGATGGGGTGGCCCTTATCACCGGTGGCTCTGGAGGACGAGGGGTATGACGAGGGGTATACCCTATTTTCAGGCACACCCAATGGTCTTCAATAGGGTGTGTCAGTCCAATATCCTGTTCAGCTAAGTGACTTTTCTGGACATCTGACATCTCATGGTTTTGCCCAGAAAAGTCACTTAGCTGAACAACACAGACAAACTAGGGAATGATGATCCAGCCAACTGGCAAAATGCAAGGGGCTCAAAAACTCGGCAACCACAAATTTGCCGAATCCAGATTATATCATGTGGTGATTTGACCAAATTACATGAACTTATTTACTGTTTTTTTCCCTATTGCCCGCTTAGATTGTCACAAGTTATCTTCCCACCCGGGGTGCTATTCGTATTTGCCTATTTTTTGGTTAAATCACTCATCACGTAAATATATACCAAAGGCGTGATATTTCATAGCTGTACATGTGAAGATTCATTTGGGAGATTTTGATGATGGCTGGCAATGGGACTCCCAATGTTCACTTCAGCCAGATGCCTCCAGGACTTGGGATAACCACTGCCGAGGCGGTTTGGCGGCTTGGGTGGGATTAGGAACATGGTTCCAAGTTACAGCATTGCCAATTCAAGCGAAAAGTTGTTTTGTGAGGATTTCATCCACAAGTATCCGCAGCAGTGGGGGTGGTCATACACATCAATGAGTGACCGATACCGACACTGTTGATTCGACAAAAAAGCCTGAGAAGCCCATGTGACAAGCATGGCTGAGGCTGGTAGAGCTTTGTCCATCCAAGAGTTGCCGATGCAGGAGAACACCTGCAGGAAGATCAATGTGATATTTTAATCATTTTTGGAGCAACCCGAAACAGCATTGTCTACACTCTCGAACCCATATTATAAATTCAATGGTTTAACAGCCGCCCCCTCCTTTTCCAGGGATTTGAAGCCCTCCCTAACCTCTGGAGGCCCTAGTCGAGTACGGTGTGCGAAACCTGGTGCTCTGCTCCCGTTCGGGCCGTGTCTCCGTGGACGCTCCCGGGCAGTTGCTGCAGAGGCTGTGGCCCTGTGGGGGATCATTGGTGGAGAAGGACGTGGATGATCCTGAAGATGGGGATTTATGACAACTTGGGTACGGACAATGATATAAAATTATCTTGGAAATGGGGAGTTCACCTGCAGTTTTTGCAAGGAAATGGATACCATCGAACATTGGAGGTTTACTACAGTATTGAGTTTGCCACATTGGCAGCTGGATGATTTCAGCCCTCGTCACCGGCATTTTTTTCGATGGGTGAGAACATGTTGCAACCAACAGCGGCATCTTGCAAACACCCAAAGCAATCATGTGATTCCAATGTACCGTCCTTGCCCCCCCAAACAACGGTTTGTTTTCCACAAGTTACCACCTATAGACTTAATTATAGATACAACATTATATAACTTTCCGAATCAAGACCCAAACAGAACCCTTGTAGTCACTGCTAACCCATCAACATTGCCACCTCAAAGCTCCAAAAAAAGACAGCAGAACTCATTTGGTCCTTCAAAGTCTACGTTTTCCTCCAAAATTGTCGATTAAATCGAAATTCCAATAATTAGTAGGTTTTAAGTCTGTATTCCCCACATGCCCATTTCTTGACCGTTTATCTCTCCATGTTTGTTGCTCTGGTTGCTGTTTGTCCATTTTCTGGCTTGTCTCTCATGCCCAACTTGTCTCCCCATACTTTCCTCGGAGATTTCCCCATGAAAATTGATCTAAGGGTGCCTCCCCTAAGTGGTCAACCCTACACTGTTTCATTGTCGTTAACATCCATCAAACCTTATCAGTGGCACTTATTGAACCATATCATGCAAACTTCTATTTGATTGGCGGGCACAACCCCAATCAAAATTATCAAACCAAATGCTTATCAAACATGTTATATATATATATACATAAGTTGATTAAGCTGTTTAGACCTCGATTTGTTCTGGTGTACCCTTAGAATCCCTTAGATCTCCACGAGGAAATCACCATAGCGCACCTTTGGTGCCAGGCTCGAGAAGTTGAAGGAGACGGCCACGGTGACCCTGGAGGCAGCACTCGGGGAAGTCTATCGTGAAAAATCCAATGACCATCAAAATACTTGAGGATTAAGGCTTATGAAGTGTAGGTTTTTTCTGACTTTTCATGGGTGTGCTACTACAAAGCAGCGTTGACGAACCGACCTTTGCTACTGGTGTTCACTATCGCCCGTCTCCGGGAAGGCCTGCGACGCCTCGCAAGAAGATCAAGTGGTGGCACTGTCGCTTGGAGATGAGTTGCATGGGTTGGGATGGGTCGAAAAATGGTTGCAGCACCTCACTGGATGAGTGTCATGAATTTTATGAATGATGTGGTTGGTATATTGGGAAAACCAGGTGGAAATATCTTGAAAGTGGGTTGTTTGAGGTTTGGGAATGGGGATGAGGTGCATAGATCTGGGCTGGATGCTGGCTTTACTTCCCATCAGCGGCAGTTGTATCCCCCTTTGTGGAACAGGTTATCTTCAGCGATGAGTCAATGTTGAAGGGACAAGGAACTACAGAGTTGTTGTTGATCATGTCTTGTGGTAAAGAATGTCATGTTGGCCATGTTGGTCTATTTTGGAGTGCGGTACCCAATTGTGATCCAAAAGCAATATCGCTATTTCCTCAAATTTGGGGACCCAAACAGTTGATCATGAACCACACCCATGTTGACACCTGGCCTTGAATAGTTGCATGAGTATGGCCTTGAATAGTTGCATGAGTATCACAAGGAATCCGCACAACCATTTCCACGCTATCTATGGTTTGGATGTGATCATGAACCGGAGGTCCCCCAAAAGTTTGTAGCATGTGACATTCGGCCATACAGCAGTGGAGGGGTCATAGCATCCAGCCCTTGAGGTTGCAGAAGCTCCGTGCGGGCCATGGTGGATTGGTGGCTGATGTGAGTTTTGGACCTGAAATCTATACTGATTGGTGGTTCGGAACATGTTTTATTTTTCCATATATGGTTCGGAACATCTTTTATTTTTCCATATATATATATTGATTGGGAATAATCATCCCAAGTGACGAACTCCATCATTTTTCAGAGGGGTAGGTATACCACCAACCAGTCTTAGGTGCAAAACCTCCAATTCCAATGGATCACATCATGATTCCCTTTTATATAAACTGATTTAAAATAGCCACAACGGGGGTGCATACCCCATTTTCAGACACACCCGTATGGTTAACTTCACGTGATGAGATGATGTAGGCGAAATCAGCAACTGGGCGAAGTTTGTTGCCGTTTTTTTGAGGAAACATCTAGTGGAATCAGATCCTTCTGACATATCTGTTGGCTCAGAAAAAACCATGCGCCAGATGCATCACCTCTGTGGTAATGTGTCCTCCCTCAGACCACTGCGGCAGGTACAACCTGCGGCCCACTGCGCTGGGTGGTTAATGCTGCATCTTGTTTGCACAAGTCCAAGGTGTAGCTACAACGTGTTTGTTTTTTTTGTTTCACTGAGGCAAGAACATAGTTTGTTTGGAACTTAAGACATGAATCTTGGCCGATTATTGACTAAAGATAGGATTGAACCTTGCATATCTTGCGTTTCAGCTTCAGAAATGAAGAGATCTGTGATGATCTGTGCTATGTTGGAGTATTAGAATCAACAATGAATAGGACATGGTTAGCTGCCACGCCAGGCTGGTATCGTACTCCCCAAAGACGACCCTGATCATTTGAAGGCGCCCGTTGCCATTGTTGAAGGCAGATCCTCAACCTGCATGAAGTTAAGGACTTATGTGACGTATGGTCTTGTAAACTACAGATGTTTTGTCATGTTTGGTCGTAAAACCATCCCATTCTTCGTATATCCAAATGTGTTGATCCCCCATACCGAAATGTGTTGGGCAAGCCCAAGACCCATGGAAAGATATCAATTGCCGCGGTGCCACTGTTGCCTTGCAGCGTTTGGGCCGGACAGCATGCTACGATCATTTGAAGGCCTTGGGAAGCCCAGACAAACATGACTCAACCATACGTAGTCTTGATCATGGAAAAGTTACCATGATATCAAGGTCCAAAATGCTGGATCACTTGGACAGGAAGTAGATTCTACATACCAAAGCTCCAAACTACTTATGGTCAAGGTGATTTACTCACATTCTCAATGATCCTACATAATTTCTTTCAAGTTGGCGTGGTAACCAGGAACCAAACAAATGATCCTACATCAATCATCAATCTCCTTATCATCTTGCAACATCTCCAACATCTTGAAGACTTGGAACATTCAAAGTTCCTACCATATCCATCCATAATGAATAGACATATATAAATAGGACCTAGCCTAACATCCATGTCCTACCATAATAGAACCAACCTTCCGCAGCCACCATGGCGCCATGGTCCCGCTGGCCCCATCTGCTGCTGTTGCTGGGTGTTGGACGTGCCTGGGTGTGGCCCAGCGAAGCGCCAAAAGACATCCCGTTTGAACGCAGCAGTCTCTTTAGGGAGGCCGTGGGCTGGTCGGTTTTTGGCGGGGACATCTCTAGCCTCTATCCTGCGTGGATGGTGGGGATGATGATAATTTGTTTGGTGATGTGTGCTTTGGCATGTGGGATCTATGTGGATTTATATATATATATATAATTATATATATATACAGTACGTCTGTTGATGCTTCTGTTCCGAACTTTGGAGTTGCCAAAGTTTGGTAAAAGAACCCCCTCCCCCGCACAGATTGGAAAGATGATCCCAGCATACTTCGCAAAGTCTATTGACCTCCCAAAGACCTTGCCATAAAGAGTAGGTCATTGCTGGGTGAACCGGTTTTCTTGGTTGGGTAGGATCAAATAATTTGCCATGGACGCGGGCAATATCATCGCCAGCTATTCTTGAACATCAACCATAGATGGATGATGTTTTTCAGATTCGCAGAACAAAAAAAAGTACAGAATCCATCCATTCCATTTATCAATGGCATCTCAAATGGCATCTCAACCATGTATGGATGATTTTGAAGATTCGCAAAAATCCACAAGTACAGAATCCTTCTAGTCCATATCATCCATCTACTATTCCACACTATTCACCCACTATTCTGTTGTGGCTGGGCACCTACCAGCAGGTGGATTTCACGGGGAAGTATGCCACTTATGGAGCGGCAGATACCTGGCTCCTTGGGTGAATCCCGGTGTTGCCTGGTTTGGTATGACTGTGATGCATAAACTATATATATATACACAGTTACAATCTGGACTATGTAACTGCGTGTAACTATAATCTATATAGTTACAATATGTTATAATGTGGAATATGTAACTATGTGTAACTATAATGATCATAATGACTAGAATGTGTGGCTTCGTTACATATTATAACTCTAAGTATGATGAAGCTGGACATAAATGTGTAGCCATTGTTCATTTGGATTGAAAACAAAATGCTGTGATATTTTTGGGCAACCAGAAGCAATATCAATGATTGAGAATTTATTGGAACTTATCTATATAGTCTGGAAAAAAAGTTCTACTGTTCTAACTACACCACCATCGGATTCGCAAGCAGCCACGATATGGTTATTTATGCTGATTTAATGCACAAAGTTGGTCCTCCAAAAACAATGGTGAGTTATGTGGAAGCCATCGATACCTGGTATCTGAGGTTTCCCAGCTGGGGATCAGATGGCAATTTGTACAGTCCATTTACGGATGGCAAGGTGCAGGACATGGGGAGCTGTGGGATGCGGGTTGGATTCACTGGTTCGTTCGCGCAACGGAAGGGAGGATGCTGGTGATATATCATGATAGTCCAATAGGAATGAAGCGATTTATCATCAATAATAGTAATAATTTCTATAAGTTATAAATAGTTATAAGTACCAATCTGGAGGGATTAACATTCAGACATGTTCTTGGAGAGGTGAAGGATCTTCTGAGTTCAGCCAAGTGGTTGGTCACGCGCCGGTTCGGCGTCCTGATGTACATGGGGATTGACACCTGTATTTTAATCAAAAATGGCAGTTTGACACTACCAACTTAGATTGGTTTAAGGGTTTTTTTCCAGGAAACCATAGATTTTCCCATTTTTTATATGGGGTTTTCCTGTAAATGTTCCCTTAAACCAATCCATTGACACTACCAACTTAGATTGGATTTCTTGATCATGGTTGTCATGTTGGACTAGTCCACATGGACCATCATAAAACATCATAAAACCAGTGCTGGTTGGTGGTTTGGGTGGTGACTGGAACCATGGAATGGATTATGACTTTCCATAAAAAGTTGGGAATGTCATCATCCCAACTGACGAACTCCATGATTTTTCAGAGGGGTAGGTTGAAACCACCAACCAGAACATCATAAAACCAGTGAGTAGATCAAACCAGGCAGTAGAATCCCCAGTGATTTCACATTCTCCGCGAGGACGTCACATCTGCGAGCATTTGTCATGGCGCATCGTGCACTTCGACCACTGGATATGCCACCATCAAAGGGGAGGACAGCGAAGTGCAGTCTGGTCACCTATTTTCACCAAAGAAATCTGATTGGTGGTTTCAAACATTTTTTATTTTCCATAATATATAGGATAATCTTTCTCATTGACTAATATTTTTCAAGATGGTTATTGCACCACCAACCAGAAATGGTGACATGAAGTACCAAGGTGCTGGGGTTTGGACCAACAACCGGGAAAACTTATTGTGTTGCTAATGGATTCATCGGAGAGCATAACAATCATGGCCAAGTTGTGGTGGTTCAGCATGTCTAATTACTGTATTCTAAATCCAAGTGGTTCGAGTTTTCAAGCACAGTGATACGATCTTAGCAAGAAACATCTAGAATCAGTTTCGAACAAATGTCACTGGTATGATACATATTCAATATTATGTGTATATATTATGCACATATATCTATGCCTCATAGTACTGGTATGGTTAACTTCATTTGTCAGGCGAATAATCCAACCAACTTTGACCTATGCCCATTGTTCTTGCGGTGGTAGCCTTTGTTGGTCTCCCATGTGATAGCCTGGAAGACCTGCTGGTCACTGGCAATCTTGCCTGGAAACTCCAGCATGATAATTTTCCTCTTGAACACGGCGATTTCGCCACTTGTCATCTTTGAACAACCATTTTACAACATTTGCAATAGCTATTGGGTTTACCACATAAATTTTGGGGGTACCCAACTACTAATTGGTTATCGAATGGTAAAAAGATCCAAACAATCGAACATGGCTCAAGAGCTGACATCCTTATTGACCCAAGGTGGCCATAGATAATTCTCCTAGGGAAACCCATGGTTTTCGTTACGTCTTCTTATTCTGCTGGAGGGCAAACCATCGAAGTTTGGATACAGCAGATTGGAATCAAGACCCAACGGTGCCGCCTTGGCAGCTGGCAGAGAAAATCAATAAACCTTAGTGGTTCTATGATAATCAGACTAGATACTGATTTATGGCCAAATTATTTTTGTTTATGTCTATTTTATGTCTATTTTATGTCTATTTATGTCTATTTGTGTCTATTTATGCCTATAATTTCTATTTCCTGTTGACAATTCTTGTAAATTGCTGCATCTATCAGGAAACATTCTGCCCGTGGACCTTCCAGGATCCCTTGAATTTGACCATCAGCGACGTTGGTGTGGCGAGCTCATCCACCTCTCCCTACCACGGACGGTGCCCACTGTTCCCACTGTTAGCCCACTTGATCTGTTCTTCAATTGGGGAAATAATATGAAATCATTATGAACCATGGGACTTTGGTGTACCCTATTTTCAGGAGCAAAACATGTGATATCTAATTTTTGAACCTGTAGTCATGATTGCTTTAGAATCTGGGCATAAGTCAAGACCCTGGCTCAATGGCAAGCATCCCAATAATGAATCGAAGGTAGAGTTTGCTCTTGGATGTTCATCTGCTCACATTTAGCGATTTTTAGTAGGTGTTGAAACGAACACCCAGACGATATCTATGCCATGAGCTCCTCAGTGACCCAGATCGGCAGAATGATAATTCGTTTCCCCATAGTAGACGCCCTCGGAAACTGTTCATTTTTGGTTCCAACAAATAGATGATGATTTTTTGGGATACAGAATTCTGCGAATATCAACATTTATAAAAGTTTGATGCTTGCCAGATCTTGGCAAGAGATAAAAAGGTGACACCAAGAAGGGTCACATTGATTCCTGGTTGATAGGTCCTGCTCCAGTGTGAGAACCCCAATCATCTCCAAGCAGTGTTCTAGTGCTATACCTCAATGATCACCCACAACCTGTTGAAGGCTGATTATGGTTGATGATTTTGTAGATCCTCTATATATTAGGGGGGTTCTTAAAATGAGGGGATCCGCAAGTCACCATGGAATTTCATAGTGTTTCAACTCCTTTGTGTCATGGTCCATGACGACTTGGATGATTTGGGGTACCCATGACTTCAAAAACCTTCGATGAGCCTTACCGGAGGTACCCCTGCGGCTCCCTGCACGTGAATGGCACCTGGTTCTACGGCACCTATGCCCTGGACAACGAGAATCACCAGCCGGGTGATCGGTTAGGCGCCACACGCGGGGGTTGCTTGGATTTTTCCGGATGGTGGGGTGAGGGTGAAAGGTAGCCTCTGGTTATTTGACATATGGAACTGGTTAGACATAGCTATGGAAAATGGAGGAAAAAGGCACATGAATAGATTATCTATGATGATTTACCTGGAAATGATGATTTTCGATGGCTACGTGAAATAACCAGGGGTGAATTCGTACTTCTGTCTGCCATAAATCGGGGATGTAGACTATCCAGTTCAGGAAAAAGATGAAGGATACCTACGATTGGCCGTGATAGGTTGGACCCTTAAGTTGTATGGGTATTTGACTTGGCCTGTGCTGGTTTGGCAAGTTCACTGTGCTGGTTTGGCAAGTTCACTTGAGTTGTTTTCAGGTCATTTTTGAAAAAATGTCACATCATCATGAAAAAATGTCACATCATCATGCTACGAAATCACTTTTTTTACATTCTTTTTCAGAATTTCGGGATATGTCTTGGGAGCGCTTGATGTCAGGACAGACCGGGTCTCTTTGGTGCGAATCCAGTCTACAAGCTGATGTATGCTTAAAGGCTCGCCAGAGGCAAATCATATTTTGATGGGTAATTCATCTATAAATGGACCATTTTCCATAGCTATGTGAGTTTACTGTAGGGTACCTCTCTTGTAAATTTCCGGCCATGTTGAATTCCGGTAAAAACTGTTGAAACGCTTTGCATTTGCCAAAGAGAGTTGAGGCTACTGCGAAAACTGGTGCATTCAAGGGCCCTTCATTGGCTTTCGCTGGAGCAAAGACAACGGCAAGACTTGGAACGAACCCCGGGAGCGTTTGAAAAGACACCTGGCTGTGGGAAGTTCAATCATCCCCCGCAAAGCTTGGCGTTTTCAGCCAAAGATCCAGCCCAACATGCAGATTTCGGTGATTTTGAGTTGCAAACACACGTACAAAGTCTCGGGGAATGGTTGCTTCATGTTTTACAAGTGAAATCTGGTTTGTTTTGCAGGTATTTAATAGGACACTCTGTAGAGCTAAGCAATAGTTTGACAGTCATACAGTAGTTCTTAACCCATCCCAGCTTGTGTGTGTGTGTGATCAACCTTGGTAAGAAGGTGAAATGATCTCGAGTCAGAAAGAGAACCCCCCGTGCTTCAGCTAGTTAAACTCTTGCCAGAACACTTCGGACTGGGAGAGCTTGTGGGTTCAGCCCAGTTTTGCGGTGGTTAGCTGTACCATTACCTTTGCATTCACCGCATCAATGCGCAGATATCTGTCATGTAGGTTTTTTGAATGTGTTGTTGATTCTTTTGCTGTCACCTGAGGCACACATAAAGTGGCTTTTGCATGTTGTGGCAGCAGTGGCTTCTAAATCTTCAACAGTGTCGGGCCCCCCCTCTTACCAGAGATGTTGAGCTAGACAGTATTGCCCCAAGCCTTGTCGGAATTACAATAAACCAAGAACCCACATGAACATTAAATGCATACACATTTCCAGCACATGCCCGCACGCTTCCGAGGTGAGATTTAGAAGCCATTGCTGCCACAACATGCAAAAGCCACTTTATGTGTGCCTCAGGTGACAGCAAAAGAATCAACAACACATTCAAAAAACCTACAGATATCTGCGCATTGATGCGATGAATGCAAAGGTAAGGGTACAGCTAACCACCGCAAAACTGGGCTGAACCCACAAGCTCTCCCAGTCCGAAGTGTTCTGGCAGGAGTTCAATACTTGTAGTTCCATCAGCGTTTTCCCCTGGG
>Ga0126342_10005312_pt1 | contig 22398 bp, 17 predicted proteins | sample Cyp1metagenome_FD_92528 | JGI IMG/M metagenome (GOLD analysis project Ga0126342, IMG submission 92528) | Coral microbial communities from Lord Howe Island, Old Settlement Bay, Australia - Cyphastrea 1 metagenome | ecosystem: Host-associated > Invertebrates > Cnidaria > Coral ...
AAGCCCTTCAGAAAAAGAAGGCTCTCACTTGGCTGGCATCGCTCAGGGCTCAGGTTGCACAAGAAAGTCCGCCGCCGAGGCAGAGGCCAGTCCAGCACGCCGTCGAAGCACAGTACGGGCGCGGTGGCAACGTGCAACCACACACAACTCCTGCAAGAGCTTGCCATGTACCTGGGACACGTCCTGTCCAGTCCGGACAGCAACGGACCCTGAGACGTGGCATAAGAATTTGGCGGCTTCTCTCTCCCATGCCCCTGTGCACTCAAGCATCGATGCTGCCAGCGCTGGTGCCTCGGCTGCCTTCAGGCTTGCCTTGTAGCGCTCTGCGTGGTTCGGGTCTGGAACACAATTTGTGACCGCAGAAGCCAAAGCCCAAGATCCCAGGATCCTCGAATATGGGGCGAGCTTCGACAGGAGGTCAGCTCCCGATCCGAGGAGGTCTCGGCTCGATTCGAGCCTTTCCTTCATCGATGAGACAACCCTTGGCCACCTCGTCTTGAAGATCAGCCCGCCACCCAAGGCCCTTCCTGCTTGACGGACGACTCGTTTCGCATCCAAGACAGGTGATGCACGCGAAGACTCCAAAGCGTTCACTGCAGCCGAAGGCAAGGCATCAGCGAGCCTCACGATCGCTCGAAGGGTTGCCATCTCTTGGCTAGGAGCTCTGGCATTGAACCTCACCGCTGCATGTCTGTGAAATGTCGAGCAAAGAAAGTTCACAATTTCTGGGTTCGCCTGAGCAGAGACGAGAGGCGTCGGAGAGCTCATAGCTGTGGCTGTCGAGTGATGAGGCCTTGGGTGGACCACAGCATATCTCTTGCTCATGACTGGCTCCTCGACTTTCTTTTCATCATCTGCCAATTGCATCGAAGCTGCAATTCCGGCCAGGACACCAGCCGCGCGGACATTTGCAGTTTTCGCGATGGTCGCCTGCGCATCTGCGAGGGCATTTGCGGCAGACTTCGCCTCCTGCTGAGTCGTCACGGCTGAAGCTGCCGTGACCTCCTTCGCCGTTTGAGGAGCTTCAATCACATCAGCCTCGATGGTCTTCAGCATTCTTCAGCCCTGTTCTCAAGCGGTCTGGCGCATTCTGCTCCAGGTACTTGGCAACGTTCCTGTTGTGCGTGACTCCTGCACACCGCGTGCCCTGAAGCGTCACGATCGACGGCGGCCATCGTACTTAGGCCCAAAGAAAAGCTCGCCAAGAGCAGGTGTGCCTCGTCATTGCGGAGCGAGAGCCACACTTGTCTGGCTTCTGGAAACGGGTGCGCCCCAAATGCCGCCCTTGCTGCCTCGGCCCCCGATTGGGAATAAGTGTGATTGAACGACGCCGCATCGCCGCGAAACAGCTTCAGCTCCCTTGACACCGGATGCGACAGGCCTTCCTGGGCAATTGAGATGCCGATGAGTAGGGGTTCGAACTGTGTTCCAAACACAGGAGCCCACTGCTTAAAACAGTTCCTCACGCCTCCATTGCAAGAGGCGACCTCGAGCAGCACGTGTTCCCTCGAAAGGTTTGTGAGGCAGTCGCTCACGGCAAGCGACAGCCCTCTGTTGAATTGGCGGACGATCTTCATCTCGACACAGTCGGTCGACGCAAGCGTACCAGTTTGCATGACCAGCCTTGACCCTGGTTGCACAACGGCGCTCTTTGCTGCCGCGTACTGCGAATCAACAACTGCCACTGTTTCGATTCGAAGTCCCAAATCGTCAGGAGATGACTGCACCGCCGGCTTCAAGTCAAACTGAACCATCCCGCAGCGGTCAGAGACCTCACTCATGACATCGAGCGCCTGGAGCGCACGCACGTCCGCAACCGCGTCCATCCCAGCATGCTGCGGCCCTGATGTCATCGTCCCAGCTTCTGCGAAGATTGCGGCCATTGTCTTTGCTCTTTGATTCTCTTCCGCAGGGACGTTGGCCGTCATAGCGATGCGTAGGAATGTCGCAACTGCTGGAAGGCTTGTTCGGGCGTAGTAGTCCTGCTGGGCAGGGGCCAAGGCTGAGTGAGTCGCATAGAGGCTCCTTCGATCCGTGGGCTCGGGTGTCGTCCCAGAAATCAAGGACAGGACCGGCGACTCAACACTGAAAGACCACAACTCTGTGTCTTGTGTCACGTACGGTCGCCACGTGTCACGACCAGCTGGGAACGTCGCCGGAGGAAACTGACCCTCCACAGCAACGATTGAGCCAGTGCCCGGCCCGAGTGGCAGCCCCACCAGTGTGATGGCCCCGACCGCAGAGGTTGGGACCACAGGTTTTTGCTGGTCGGAACAGCCCTCCGTTTCTGATCCAAGCCAGCCTGCCGCGTGAACAGTCAGCATTGATCCGACGGAAGAAGTTCCGGCCTTCGGTGCTGGAGTTGCCACGGCACGGGCTTTTGCCACAAGCTGCACCGACGTTGTGCTAGAGCCCGCCCTGGTGAAGTCCGTCAACTTTGCCGCAGCATATCGAATTGCCATGTCGGTCTCAACGCAGTCACGACCGATTGCCCTCCTGAGCCTTGAGTCAACGTCTCGTTGAATCGCTGCCACTTCTTGTGATGTGAGGGTCGGTGGCACACCCCTTGCTTTGGCCTCGGCCGTGGGCCGCTGGTTCGCCGCAGCCACTGGTCTGGCCACTGCCCTCGCGAGAGCATCGTTCACGATGGTGATGCTCGTCGGCCCCAAGTCTCCGGCAACATATGGCGCGCGCGTCACTGGCGCAGATTTCGGAAGTGGCATTCCAGGGGCTGGTGCCTTTGGAGCTGCCGGTGGTGCCTGTGGAGCTTTCGCCTTTGGCGCCGCTGGTGCCTTCGGCGCAGCTGCACCCCGATTTCCGAAAATTCCACCGCCTGACGTAAGGCCAAGCGCGTCCGAAATCCCGAGGTTCATATTCGCGTTCCAGTAGGCACTCAACTGATACTGGTTGGTGGTTTCAACCCTCTGAAAATATTAGTCAGTTGGGCTGATTCTTCCCAACATATGGAAAAATAAAAAATGTTCCAAACCACCGACCAGTATATATATATATATATATATCCCAATATGGGACGATATATTGAGATGATATACTCTCCGGTAAACTAACATGGCTATGGACATCACCATATTTTGGTAATCAACTATAGATGGGCCATGTTCAATAGCTATATTGGGATGTAATACAGTTTATCATGGTAATATCATGTTGCGGGGTGGTTTGTCTGAAAAATGCCTAGAACATAAAATTGCCAATGGGGAAAATGATGAAACGATCGAATTTGGGGGTTCCCGATTTTCAGACAAACAACCAAATGAACTACACCGAGCAGAGTTGTTTTGTTTCTGTTCAGATAAAGTGTCATAGTTTTTCTTCCGCTACTTCACCATCATCATCGTCGTCTTCAACTCCTTCTTCTCCTTCCTTCTCCTTCTCCTCCTCCTCCTGCTTCGTCTTCTTCTTCTTCTTCTTCTTCTTTTCTTCTTCTTCTTCATCATCATCATAATCTAATAAAGTGTCAATGAAACGCCCACCCACCACATATTCCAAGGGTCCATCTTGGGGATCGTCTGCTGCAAACTCACCTCCTTTAGGAACACCTGATGGCACCGGTGATCGGTTGGCTAACATAGCATGCTCAACTGGGCAAAAACCCTGGATTTCTGTAGGTGTTCCCTTGCCAAACCAATCTACTTATTCATAGTGGGGAGAAGGGAGTAACTAGGCAATAACCACTATGCATAAGTAATTTGACATATCCCAATCATCAAAAAGAAAAACCCAAATTGGTTGTCACGTTTTTTGTTGGAAATGTGGACCCGCAAAGTCCAACTCTGTTCCAAAACCTCAGGCTTAACACTCCCCAAAAACCATGGCTTTAGAATGTAAGAATCACATATTTGGGATGATACAATGGGGTGATGAATAGGGACATAGGTGGACATGGCAGCTACTATCATTCAATGGATTGAAGATATTTAAAGATGTTAAAACCATCAACCCCCCCTATCAATCTTCTAACCGCAAGATTTCATGGCTTATTGGGTTCATGAAACCATGGATTTTCCCATGAAAATATACCGGGGTCCGGTAACTCCCCTGGCCAATCCCTTCCATTGATTGGTTAATCCCTAGTTCATTGGGTACATTGAGTGGCTTGACAATTGGGCAAGTTTCTCATGGAAGGGATCCTAGAACCATTGGTTTTCCCATGATTTTCCCATGTTTCCCCCCCATCTCCCCCCGGCCCCACCGGCCCCGGCTCCGCACCCACTTCCCGGTCACATCCTTGGCGGACTCGAACCATCCCCCCAGCTGACCGGCCGCGCCCCGGTCCTCCACCCGCACCTGGCTGGGGAAACAAAAAAACAACGCTGGGATGGCAGGGGTTCGAGGCAGAAAAAGGATGGTTTTAATTTTATGGGGATTTATGGGGATATGGTGATTTAGTCGATTTAGTAGGGATTTAATTCTTGAATTATGAGTGTTAGATATTGTGAGCATTGTCAGTGTGAACTTCCATGAACTATGTTTTCACATATTATTGCTACTGTTGCCTATTATTGTTGATTGTTAGTATTGTCGCTATGAATTGTTTACTAGTTTCATCATCATGAGTTGTGGCTATCGCCATGATGAACATTATCGACGTACTGCAATGAAAATGGTGATGTAACTGTTGTTCTGTTTTTTCTTGTGACGTGTATTTTGCTAATGCCATTCTGAATGTGAATTGTCATGACAGTGCTGTTGTTCTTGATTGCTATTGCTGTATCATTTTTTGAGCGTCGGGAAATTAGATTCTGAGAAAACACATCGCCAAGGATTCTTATAGGGGAGAAACGTGTCAGCTTCAGGCCTTCATTTTCAAGCAACAAGACTCACCAATCCACGCCGAAAAATTCGAGAAATGGAACCCCAAACACGATTTTGAGGGTTTCACTTCCACCAAACAGCCATTTCCCCAAAGTTTTTCCCACATCTCAGCCATCTCAGCAGCTTTTTAAACGCGACCAACTCGAACATCTCCGCCTTCATCGCCATCTGGAAGCTCTCTAGCACAACACTGATGGGAGATGCCAATTTCAAAACATCTCCATCCAGTTTTTTTCTGGAGATCAAGAACTTGGGATTTTGAATTTTTGGACCTTCTGCTGGGCCAACTCCAAGATCTTCACCCAACTCAGTTCCAGCCATCAGCCTGTGCGCTGGACAAGGTGGACGCCCACCTCTGAAACCACCTCAGAGGCTGAACGATGCAAATTGGAAGAAGCACATGTGAAAAACTAGTGAATCACTATGGAAAGATATATTGTTTTAAAAAAAAGGTACAAATATTTGAGATCTGCTCTTACTGTAACTCTTACTTTTCACTGAGATGTTTTGCACATGCTCCAGCCAATCATCTGGCATTCCCTGCCAAGCCGGGCCGCCAAATCGCTCAACTCGCCCTTCTTCAGTGCAAAGGCCGTCTTGACCACTGCCACCGGCACGCTGGATTGAACTGCCTCAGGAAGTCAGGGAGCCAACTGGTCCAACTAGGAAACGTCGATGGCTTTACGATGCTTAAGGAACCCAAAAATTAAAATATACTATTCCTAAAATTGGGTGACTCTTGCTAATAGTTCCACAATTCTGAGCAATAGGAATCTAATAGGAACTTCATTGTGGATCATCATTCCGAAGAGTGATGGAAGTACCAGGCAGAATCTGCATCTGCTTCGAGCTAGGATGTATGAATCAAGGGGAGATGAGTGGATAAAGATATATAAAGATTGGATTTTAGATTTTAGATGTTTAAATAAGACAAAATGGGACATAATGCGATTGCAAATGGTCGAATCCAATGGTTTGCTCTGATCGTCTTACAGGAGGTGATCTCTTTTTCGACATCTTCGAGAGCGCACCAGCCTCGTTCTGTTGGACATGTCCGTTGCTCCGATCACAATTGGAGTTGCTTAATCTGCCCAGTTCTGCTGAAGATCTTTCTGGTTGAGCCTTCCATTCACCATCCATCAATCGTCATTGGTGATAGATATGTAAGACCCTCATTCCTTCTTTGCGGAATCATGGTCTTTCAGACAAAATCCCGCCGTGAGATCCCAACAAACCCTGGGACATCCATGTTCACTTTGACCCTGAAATCCCATTCATTTTTTTTGGTGAAAAATCCCAATGTTTCTTGGATAAAATCACCATGTTTTGCCACTTTATATCCAACAAAAATGGTGATAACACATGAAAACTGTGAAACAAAATCACCATTAAAATGTATGATTATTATTATTATTACTATTACTATTACTATTACTATGATTATTATTATTATTGTTGAATTATTATCATTAAATTATCATTACTAAATTATCACTAAACTATTACTATCATTATTAAATTAAGATTATTATTGTTATTATTGTATTTACCCTCTGGTAATTTAACATAGCTATTGAAAATGACCATAGAAATAGTGAGTTGTCCCATTAATAGCATGGTGATTTTCCATAGCTATGTAAACGTTTACCAGAGGGTATATCCTATTAATATCCCATTGAATCACTATAAAATCCCATTAAGTCTCTATAAATCCCATTCAAATCCCATTAAATCACTATAAAATCCCATTAAATCACTATAAAATCCCATTAAGTCTCTATAAATCCCATTCAAATCCCATTAAATCACTATAAAATCCCATTAAATCACTATAAAATCCCATTAAATCCCATTAAATCCAACAAAAATAACTGTGAAACTGTGAAATCCTTCATTTCTGATGAGCTCCGAGTTGCCGAGCTGGGTGGTGCCAGCGGCTGACCCTTGGCTCGGGCCAAGGCGGCCACCTTCGCCTGGTCCTGGAAGAGCTGCTGTGGTTTTTTGTTCCCCCTTTTTGAGGTGGAAAACCGTGGAAAATCCATGGAAAATCATGGCAAAAACCATGGAAAATCAGGGAAAATCCGGGAAAATCAGGGAAAATCAGGGAAAATCAGGGAAAATCAGGGAAAACTGAATGGGTTGATGGGAAAATCTATTGGATTTACATGTCTTTAGCCATGAAATATATAGGCTTTTCCTGTAAAATTGTCCCCAAAAAAAACGATCCAGTGAAGAACGTGCCTTGAAACCCAAAAAGTGCGGCGGGTCTTTACCAGCAAAAACATGAAGCACAAACTCTAACAGGAAAAATGCATATGTTTAACAGCAAAAACGATAAAGAGGTGCATTGAACTAGCAAAACTGGGGATGTGATTCCCAAAATTGCATGCTACACTGACAAACATGTTGGATTTAACCAGCAAAAACTGAGTTTATCCGAGGAAAAACATCTACAAATACCAGTAGTACATGTAGGTGTCCCCTTCCCCTGTTTCATTACCAGAGGGCTTCTCCAGCAATAACAACCTCACCTGGCAATGGATGTTACTACTCGCTCCATGCAGTTGAAATCAGGTGGACATGCTACAGGTAGCTACCGACTCTTAAGTCTATACACACGCGGAGATGCGTATATCTGAGTGTGTGTGATACAATAACCGACCTGAAACAATTATTTCAATCTCCTCCAATTTCAATCTTGGATATTAATGTGGCAAACCCAATGCCATAAACCATCCCATTCACCAAGCATTTGGGTTCATTTTACATCATCCCAGTTCTAGCGGTATACCTAATAATAGACCCCTATTGAAGATGGTTTATTATTGGGTTTGCCACAAGATTGCTTTTTCCCCTCCTCAAGTCCCCATGTAGTTCGATGAATTTCCCAGAAACCTAGCTAAAATGCAGAAGATTCTCCATTACTTTGGACATTGCTGGGTCATTTTACATCCCACTTCTAGGGGTATACCCAACAATAAACCCCATAATTGAAGCTGATTCATTTTTCGTTTACCACCTCATCTCCCCCCAGCGGCTCAGCGTCCAGCCATCCCAGGTCGCCGTTGTCAGCACCGCCCTTCAGCGCACTGCCACACTCCGAGGACGCTTTGCAGAGCTGTGGGAAGTTCTGACACTTCTGCGCCAGCAACTTCTCTAAGATCTCCTGAACGGAGGAGATACGGAGACTTACTGAGTCGTTGCCTCGGAGATGGTTCAATTGATAAAGGCTATGTATGTGTATCTATCTATCCATCCATCCATCCATCCATCTATCTATCTATCTATCTGGAATGTTAATATATGTTAATGGGATATGATTCCCCTCTGGTAGTCTAACATAGCTACGGAAAATTGCACATGTGTAGATGATTTACCTGCTAAAAAGGGTGGTTTTCCATGGCTATGTCAAATTATCAGAGGGCACATAGATGTATAAAGACTATGTATATACACATATGCCTATAAATTTATGTACTTTTGTTTGTGTGTTTGATTAAGTCCTATTAAAAAAAAAAAAAAACGGCTATAAATATTACATGTTAAAGAGTTTAAGGTGGGTTACGTTGCACTATGATATGGGTTAGATCACGGTTAGATAAATGGTTTTATAATATCTTGGTTATTTGGGTTTACGGTATATCCCATATACAACTGGGTTATTGTTGGGTTTGGTTTATGCGTATGAACCACTTATATACTTTCATGGAATGATGCGGTGAGGTGTTTGTTTTTCAATGGCTCAGTGATGGAAGGGGAACTTGGTGATAGAAATTCATTGAAAAGCTTGGTGATATATGCCCTCTGGTGATTGTATAAGATAGACATAGCCATGGAAAATGACCCTTTGTAGATGATTTACCCATTGGACATGGTAATTGTTCATAGCAAATCGTTAAATCACCACAAAAGGGGGTAGATGACTGTTTTACCTCATGGTCTTCTGCTATAAATGAACCCGCAATATCGTGGTAATGTTGTTCTGATGAACTAATCTGAGCAGTGGCTAAAGCCAAGGTCTGGAATTCGCCGTTGCATGGCTGGTGAAGGTGGATTCGTGCCACAGCTGTTGTTCGAAGCTAAATTCTTGGTACCCTCTGGTAAACTAACATAACTATGGAAAATCACCATGTTCAGTTGGTAAATTCACTATAAATCACTAATTTTCAATAGCTATGTTAATTTACCAGAGGGTATTGTAATGTTATGCATGGGAGCCTGAATACCCTGGTGTCATCCCAAGCCCAAAAAGCAACCCCGATTTTACGAAACTTATTTAAAACAATTCCAACTCACCAAATGGTTGAAACATGTTGAAACCAAAAAAGAAATACATATAATCTATATAATGTGGTAAACCCAACGCTGTAAACCCATCAGGGATGACTATATTACCACCCATTGATGGAAATATTGGGGTGCTATTTATTTCTTGGGTTTATATATATATACACCACATTATTTGTTTGTGTTGGCTTTATATAAGGTGAAGCCCCCAAACCATGGCTAAGTTGATGCAAGTTCTGGGGGTCACGGCCGACATAACCATAGTGCCATAGTATTCATGATCATCAACGAACCATAACTTGGGGGGCTGACCGTGTAACAATGGAATTTTCCATCATAAATGGGTGGCTTCATTGGAAAATGATCTAAAAATCAGGGATTTTTCCATGCACGGAAAATTCTGCCGCAGCCACCAGCATCAGTAGCTCCGCTTCGTCCAGTTTCCGCAGAACGGGCTTGCGCGCCACGGGGTTCATGGGATGCGGCCCCTTGCCTCGGTCATCCCAAAAATGGATGTAATGTAGCCATTTTCTTAGAAAGCCATTGTTTTTGGAGGTTTCTGGTTCTGGATTGATTTGAGGAAGATCTGACAGGAACAGGTGCCCCACAAACCAATCGCCGCTTTTTTAACGACGCAAGGAAAATCTTAGGAAATGAGGGTGCTTAACTGTTTAACATTGTTTAACCACCCAAATGTTTTGGGAGTTCCGGTACTGTTTCCCTCCAGGGGGAAGGTAAGAAACTGCCCCTTGGAAGTGGGAGATGTCAAGAGATAAACCCCAGTTGCATAGGCACGAAGCCACTAAGCATCAATCCTAACTTCAATCAACATCTCCATCAGTACAGTGTTTTGGTTCATACTCTCTGGGGATCTGGAACACCAAGAACGAAAAAAGTGGATGATATGGGGATGGGTCAATTTGCCGCCTGGAACCATGTTCGTCAATCGGATGAATACCCTTGAACAAGAATGTCCAAAAGAATGCAGGTGGCACTACATTCCTCATTTCTTTCATCATGTATAACCACAATGAAACCACCATTAACCGCAATTAGAGTAACTACAATCAATATAACCCCAGTTCACCAAATAGTTACCCTCCTGTTTATCAGTTGTTTGGATCATGTTCCTTGGGAAATTGTGGGTTTTTCCACATCTTTTGGTATGTTTACCCAGGGTAACCGGGTAAGCCATCCATCACCCTCCGTGCTGTCCCAGCCTCCCAGTTGCCAAGTTGTGCCAAGAGACCGGACCAGAAACGGATCAGGATCTGACGCACGCGGACCTTGTTCAGTTTCTCCTCCTGGAACGATAGCCGGGATGCCCCATGACTTGGGTTTCTGTCATGTTGGAAAAATCTTGCAAGGTCACAGTTCTAGAACCATAGTTAATCATTAGTTCCTAAATCCCCATGGTTTCTGGAATTTGCTCCGTGTTTTTTTAGCATGTTGTAAGCGTAAGGTTCACATACCAAGGCTTACCAACTGGAATGCACATAATTTGGAGGAGGTGATTCTCGTACAAGTAGCTCCACAATCCTCTGGTTTGGCCACGCCGTTGGTAGATATGCGCCTCTCCATCTAAGAATCAGAATCTAGCTACAGTATATGCAGTCATCAACGGTCTATCTACCTGGATAGACCGTCCTAGCATGTCTTAGGAGTCCTGGCCTATTATATCATATCCCATTTCATTCAATAGGGATAATTGTATCATTCGATATATAGGGATATAATTATATTATAGTCTATTCTATTCCTCTCTGTATAATTCAATTCAATCCTGTCCGCTCCTCCAATCTAGTCTACCTCCCCGTCTGCATGCTAAACAAATATGGATAAATACACAACTATGATATACTATTATTATGGTGAAGGATTTTTTTCCTAATGGATAAGAATCTATGATGTCCAATCAAACTGTCATTCAACAGAGATCCAGTGCTCTCTTCTCCAGGTAAAATTCTGCCAAGCTGCAAGTTTCGGTTTCTTCTCAGCGACCTTCTTCTCCAGTAAGGGGTTCTGCCATGACACATGAAAATGATAAAAACCACACCCAAACTGACCACTGCCGGCACCTGAAAAAGAAATCCGCCAAGCATCCCTAAGGCTATCGGGCAATATGGGGTTCTCTACCACTGAACAGGGGTCGTACAAGATCTAATCAAGATCTTACGAAGGTGACGGCGGCAACTATACCTACAACTATACAAACATAGACATGTAATATGATTATATTATATATTATATATTATATATATATATAATTATATATACATATACCCATGGAGGCCAAGGGCAATGCAGGGGCCCCACACACAAAAAAAAAAAAACACCCATCGCCGCGACGCTCACCGCCTCCTCCACGAAGCTCAAGCGAGCGCATGCCGTGGCCAAGTGTCCAGTCTCACCCGCCTCGCTGACGTCTTGGGGTCTGGGGTGCCACAAGCCCACCAGGGCATACCACCAAAAAAAAAAAATGTAGGGGGGTTAAACATCACGCAGCTCTTGGGGATAGAATGATATAGAATGTCAATGTATGTCAATGTCTTTTCCATTCATATCCCATTACATTCTTACTATGGTTGGTTTTGTCCCCCCACTTTGGCGGGTTATACCTCAATTATTCCCAGAAAAAATCTGCAAAATCATCTGCAATTTTGGGGGAACTTCCCCCAAAATGACCATCAATTCTGCGGCCAACTTCCCAACGGAAAAGCCATAGCTACCCATGGCGGCCCCATGGCCCCATGGGCCGCCTCCCGGAGAGATTTCGCAAGGTGCAGGGCCGCGGCACGGGGGCGGCCTTCCAGCAAGGACCTCGGTAGAAGTCAAATTATAATGTTTAGTATGTATGTATGTGTTATGTATATTATATACGGAGTATATGTTTTTTTTAATACATTTATACATACGCATACATATATATATATACACTATGTATGTACGTCAAATGCCATGTGTCAGTTGGTTTTAAAATCGGGTCGCCCTCTGGTGATTCTGGGTGTTGAATACGGTGAAGGTGAAACCTGTCTCAACCTCTACAGCTGCGCAAAGTGTATGCAAACAGCCTCCACCGCAAATTTCAAGGGAGGAGCTTGCCCTTGATTACGTGATTGATGGCGAATCTTAGATCCATACCACGCAAAGGAAAATTAATTTTGTTAATAGAGCTGGGCATGTTATGTCCCCATTTATGTATATCTTAGCATTGACAGCCATACGAAGACCGAACAAACCCGACTTTACCCAGATTGGCACCCAAAATTCATGGGTTTGCTCGCCGAGGCTTGCTGAGGACCGGTCGCCAACCATTGAGTTATATATTGCTTCTGAAGCCCTTCAGCCCAATACAAAATACACCCCTGGACCCCCGTTTTGCACTGGATCTACACATGTCTTCATAGGGGTGGCATTTCATAACATGCCCAAGTTTGGATGCCGTGCCAACCAATAGCCGGTTGGTAGATATTCCCACTTATGGTTAAAAAAATTTAAAAAATGTCAGTAAATCAATAGTAAAACCATCACCAACTCTATGTGCATCAACCATAAAATAGCATCAATCCATATTTGGCTGGTTTAAGTGACATTGCTTTACTAACACTAAACGACCCATCCAACGGTTGACCCAGACAGGTAGCCCCTTAGCTCCAAGTGGCCGGCTCGTGTCTGCGGTGAGGCTCGCAGCTTTGCACCCCGTGACCAGCGCAACCAAAACCGGCGGCGGAGTCTCCTCAAGGCACGGCTTGGATTTCATTGATGGAACATGGGGAAAACAAATGGGCTGGATACACATATATACTATATAATACTAATATAATCTAATATAACTAATGGATATTTATTGACATATATATATATATATAATTTCAAAAACGGTCTTCCAAATGGATTTGCAGGGATTGCATGTGTTCGAGGTCTTGCACCACTTTATGGATGCGAGATCCATGCCCATCTGTTGTTGTTTGATATCACAATGTGTTTGCATCTAGCCCCCCATTTTTGTTGGCTAAAATGACTGTTCTTGTTGGAAATATTATGGGCCTGTGTGTGTGTGGGACAATCCAAGTTGCAAGTCGATGATTATGGTGAATGATAGGGAAAAGGACCACAAAAGTATAGTTTGTCCCCCGGCTTTTGCCTTTCCATAACTCACGCCTCACCCAAAATGTGAGGGAGAAGAAGAAGCTGCAAATGATGGTCCGAAAATCCTGTCGCAGCTTTTCTACACTTATTATGATTGTTTCCTCCGTATTTCCATGTCAGCCACATTTACATGTGTGCAAAGCCGTACTCTATAATTCTATGTTTGGGTTCTTCGTAAGAGTTATATATTTTGTGGGGGTGTAAAGTATGAACGTGTCCAAATAAAAATGGCTACAGCAAGATCAGTAAGCTTCAAGTAATACACAAATAACATCAAATAACCAAACAAACAAGGAAGATCAAAGAACCAAAACACCACCCATGCGTCCCACTTTGTCCCACTTCGTCCCACTTCGTCCCTTCCCCCTCTGTCCGTCTCGCCCCGTTGCAGCAGCGCGAAGGCGCCACTGCCGCCCTCCGTCACCAGTGGCGGCGGCGCGCCGCTGAGCGCCAGGTGAGCGCCCGGCGAGGCAACGCAGACGAGGCGGGGGCCCATCTGCAGGGCAGCAGCCATCACCGGTAGTGGGCCTCCAGGGATGGGGTTGGAGGATCACCCAACTTAGCAACTGGTTGAAGTGGTTAGGGAACTGGTCTAAATCCATGTAATAAATGGAAAAAACCGTGGAAAAACCTTCGAAAAAACCCACCTAGGGGGACTTACTAACCAGGGCTTTTAACCAGTTGGCAAGCGGGATGATCCTCCAAGTGGATCCAAGTGGGGATTGGGGATGAGTTCCACCCAGCCTGAGCCCGCGAGGTCCATCATAGCGGCATTCATTGCCACCAGCCATGCCTGCTCCATCCAAACACTGCGCCAGGACGAAATCCTTGCCCATTGGGGTTTCACCAGCTGCATCAAGAAAAGTTACCAGGAGATATAGGCCAGTTGCTAGCCACCTAAGGTAATACATGGTAATACATAATACAGTGCCTAACTAACACCCAGATATTATCTTTGAAAACCTGCAAGACCCGAAAAAGAATTCGGGGGTGAGGAAAGAGCTTGTTTTCATGGTGAGTTTCCCTCAAATCACTTCGGTCGCTGAAACCATGAAAACACACGCCTGGGGAGTTGTCCCGAAATCCATTGATTTAGAAAATCAACTCCTTCATGACCATATCTCACATTACCCACCCCCCAACTTCTGGACAAACACATGTGTTGGGTTGTAACCTCTGCTATCATGGGACGTCGCTGGTGGTATGTCCTTTTTGGTAAACCTATTTCATGAAGATATGAAGAAACTACAATCCAGTACTTTGCGTCTTTCGAATCATGTATGATCATCTATACACGAACCCTACCAGCCAAATATTGTGGCTATAAAAAAAAAACGCGTTTTGACTGATTCATGTCCACCCTACAGTGTAGAATCTACAGTAGTCCAATTTATATAAGCTCAACTGGGAACAAATACAGTGAAACCCCAGTTCCCCACTGCTTTCTCTTACAGAGTTCAACACTGCTTCCTGGGGGATGCCATTTGTAGATTTGTCGCTGGAAATCTCCTGTGCCTTCGTTAATGGGTCAGCGCAGAGTCAAACACATATCATGTACATATTTTTGGATATAATTAGTAGCCCCCAAAAAAGAATCAAAAAGATAAAACAACAATTCGGTCAATTCGGCATGTATCATTAGTTCAGGAGGAATTTAACATAATCTACTATTCTTATCTTGTCGTATCTTGGAGGTTGCCCTCTACCATCTGGTAGTTCAACAAAGCTATTTTTCAAATCACCATGGTTATTGGGTAAATCACGGAACTAAATGGGCCATCTATACCATGTAACAACTTTCCATACCGGGTACTCTGAAGCCGATCTTATCAGATCTTGGGATAACTTGGGAGCCCCATGGCTCAGCATTATTCACTATTAACATCTCTTAACCATTCTTAATTATAACTATTCACCATTTTATATATATATATATATGATATATTATATATTTATATATATATATATATATTTATTTATTTATTTATTATTTAATTTTATTTACCCATATTTTAAAAAAAATACACTATGAACATCTATTAACCATTAAATAAATTTCGCCATCGCCATGGCTTTCGCCATGATTTCCAGCTACCCATGGGACCCATGGCTCCTCCGCAGCAGTTTCTCATGGAAATTCATGGCCGCCGGCTGCGGCTCCGAGCCGCCGAAGACGGCCAGCATGGCGCAGGGCGAATCCACGTGGTCCAAGGGAAGCTTCAGGGCCTGGTGACACATGGCAGAGGGGGGGAAGATGTTTTTTAATGAAATGAAGCTTATACCATAATCTACATGCATGTGAGTATTTATATATATATATATCATATATATATATATATGTGTGTGTAATTGAGTAGAATCACATGAACATGTATAAACATGAATGATAAAATAGATCGATACATAGATATGGACAGGGATAGATAAAGATAAAAATAGAGATAGAGATGTAGATATGTATAATTATTAAAGATATGGATATATGATAATGATAATGACAATGATATAGATATAGTTATAGATATAGAGATGGATATATATATATATACAATAGATATAGACATAGACGTAGACATAGACATAGACGTAGACATAGATATAGATATAAATCTTAGATATAGATATAAATCTTAGATATAGATATAAATATTAGATATAGATAGTTAGAGATATATAGATATATAGAGATATATAGAGATATATAGATATATATATATAGAGATGTGACCAGGCAAATAACCACCACCAGTCCTTTCCACCACTTTTTCACCCCCTCCCCACCATCGCCACTCGGTGCAGGTCCGGGATCACCACCGTCTTCGGCACCGCGCCGCCGTTGGCGGCGGAGAGCACAGCGGTGCCAGCGGTCACTGGCTGAAGATCACTGTGCTTCACGCCTTCTCCTTGGATATCTAATATGTATATATATATAATTACATATATCTATATATCTATATATCTATACATTATATATATATATTATATAATATCTATATATCTATACATTATATATATATATATGTACTGTATATATATAAGATTATATCAAATCATATCATAATGGATGGGATGGGAGGCCTCCAAAGCCATCATAATGGAGGTTAAGTCAAGGGTTCAAGTCAATGACACCACGAGTGGGAGTTTTTTTTGCTACGAAAATATGGTCTAATTTGGATGATTTTTAGGATAATGGTTTTGAAACCACCTAAATAAACCAAATGGTGATCCTAAATTTTCTAATAATGGAGGATCACCATTTTAGGACACCTCCACCAAGTGTGACATCTCAAACTTGAAGAATTTCTCTCGGTGGAATTTTAGGTGAAAGTTGATGCATGTTTTGAACTCCATGTTGGGATAATCTGATAATCTAGGATATGGTGTTGCAAAATGTGTAATTCAAAAATTCCATGGTGTAAAAAATCATGTTCCCGATTCAAATTGCCATGTTGGAGTGGAGTATTCCAGAATTTGAGACGAACCCAAATAATGTTCGAATATTTCATCAACTTCAACAAGAATCCCGAAAAACTGGAAGTAGAAACATCTCTCAAACCACCAAACTTGGGGAGTGAACTTCTGAACTGACAAAATGGTAGGGAGCCGATCCAGTTGTTAATGGAACCAAACCCAGAAATCAGGGACTTCCTAACTTCCTAACCACGGCCATCGACGAGTGGGAGTCATTCAGAATTCAATCACTGGCAGAGGAACCCAATGCATTGGTTTGGGCGTGATGCTGGGGTTGCTCCTTTTGGTGACGAATTTAGATGAGTTTAGATGGTGAAGGTGTGATCTACATGGCCAATGCACTTCCCAGCTTGCCCATCTGGGACCCAATGTCCCATGACTGGGAGCTGCCAGGCAGCTGATGGGGCAAAAAATGCCGCTGTCGTTGAGCCATGCCAATGCACCAGACTTTTTGCTGAAATACTCCTGTCAGGTAGAAGGCGGATGAAGGCGGCTGGTGCTGATTCGGCTATAGGTGTTTTTGGCCAACGAAGGAGCAGAAAAAAAGAAAACCTCTTTTTGAAAAAAGTTTTAAAATGCGCCGCAGTGCGATGGAGCTTTGGGTGACTTAACTTGCATGAAGTATAATAGTACTGGATGTAAAACTCTGGTTGTCATTCAAGTGACAGGTTCATTGATTCGTTTTTCCTCCGCTGTAGAAAGTCATGGCTCTCAGTGCCTGGGTCCCGTTAAACACTGACTCTGACTTCAGTGGCTCTACAATCTTCCCTGCCTTTTTTCCCCCAAAACTTCCAGAAAATCTCCGAAGTACGCGCCCCATGGTGGCCATCCATGGCCATCCAGGCCTTCGTGGACGGGTTGTAGAGCCACTCCTCCTGTTCGCATTCCTCAAATCCCGGCGGAGCCTCCACCGTGCGCGGCCGGGGCGCCGGGCCGAAATGCCTCGGACGACTCGGGGTCTGCTCGGGGTTCAACCCATGGCATCCCTTGGTGGATGCAGGATGGGGGGGCCCCAGCTATAAGTGTTGGTTTATAAACCATTATAACATATTATAACCCTTATGAGGAGAAAAAAAAAAACTAGTTCGTTATATCTACCATAGTGTCCATAGTTGAGCCACTTATAAGGCAACTGAACGCTTTCTTGGGGGCCCCATCTCCAACTCTAAAGATTGCTGTTTTGGCTTTTGTGGTGTGCTTGTGGGTCCAGTGGTTGATATTGGGAAATCGAACTGAAAACGGATGGCTCACCCACCAACTTGTGTTGCCAAAGAGGTCAGAGTGGAGAAACTAACAATCAATGTAGGTGTGTCTGAAAGTGCTGTATCTCCAAATTCCATAGACAAAGGCATCGCGTTCATTGATTTTCCCTATTAATCTGCAGAATCCAGAACTTGAATCCAGTGAAATCCCATAAAACGAAATAAAATTACCAAAAAAATCCATTCAATCCTAAGATTACCATCACCAAAAAAGAGCCCCAGCAAAATCCCAGCTCTTAATCCCCCTTAAATGGTCATGAAAAATCCCATAGAGCTCCACATTTTTATCCCACGATTTATCCCCTGGAAAATCTCACGATTTATCCCACATAACATACATAACTTCCAGATAAATCAGATAAATCCATGAAACTGGCCATGTATATATATATATAATATATATGTGTGTGTGTATATTATATAGGCTCCATGACCTCACAACCGACTTGTGGCCAGGCCCTTAGCCTTCCAGGCTCCAGGCGACGGCTCCTCCTCGGAACGCGAGACGATGTCTTCGATCATGCGACTGGCCTTGTCCACCTGAGGGCTGGGATATATGGCAGTGTGTCAAAACCTTGTACCCCTGGTGAACATCAAAATAGCTGGTAAATGGATGTTCATCCCCCTAAAAATGGTATTAATAGGTATTGATCCATACCCATATTATGATCATTAAAAAGAAATATTTATATATATATATATATCATAGTGGTTTATGATTGTAGTAGGGTTATATGAAAAAATTGTGTTCCTAATCGGCGTAAGTATAGTTGCATTATTCTTCTTGGTCAGTATGAATACTGTAGTTTCCAATTGGGTTTAGAATGGGGATATCTACCAACAAGACCAGAATAGGGATGATGCAATACATAGTACTTAAAACTTATAATGTTCAGTAATCAATGGTGATCGAAAATGCTGGGTTCTATGCCTAATTTATCCTCTGGTAATGAAGCCCGGCTAGCTGGGAAATGCTCTATAAGGTGGGGAGGATAATGCATTGCCATGTTTTATTACCCGAGGGCATACGCTAACCCAATGAATGGAGTTAGTGAACTGGTTAATAGCGGGGTAGAGCCCATAATGCCACCCATTTATAAGGGCTACAAGTTATAAGCCAGTAGTTCGTCAGGCCCATGTAGCTCGATCATTTACCTATGTTTAACATGGTGATGTTTCATAGCTAATGTTGGTTTACCACATTGAATGGGTTTGTGAAAAAAGGGGTACCCTGGGGTGCAGTAAACTAATTTATGTAGACAACCCATGGCTTCACTGGGACAGTGATCTACAAATAGTGGATTCTCCACATCTATGTATCGATGTTAGTTTACAGGAGGGCACTCTCAAATTTGATAAAGATTGTAATGGGTTGATTTGTAGTATTTTGTACATATATATATATATATTATGTGTGTGTGTGCGTGCGTGTGCGTGTGTGTGAATTTAAGAAGTGGGCAGAATTTTGAGGGATGGCTTAGATGATCTAAGAAGTGGGGTACCAGTAGCTACTCAATGGATGTTGAACCGAAAAATGGGAAGATGGCCCATATAAATATCAAGGAAATTGCATAACTAACTATACTGGTAGTTGTTGATCGATCTAGGCTGAGAGAGGAGTCAATCTCCCGGAGACCCGGCGGAACGAAGGTTTATGTATCCATAAGCACTGGACAAATGTTCAAGGTACTTCACAAGGATGGGGATGATTCTCCCAACAAATTGTCGAGATCTTTTGATCCATGTCACATTGAAACATCATCCAGGCTTATCCGTGTCTCATCTGCAAGTAAGTAGAAAATAGATCACACGAAGCTGGTTCTTGAGCGCACTATCTCAGTCTCCAACAATATCAAGCAACCATCTGAAGCGAGGTGCTCTCCATTTGCCAACCCCTGTCTTAAACTCGCAATATCTACGAGCCTAGAGCTGTGAACGCTTGACCCTTGCGTGTCAAATGACCACCTGCAGATTTAGTTTTCGGGGGGGAAGTACCAATGGCTTGTAACAGCAACTGGTGAAATCCCGTAGAAAAAGGTAGAACGCCTGGTGTTCTATCATTCTACCCTGCTGTTAGAACCTGATCTCCGATTCACAGAAAACAGCTGGCGGAAAAAGTCCCAGCACTTTCCATATCTGCCTACCAAGGCACAGCGTCCTGTGTTCCCAGGATGGTCACGGTGCGGTCCTTCACCAACCCGGCAAGCTGTATGTGAGTCATCCGAAGTTGGCACATAGATATCATACAATGTGTGTTACATATCCGGATGACCGATGGGTGAATGAGCATGGCCCACCTCAGGTAGTTTTTTTAATACCCTGTTCATCCCTTTGCATTGTTTCTTGGTCCTTTCTTGGTACCTTCGCACATTCCATCATGGCACAAAACCACCAATGTACCATTCACCAAGGGACCTATATCCGCAATTTTAGATGGCCCAGAAATCATGGGGGAATCCATCAGCCACACATGGTTTTCTACAACGATACTCAACAGCTTGAAGCTCGGCATTTCGGGAAAGTCTCCTTCCCACACCCTGCTTAAGAGGTGTCAATGTCGGAAACTCCAGAAAGCCAGTTGCTGAAAATTCTCATTTCAAAGCATTCTTCTTGCAAAATAATGATTCATCTTCGACACCCTGTCAAAAGAAGGTCATCTCGGATGAACTTCTTAGCTGGTTAGTAGACCTTCCTATTTAGTACTTCTTCCTATTTATAGCACAATGTCACAAAATAGGAAGACATGTCACAAGGATGTAATGACCCACGGTAGACCCGTTGACTCCATGTGGCTTCCCATGGTGCCAGGGCCCCGCGCCGCATCGCGATCTCCCAGGTCATCCTTGGACACTTCGATGCGCGCGCCGCTCTCGCGGGACATGGCCTGGGGGTTGATCATCCATGATCGTCCCAAAAAAATATCAAAAAATATGGGATTCTACTGGGGATTTGAGTTGATTTATATGGATTTTATCTAATATGTGATAAAAAAATGGATTTGACCTACAAATTTTCGGAAAATAATGGTGAATGGATGATTTTGATTGATTTTGCCGGACTCTATGGTGATGTTATCATCAAAGCGTGGACTTCAATGGATTTGAAGCTTTCATTGTTGGGTGGATGTTCAAGTTTGACCCGTGTCGATATGTGTATTCCAGGTATTCCCCGCCCAAAAACAAACCAGCCTTGGAAGATGACTAGTCCTTGCTACGGAGTTCAGCTCGTTGTTCGGAACGCATCGTGTCAAAAAGAAATAACATGTGATATTTGGGATGGGCAACTAACATTGAACTGGGGTGTCCTTCTGATGGGTTATTTTCCACCCCTGATAAAGTCAACTGTTCTTGGCACTCCACAGCATCGTTCGTGGTTTACGACGCATTTGATGACTTGAAGGTCAGAAACTTTCCCAGAATTCTTCAGCTTTGAGAGTTGATTGCATGGTTTTTTTCCTTCGCATACAGGCGCCCAAAAACTACAGACAAACCGTTCTCACTATTTATTTCGATCCTGATTTACTCTTCTATTGTGTATTGAAGTATTATCATTGTGCCACAGTGCTTAGTCTTTTGGGATCACTACGAACCCATAATTCCTACAGATCCTACAGGGACTTCGGGGGCTTGCAGTCTTTCGGTGACGTCCCAAGCAGTGGCACCTTGATGCTCTCGCCACCTCTCCCAATGATCATGCCTCAATCGCACCGGGCAGGTTTCAAGTCACCCACGCATTTTGGGTGAGATCAATCCCAACCAACAATAAAAAGGGATAAGTTTGGATGGGCATTATGATAGACTGGTAGATCATAGAAATTGTTTCAAAAGAATGAAATGACCGGCCCTGTGAGAAATGCATCCCTTATCTACAGTATCTGGGTACCAATGGGTCCCAATGGGTCCCAATGGGTCCCACATAGTTCGACCTCCCCCTCTGAACCCCACATCTCCGGACGGTCCGATCGCTTGGGCGTTCGGACTGCCAACTGCCTCATCACCGCGGCCACGGCACCCACAAAGGTACCAGAGACATACATGACCTTCTTGGCCTCATCCCTGTCCTCATCGCTTTCCTCACGTTCCTCGAATTTTTCCTCACGCCGGCTCCGGCCTTTCTCGCGCCTAAGTGACGAATAAAAAAAGGGCTGAGAAAGGGGGGCTCCATTGTATGGTGTCAGACATCATGGTCCACATTATTTGATGGTCATCCATCGGGGGGTCTATCTATCTAGTCTAATCTATCTAATCTAATCTAATCTAATCTATCTAGGGTCTAATCTAATCTTTCTAATCTAATCTATCTATCTAATCTAATCTAATCTAATCTAATCTTTCTAATCTTTCTAATCTAATCTATCTATCTAATCTAATCTAATCTAATCTAATCTATCTAG
>Ga0126342_10005313_pt1 | contig 22396 bp, 19 predicted proteins | sample Cyp1metagenome_FD_92528 | JGI IMG/M metagenome (GOLD analysis project Ga0126342, IMG submission 92528) | Coral microbial communities from Lord Howe Island, Old Settlement Bay, Australia - Cyphastrea 1 metagenome | ecosystem: Host-associated > Invertebrates > Cnidaria > Coral ...
ACACTTTGCCACCAACCTTTGCATCCTCCCCACCCAAAATGATGGGTTCTTGCGATGTGGCCTCCCTAGCTCCTAAGACTAGGTTCATCTCTCAGGGCCGCAGTTGGTATCCTGGGGTTGCTGAAAATCTACCTCTCACGGGTCTGGTTTGCGTGTGGGGTACCATCTTTAGATTATAATACCAGTAGCACCGCACAAGGCAGTGGCGGAAGTTTCAAAGAGGGGCACACCGATGGAGTACAATTCACAAACCTAAAGGAGAGCTTGGTTTTTGTGAATCACGGATGGCAGAGCGAATCCACTGATGGACTGGAAGGTGGTTGGAGTTGTGCAGTGGCCACCTGGTCGGTCACCTCAGTCACAACTGCTGGATGTAGTGTGGTGTAGCGCAGCTGTAGTTGTAGTTGTAGTGTAGTAGTGTAGTGCAGTTGCAGTTGCGTCTGTGGTGGTGTAATGAGTGTAGTGTAATGTAATGTATTGCAGAGTAGTGTAGTGTAGTCTAGCGTAGTGTAGTGTAAAGTAGCGTAGTTGTAGCTGTGGTTAGTGTAGTGTGGTGTGGTGCAGTGTAGTGTAATGTAATTAGTGTAGTGTAGTGTAATCTAGTGTAGTTGAAGTTGTAGTTGGAGCCAGTTTAGAGTAGTGTATTGTAGTGTAGTGTCGTGCAGTGCAGTGCAGTGCAGTGTATACAGTAATTGAGTGTAGTGTAGTGTAATGTAATTAGCGTAGTGTAACGTAGTTGTAGTTGTAGTGTAATGTAGTGTAGTAATGTGTAGTGTAATGTAGTGCAATGTAATTAGTCACATGCATATACTGTCAAGTGGCTAGTGTAGCGTAATGTAGTTGTAGTTGTAGTTGTAGTTGTGGTTGTAGCGTCGTGTAGTGTAATTGAGTGTGGTGAAGTGGAGTGCAGTGTAGTGTAGTGCTGTTACTGTAGTGTAGTGTAGTGTAATGTAAAGTGGTTGTGGTTGCGGTTGTAGTTGTAGTTGGCGGTGTCTTTTTTTTAACGTGTGTAGATTTTAGTAAAGGCAGGATGTTCGAGTTGTGCGAATCATACCCCCGAATCATTCCCCCGAATCATACCCAAAAAAATCACGATTATGTGTTTCTCTTGGGATCGTTTGGGATTGCATTGGCCTCACTAGTTTTAATGGACCTGACAAGCTAATTGACCAGTGTTGGCCAGACCCGATGATCCCTGGCTACCTTCACATACCTTCACGGAGTGGCGAATCTTCTCCACGCACGCAGAGTCTCATCATTATCCCTAAGCTGGCTGGCTAGGTGGCTGGCTCAGTTGCTGCTGCTGGCTGGGTGGCTGGCTATAGGGCTGGCTAGTTGCGGCTGGCTGGCTGCGTGGCTGGCTGCTTGCTGTGTTGCTGATGAGGCTGATGAGGAGGATGACTCCGGCTGTGGCTGGCTGGCTGGCTGGCTAGCTGGCTGGCTGGCTGGCTGGCAACCAAACCAAAAATCCGTCAAAGAGGAACATTAGCCGTAGCCTAAGCAAAACGTACATGAGAAGAATTTCCAGAAGAGACGCCGGCAGGCCGGCGGATATAAATCATAGATGTGCATTTAGATCTTCACATTCTTCATATTCAGGTCCTGTCCAAGGCCGTCTGGCAGGTCGAGCCATTGCAGCCATTAAGTAGCAATCGTAGTAGGTTGACGGTGGGAAAAAGAGACTCAAGCAACAAAGCTTCCTGAAATCAAAAGAAATGGGTTTCCGAATCATACCCCGAATTATGCCCGAATCATACCCGAATCATACCTCAAACTTCCCAATTCTGAACCTTCCCTGAGCATCGCCTTTTGATTACAATCAAAAGATTTGATTCTGAGGCCTAAGCAATCAAAATGCCTAATTGATTTTTTTCAGTCAAAAATCAATTTGAAAAACATAGTTTTTGAAAGGCAAAATCAAAAGAGCAAATCAAAAGGAACCTCTAAAAACAGATCAAAAAAGGTGTTTCCAGATGCAGCTCTGGCGGCAAGGTTTTTGATGGCATGCCTCATACCTCTAGGTGGCTTTGCGCCTAAAATATATGTACACACAGCTCTGACACATATGTATGGCTTTATAGGGTCTGAAATCAAAAAACAAGTACATGTAGAAACCATGCCTCTACAACTTGATTTCATTCCTTTTGGGGGTGCTAGTGTCAAGAAACATGTTATATTGCATTTTTACATATTACCTTGTCCCTACCCCCCACCCTTCCCCCAAGCTGCAGAAGGCTAGTGGCCTTTTGTCGGCTATGGGTCTATATTGTTCTGTGCAGTGGCTTCTCCCATTTTGGAAGAGCTACTCCTAAGTTACATGTTGGAAAGTGCACTTTTCCAAAGGCTGTCAATGTATCCCAAATTGCCCTTTCCCCAAGGCTGCACATGTCCCAAAACCAGCACTTTCCCAAATGCTTTCCACCAGCACTTTTTCAAATGCTTTTGTTGCCTGGCATGCAATGATTTTTTCCAAAATCTTACTTGCTGCTCCTAGACCTCTTGCTTCCAGCCAGAGAAGCTTCCTTGTTGGCCAGCTGTTTCAGCCCCTTTGCTTCATCTTTGGCACCCTTCACCAGCTTGGCACTTTCTTCCAAGAGGGCCTTCAAATCAGAGCTTGTGGTTTTCTTTTTGCCCCTCAAAGCCATCTTGAGCTGGGACAAAACTTTGGTAAGTTGGCTTGACCAACCCTCAGCTCCAGCCTTACCCTGCCTGCTCAGCTTTGGGCTGGCCTTTTCCAAAGCCAGGTCCAAATCACTTTGTGTGCTGGACACTGTGCCCCTTGCTTTCCTTGCCTTTTTCAAAGCTTCCTTGAATTCTTTCTCTTCACCTTCTTCCTCTTCTTCCTCTTCTTCTTCATCCTCACCCTCTTTGTCCTTGATGGCCAATTGCTTCTTGCCTTTTCCAAAGCCTTTTCCTTGCCTTTTCCTTTCCCTTTGCCTTTTCCCTTTCCCTTTGCCTTTTCCAAAGCCTGCGCCTTTTCCACCTGCTATGTCCTCCAAACCAAGGGACATGGCATCTTGATAGTACAAGGTGTTGAACCTGTCCTGCTCCTCATCTCCAGGTTCCATTTCCTGTCCCTGTTGCCATTTGGTGAGACTTCCACTTGGCTCTGGAAATCTTGGGGGTCTTTGTGCTGGTAGACCCCTGCTGTGGATGGGTCTTGGCGCCACACAACTCTGCCAGAGTTGCAGTGCAGCACCAGCTCATTCCATCCAAACTTGTTTGTGGCCTGCTTCTCTGACATCCAGCTGTCCATTTTTGTCGTTTTTTCCTTGGCCTCCACTTCTCTTGAAGCATGGAGGTACTTCTTCCCAGAGGTCTCCATAAGCCACTGGGCAGCCCTGAGGCCTTTCTCTTTCTTGTTCAGGCCTTCCAGGCCCCCCTTTTCCAAAGGGCTATTTGTCAAATGTGTCTGGTGTCTGGCCTCTGGACCAAACCTTTGCATGTTCCACTTTGGTGAGGCTGTCCTTCAAAGTTTGGGTGTGTTCTTCAGTGGTCCCTCCTTGGTTGGCAGCTGCTTTGTTTTTTTCATCCAGTGACATTTTGCTCAACTTTTCCAAATTCGACTTGTTCAGGTCATTTTTGGTTTTGGCTTTGGCTGCCTTTTCCAAAGCAGCATTTTTGGAGCCAGTGGCTTTTGTCTTTGCCTTGGCTTTGTTTTTTTTCAGTATTGTTTTTGGATTTTTCAAAATGCTGGGTTTTCCCAAACCCTGGTCTTTTTTCATTGCTTTCATGCTTCTCTTAGGTCCCATAGATCCTAAACACAACTTGGCAATTAAGGTTGCTTTGGTTTTTGAGCCACAATTTAACTAGGATTCAGCAAAAACAATTTTCATTAAAGCAGAAAATTGTTGGAATCCAAGAAGATTACAAAAAAAAACTTTTGAAATCAGAAAAGAATTCACTTGAATTCAAACAATATCAAAAAATCCAAATCTGATCAAATCTGATCAAATCTGATCAAATCTGGTGATTTGATCAGATTTGATCAGATTTGATCAGGTTTGATCAGATTTGATCAGGTTTGATCAGATTTGATCAGGTTTGATCAGATTGGGATGTTTCTTATATTTTTTGAATTCAAGTGAATTCTTTTTTGAATTTAAAGGAAATTCCGGTGAATTTGTTTTGGGTCTTACTGATTCCAAACATTTGGTCATCATAAGCCTTTGGAAAAGGGCCCTTATCAAAACTAAAAACCAAATAAATTTCACATGCACATGAAATGTTTTGCGCTTGTTTTCATTGTTTGTTTTTGATTTTTTTTCTATCTAATGTTGTTTTCATCAAAAATACATTCTTAAATATAAGAATTAAAAACATATACAACTATATTATTTATTGTTTGTTATTATGTGGTATTATGGTTTGACCAAAGGTAAACATATCCATGCCCATCCTTATATATATCTCAACTGTTTATCATGAACCAATATATTGACTTTAAAAGTTCTTTAACTAAATTAACTTTGTTTATTTTATTAATTATATTTCCAGCCTAACCCCTCCTGGCCCCAGTGCCTTCTTGGATGCATTTTTTCCTCAAGCAAATTTGGTCAGCTGTGGGCTGGCCCCATGTTGGGGCTTGCCTTGCTGGGCACTTCTCAGATGCATGCCCTTTTCCAAAGGCACCCACTTGCTTCAAACTTGCTGGAGCACTTTTCCACATGCTTGAGGTGCACATGCAGCATCTACCAGTTGGCACCCCATTCCTTGCAAAGTTTTCCCTCAGGGCTCTGGCCTCTGACTTTGTCAATGCTTCCTTTTCCAAAGAAGTCCAAATCTCATCAATCATTTGGCTGTGCCAATCTGGGCCCCCAGCACCAGACACTTCCACAATCAGCTTCAACTTTCCACCTTTTTCTGTGGTGCCTGCCAAGTAAGCTCTGGGATTCTTCGTGGCCACTGTTTCTTTATCTTGAGTCAAGGCTTTCTCTTCTCCTTTTCCAAAGAGGTTTTTACATGGTTCTTCTTTTCTTTCTTGCCTGCATCTTTCTTGGGCTTTGCTTTCTCTACCTTTTCCAAAGCAGATGCAGGCCTTTTCAGTGCCTTTTCCAAAGCAGATGCTTGCCTTTTCAATTGTTTTTTCCCATACCGCAAGGCAGCTTGCAAACCATCCTTTTCCAAAGATACCATTTGCCCAGGCCTTCTTCTGGCAATGCACACTGCAGCAGAGGAAGTGCCTGTTTTCTTTCGTGTGCCTGCATGGCTGTCTTCAAACATCGTGGGGAAACCTTTTGCTATCCATGGAAACATCACTGTTTTCTTTTTTCAGCTTTCTCTTTGAGTCTTCTGCTGCCCTTCCCTTTTCCAAAGGAAGTGCCACTGGTTTAGGTGCCTTTTCCAAAGCATCTGGGATTTCCAGCAGCTTCAAACCTTGCTGCAGCAGTGAGAAATCATCTCTGCAGAGTTTGGCAGCAGCAGCTGTGAGCCCCTCTCTGCCCAGCTTCCTCACATGGAAGAGGATGCAAGAGATCCTGTCCATTCTCAGGTTAGCTTACACCTGGCCAGAGCTCGAGGTGTCATTCAGCTCTGGCCTCTCAGCCAACAGGCTGATCAGTGCTGTCCTCAGAGGTTGAGGATGAACCTCTGCAGAAGACAAGTCTCAGCACTGGAGTCCAATGGTGTGGACTAACCCTTTTGGGCAAGAGCAATTGGCTTTGGAGACATGCTCATAGCTGCCCAGGTTCTACAATACCAGCACATTGTCTGCCAATACTTTGTATAGCAGGCCTGAATCTATGTAAGGTTTTGGAAAGTGTCTGGCACCACCTTTTCCTGGGCCTTTTCCCAAGCCTTCTTCTTGGTCTTTTCCAAAGCCTTCACCTTGGCCTTTTCCAAAGCCTTCACTTTTGCCTTTTCCAAAGCCTTCACTTCCCCAGCCTTCCCTTTTGCCTTTCCAAAGCCGTCCATTTTTGATGTGTATATCGATTTCTATGTTTGAGCTATAAACAGCTGCAGAAACACATGAAAACCATGTGCTGCAGCAGCAAAATGGCTACCAGACAGGCCTGGAAAAACACCAAAAAAATCAAAAGAAAAACATCCATCGAAAACAAGCAAAATCAAAAAAGAAATTCCTAACAAATCGCCTCAAAGCAATGATTTTTCCTTTTTGATTTTAACTCTTCATAAAAAAACAATTTAAAAATCATAGGGGCTAATTGATTGTAATCAAAAGGCGATGCTCAGGGTTGGTACATTTGCAAGATCAGAACTTGTGTTTTGTGAGCTCTTTTCTTTGCAACCATTCGCCACGGGCTACACTACGCCTCCTGCTGCTTCTGAGAAAAATCCGACAACAGCACCCTGCAGCGGCATCCTGCATTGGCACCAACATGCCAACTCCAAAGCGCACACACCACTTTAACTGCAGCACCTTGACCCTGCAGCGGCACCACCAGCCAGCTCCAGAGCGGACACGCCACTCTAACAGCTGCAGCGTGCAGCAGCACCCTTCACTAGCACCCTTGCAGCACGAGTTGGGTACAGTACGTACCCTCCTTGCAGCACCCTGAAGCATCACCCTTGCAGCAGCACCAGCAGGCTAGCTCGACAGCACCCTCAAGCAGCACCTTCCATCGGCATCCGCTCACCAGCATGCCCGCTCCAAAGCGCACACAGCACTCTGACAGCAGCACGCACAGCGTCAACAGCATGCCAGCTATGGAAAATCACCATTTTTAATGGGTAAATCCACTATTTCGACTGGGCCATTTTCAATAGCTTTTTGTTAACGTTTACCAGAGGGTAACCCCATGGTCGCCCTGGTAGGCCTATATCTCCTTCAACATCCCCGCGGATCATCTACTTGCAGCCTCGGTGATGTCGTGTCCGGCAGCCTTGGCAATGGCGAAGCTGAGCTACCCAGAGACGGAGATTTGCAGGTCGGGCGGAAGGGTCCCTGGTAAGGAAGGCTGGGCAGCCTTTTTTGATGCTTTCCATAAATGGTACCCTCTGGTAAACTAACATAGCTATGGAAAATCACAATTTTTAATGGGAAAACTAACTATAAATGACAATTTTCAATAGCTATGTTAGTTTACCAGAGGGTACCTAGTTTTGAAAGTTAACTTTGGATTGAAAAAACGTCCGAACCTGCTTGAAGCACTATATTTGTTGCTTAAATCTACATGTTTATTCCTTGAACCACTTGTTTTTTGGGATGAAAGTCAATCTTCTTGACTCAAAACTACAACATTCCCACTTTTTCGCTGTTCATCTACATCATCTACCCTTTTGCCATTTACCGGTGAAGTCCCTATGGCCCTTTTTTTTTCGCCAGGACCAATGACTTGCGCGCCATCACGAAGGACGAATCGGTGAACGTCTTGGACGCAATGGCCACGGGGGTTGGCACCGGCATCTACTTGGCAGCTTGGAAGCCTTCGTCGTCCGTCCAGCTGAGGGTGACTTGTGGATTCAGTGACCGGTGGATGATGAATAACTAGCATCAAAATGCTACGAACACTGGGGCTTGAGCTGAAAAAGAATGGTTTTAACCATGAAAAATTGTGATTTCATGGGATTTCATGGAGATTTTTAACAGGATAGAATGGGATAAAACATACTTGGGGGTGCAATTGAGGTGACTTTTTTGTGGCAAAAACCATGGTGAACTAAAGCCTTATAAGGTGGGACATGCCCCTCTGTTCGGTCAACTATGGCTTATGGTAGATGGATTTATATATATATATATGTAAAAACAAACGATTTCTATCAATATCTATCAATTTCTATGGTGGATGGAGGCGCCACTATACTTGCTGGTTGGTGGTTTGGTACATTTTTTTTATTTCCATATATCGGGAATATCATCAGCCCAACCGACGAACTCATATTTTTCAGAGGGGTTTCAAACCAAGGTATCGCGGCTCAAACCCCCCCCTCGTTGTTCAGGGTTGGCCGATACCTTAGCGGGTGTGCGTTGTACCCGCGGGTCATTTTGCAATTTTTGGTACTTTGCAATTTGGCCTTTCGACACTTCGGTTTGCTCACTGTCATTTGCTTGACTGACCAAACCCGATTTGTTTGACTTGGTGAACTTCCCTTTTGAACTGCTGAACTTGTACGGTGTGATATTGACATTGTCTATCACGTGCTCTTCATCTACCAATTGGGAACATCCGACAACCAGCCTCTGCAGTGGGCTTCATACACTGATTTTTGGTTATTTCAATTCAATTCCTGGAATTTCAAACGGGGGTGAGCTCCCCAGATTTTTTGTTTCTTGCTGGCTCCCTCTGGCTCTGCACTGGCCGACAGTGGTTATTCCTTTCAGTGAGCGACAACTGAGTGGACAGGTTTGACTTTCCGGTTGATACATCAGGGACGTATCTGGCCTCTGCAGTGAGCCTATCACTGGTGATCCTTGTGTCTTGTGCATGTTCTTCCTAGTACTGGTTTTTGGTGTAAGCTTTACCCAGCAGCAGCTGCAGAACGGCTACACCTACAGAGAGAAGAGCCGCCAGACGTGCACGTGCGAAGGCCCGTCACCAACTGTATTTATACAAGATTGGATTGACCCCCTCGTCGCATCAACACGTCCACAAGTGGATCAGAAGGTTGAGTGCTCACCATTCCCTGGACAAGCACCACATCGCAGTGATCAAAGCCAAGATGACAGAATCAGCAGCACATGCCTGGAGATGCGTCACCTGCATGAAAATCTGTGGCAAAAGCCACCAATTTTGTGGAGTATGTGGAAAATCATGGCACCTCTGTGCGGACCCTACCTTTGTCCCGGCCTCTTCCAGCACCAGACAAGTCCAATGGTCCTATGCCACCAATTGGAACGACCCTGCATGGGAAGATACAGCCTGGCCGCAGGAGCAAGACAATGGGGATACATGGACAGCATCCCCAAGAAGGCGTACAGTACCGAGGAGAAGGTCGAAAAAGGCCAAACCACTGCAGCAGGAAGGGAAATCGAAGGGCAAAGGCAAAGCCCAAAGGAAAGCTTCCGATGGCGAGACTTTAGGCCCATCAATGGCAAGCCTAGCGGCAGCAGATCCACCATGGCTCACCAGCCTTATGCAGCAGCCACCCGTGGCACCAACGCCGAGCTCAACCCCACCGGAAGACAAGCAGATCAAAACGATCATGGCTGCCCTGCGCAAGCACAACGACACCCTGCCGCCCGAACTGCAAGCCTTCGTGTCCGAAGCAGCTCAGAAAGAAAGTCAGCAGGAGACAAAACAGATGCACCATGCCGTAACAGCACATGGGAAAGCCAAGAAGGAGCTCCAGCAGGCCCAATTGGCACGCCTCAATTTGCATGCAGCATGGAGCAGGAAAAACAACTGACAGATCGTGTTACAGCTGCGGTGGAAGCCCTCGATCAAGCCAAAGTCAACTTGGCAAAGTCCAAGCAGACTGCTGGAGTAGAAGTCAAAGACGATGCAATGACCATCAGCGAGGACGATACGGAAAAAGACGTATCAGGACCAACAGCAGAGAAAATCAAACAAGGGATTTCCAATCTCCATTCAAGCCTGGAAGCACTCAAGTCTTCCGCAGAGCAAATGGTCGAAGAGGAACAGCAAGCCTTGAAACGACCCAGAACCAATGCATTTGCCCCGGATTCACATGCTACCAATACAGGAGAAATGCCCGATTTTGGCTAGGCCCTGCTAATATCTGTTTGGATGATATTGCCCAAGGGCCGTCATGTCATGATGTCGATGCGCACCCCCTCGTACTCAAGTGGTTGCACACAATCGTACATGACCCAACATACCTGTCAGAATGGGCTGCAATTGATCAAGCTAGGCACCTGGCCTGGACCCTTGGAGGCTCTCTCCCAGTGATCCTGCCTCGTATTATGGAAATGCCTAAGCCCATCAGTGTCAAGCCTGTCAGGAAACACGTCAATTTTGCTGAAGAGGTAGACGTATGCATTTTCTCCGATGTCTCACCTTTTTCATTTGCTTCACACGTGAATCACAGCAAGGTCCTTGCCACCATTTTGACGGGCATTGCCAATTTTGCCAATTTTGCGTTGCCTCAGAAAGGGATGACAGACGAACAAACCATGACGGTTTGGCCCATCAATCAGACCTCTGTCACAGACAAAGGCGCCATTGTCTGACACCTGATTTCTAGTGGTATGTTTGACCATGAAGGAACAGCCCACGATCATGTTTTGCCAGAAAGTTTTGATCCAGCCGCCATGCACCTGCAGTCTCATATAATTAAGTACGCCAATGGACACGAAGCTGCCCATGCGTCCAATTGTGAAGGATCTCAGAGGACCACTCCAACAGCAGACAACAGTTCTCCTGTGGTTTACCCAGACTTCCGTGGTCTTGATAAGGTACCCTTCCACAGCTTTCAGATTCAACAGCAGGTTCGTATCAATGATGCCAAACCGCCAATCCAGCAGTACCGCTTAGACCATCAAAGCCCTCTGGACACAAGAGACGAGTCTGATGCCCAGACGGATGATGAGCAGGAAACTCCGGGCGAGGATGGTGGCAATGATAGAGGACCCTATCTACCCGCATTTGCCCGTAGACTGGAAGCCTTGCTCAGAGCCAGAAACCTTCACCCTGACGATGGGGATTTTGACCTGCCAGTCAGAACATGGTATATCAACCACAATACTGTACATCGTTGGACCTCACCACGAATTTTGCAGCTCGTCGGACAGCCTCACACGTGGGAAGCCCAAATCACGTCATTGTGGATTGACCAGATCGATGACCAAGATTGGTACGACGTGGTGGTCGTGCAGCCTGATCCACCACGTATCCCCCGACATCATTTTGTTGCGTTAGATTTGATTGTCACCCAGTCTTTGGAATCCACCAGGCAGCCAGGGTTGATCACAGTGCTGCCGACCAGACCAGAAATTGGGGACATGTATGCAGTTGCAGGTTCCTTTCCAGAAACCATCAGCGGTCAAGATGTCATTAGGATTGCCGATGCTGCGGCCTTTTGCCGATACCGGGTTTGCACAATCACGCACAGATGGCAACAAATCCCATTGACGCTGACCCCTGCTCACATTGTGGGACCTGGGGATGGATATCAAATTGTGATACATGTGCCACGTCACGCCAACCCACAACATGATGCGCATGGATATGATGAAGGTCCCCCTGTTGAAAAGGCCGCCAAACGCAGTCGAAGTGAACCAGCCAGTTCCTCCACAGACCACGGACCTCGTGCTGGACCTGTTAATCAGGACATCACCCCAATGCTGCACATCTTCCAATTTGAGGGGCGGAAGTCTTAGTGCCACTGGAAGTATCCCAGCAGCTGCTGCCTACCCATGAGTTAGCCAACCTGTTGCAGGTACCTCTGGACTGCCTGGAAAGCTTCCATTTCATGCCAATACCCCCCGATGGACTCCCTGAGCAAGATGTGGCCGCAATCGTTCAAAGAACTGGTGATGTACAGCTTCGCACGACCGACAGACTCATCATGATAGATATCATGTATCATCATCATGAAACACGAGTTTACATCCAACCGACGGTGGTCAGGGAGGTTAAAAGAGTTGGGTATCAGATTATCCGACCGCATCTTCTCCTAACAGCAGCAGTCTTTCATTACTGCCAGGCGCTGACTGACCACTGTGAGGTCTTCCTGGATGGTGTCATTTGGCCAGAATCCGAACATTCCCCACGGAATGTAGAACATGGGTCCTATGCTCTCATTGAGATCTCGCCGCCAGCAGGATACCAAGTCGACACCAGGTTGGCAGTACGAACCCTGCAAGCTGATGGAGAGACAGATGCATTCATGCATGAGATTCAGGAAACGGACCCACAGAACGATCACATGCAGCTCACACAAATCACCGCCAAGATCTACAGGCGCATTCCCATCCGGTGCTTGCCGCATTACAAGTCGCAAGCCATAGAGACAGCTGACCAATTGGGTGCGGTACTGCAGTCACTGACTGATCTGAACCCCCAATGCCAACAGAGCCATGCCGATTCGTTCAATGGTACATTCCCACATGATGCAGTTGAGTCACCATGCATGCAACCAGTCCAAGCCGCCTGTGAGCAGCCGTACAATGATGCCAGTGTACAGACATCAGTAACAGCAGGACCGGCCCTTGCTGAAACTGCCAGCCATCCGCCCAAAGATGTCTTGCATGCGTCAATTCCTCCAACAGGACTGCGATCCAACCATGGTGGTAGACCTGAGCTTCATGCACCTAAACAATGCACCTTGCACAGATACTTTGCCCAGGTCAAGGAGCAGCAGTGTGCTGCTCCCCCGTTGCCCAATGGCAAAGGTCAGACAACATTGCATGCCTTTTTTCCTGTCAAAGCCAAAAGCACTGCGGCACCCACGGTTGAGATAAACCACCAGATGGCCACTGATACCCTCATTGATGGAAAACTACGAGGCCACCTGCATGACGTGACACGCATTGCAAATGACCACACAGTGTCACCGCCAACACTCACTACCCACAGGCCCCGATTGACCGGTCTGGAGCGACAACCGACTCCGCCGCGACCAGCATGGCTCATTCATTTGGACAATTTGTTTGAAGAGTTAGCCACCACTGTACACCCAGAAGTAGGCCCTGTGCTGCGAGTGGAGGTTTGGTACCTACACCATGTCACTTTTCCTGAATGCCCTGCGCCACGACTGGTTGAGCTTGACAGTTTCAGAGAGCTCTGGTACGCTGACCTGTGTATGGTATGGTTGGACCACATTGCTCGCAACCAACCGTTACGAGTCCTCAATGTGCTGCCCAACCCTCCATACCAACTACGGCCCCATGCTGATGTGCATGTCATCCTCGAGCAGGGCATGGACCCAATGAAAGCGGCATTGCACTTCACCACCATTTTCCTTGGAGGTACACGCATTGGTTTGTTTCAGAGGGTCGAGTCCACATCCAACTGGATTTGCACACAAGATATGATTGACCGTCATGGCTTTCAAACACAATGCAGTTTTCGGACATGTCACATGCACTCTGGTAGACTCAGGTTCATGATGAATGAACGTGAAGAGATCTTTTCAGGTATGAGTGCAGTGCTCACTGTTGGCCCTGTACCCACTCAGCATCCAGCCCTAGAAGGAGACAGCAGCGGAGCCCGCACCGCCGCACAAGAACCAGAAGCAGAACCTGAATCCGACCTCACCAGTACGATGCAGACCAATTCAGCGCCATCTGCTGCACGACAAAGACCGCATGACTCTGGACGCACGATTGCCGACGGCACGGCAGACAGTACAAACTCGACAGTCCCAAGCCACCGAATGCCTCCGCATGTACTCAGTGAATTCAGGCAGACTCTCGAATGGCACATCCAAACTGGACCAGCAGCATGCATTCACCAAATGAATGCTCCAGTGATTGTGCACACGTGGTTTCTAGATTCACTTCGAGTCACTCACACAGAGGAGTTTCGGACAGTCCAGTTGCAGCCGCAACAGCATACATGGCACAGTGACATTTTAGCCAGATGGCAGGACAAGCTGGACCCAACTTTGCCCACTCAGCTCCATGTAGTCACCCCGACGCAATGACCTATGGAGAGCTGCCCTCTTGGCCGTTTCCGTTGACCATAGACCCATGGACAGCCCCAAATACTATTGTGTTATGCTGGACCATGAGACGGATGTTGAGCAGTTAGGATTCATGTCCTTGATCAAACATCCTGCCAACCCCCAGGCAGACAACTACTGGATTCAGGCCAAGCATGGTGAAGTCATCATTCCAGAAGGCACCACTTTTCCAGTACGCCATGGCTACAGTTTTGAACTCACGGCCTTCAGAAGGGAGGACCCATGGGAGGAAGGGACATCGCTGATCCAGATGCAGTTTACCAAGATCCGCAAATCGATCGTTGGCATTCACCGCATGTTGTGTACCTCTGCACATCAGTATATGATCAGCAACACACTTTCTGGAGATGCTACCACCCTGCAGTCAATCAGCGTTGCAACTGACCCCAGTAATGCAAATCAAATTTGTGATCACTTTGCTGCGCTGACCTTTTTTGCAGCGCTTCAAGCCCTGTGGCAACCGATTGCAGTGCGAACAATGGCTCACGTGCCACCACTGGTAGCCATTCAAACGTGGTATTTGGATCACATCAGATACCCTCAGAACTTTGTTTCCAGGACTGTTTTGCTGCCAGCCAATCCCGAAGACTGGATTCAACGTATGCGCAGTGTGTGGCATGATGTTATCCTGCCGGGCTGCCTGTTGCATTTTGTAATCGTTCAGCCGGATCCTCCATTACTGGAGCTGACCACAGCCGCACATATCCTGATTGTACAGCAACCAATCAATGGATTCAAAGCAACGCTTTTCACGGTATTTGACTCAGCGATGCCGATGCAGCCTCCAACAAGGTTTGCCTCAATTGCCCCATCGCCCCTCCCCCAAAGCACGTTGCTGGTACTTGCCTATCGGGATATCCATTGCCAACTGCCAACCATTGAATGCTCGACATGGGTCGGGTGACAATGAAGTTCTGCCTGGACAAACTGCCCCCATTATTGATGGGCATTCCTTGGCTATTGCAATTCACCAGCACCATCACCCAGGACCCGATGATGCTGATGCCTGGGACCACACCCAGCAGCCACGGAGTTCCCGAGGTGACTTGCAGGCACAACGGCCTATCCAAGAAAACATTGCCAGCGTACCCAGTCACCTGGATGCCACAAGTCGAGCTCCACTGGCCACCCAGCCAAACAAAACGCCGGTGCTGCTCAATTTGGAGGCCGTGATTCCAGATGAACGCACGCATGCCGACTCACAGTTAGACGACACCCTGCCACAGATGCTTTGGTTTTCCGATGAAGCCTGGATGCTACGCATGCAACGGTGCCCGCCTTGCCAATTGCGACCTCTACCAGACGGTCTGCGAATGCCAGACGTGTGCTACTGGCCCCTGATACACCCAGTGCCACCAGACTCAGACTCCACGAGCCCCCTCACCCTGTACCTGGATGGCTCCGCAAACGGCACCCATGCAGCTTGGAGCGTCATTGCCACGCTCCAAGTCACCCAAATGGACCAAGTGACTGAGGCATTCATTGGTTGTCTCTATGGAGTTGTACACATTGCACCCGAACATCCTGCATGGGCGGGAGCTCAATCTATGGATAACATTGCTGCAGAGTTATCCGCACTTGCATTTGCGCAGCAAGTGGCCATCAGATGGCCCCACAACCACAGCATTTGTATCCGCCCTGATCTCTCGCTGAGCCGGCTTGTAGCCACTGCGACAACAGTATGCAAATCCAACACACTGCTATCCCAGATATGCCGTGCTCAAGGTTACTGGTTGGCGCCAACCACCCACATCAAGGAAATCAGGGGCCACAAGGGATTTGCATGGAACGAACTGGCTGACGCAGTTGCCAAATGGACTCTACACAATGCTCCCGAAGAAGCACTGGATGAGTTTGCAGCTCTGCACGATTTCGCCACCCACCAGCATGATGTTGCGTGGACTTGGATGCAAACCACCCATGAGTCAGTGGCCGCCTGTTACCCCCCCCTAATTGAACAGCAGATCCTGCAAATCACGCAGTCAGACTTGAAGCTTGGCGTCAAGCCCATTGAGCACTGTGAGGACGCTGATCCTGGAACCCTTGCCATGCCTTGGACGATGAAGGCTACCTCTGCCAACGTCCTTGCCGTTGACATCCGCAGTGTCAAAGGCACGCCTTCCAGACGAAACAGTCACCGTACTATACGGCTTGACCAGCACTGGCACAAACTCCAAACCCATGTTATTGGAGTGCAAGAAGCACGCACCCCATCAGGCCAATATCAGTCCATGCACTACAAAATATTGGCATCCGGAGCCACCGCCACCAAAACGCCGCTATATGGCTGTGAATTGTGGCTCCATCGTACGCTCCCCCTTGCCAAAACCACCGATGGCACCTCATTGACCCTGGGCGAAGCCAAGCTTGTGGTGCACTATGCCGATCCAAGACGACTCATTGTGAAAGCCCAGATCGAAGCCATATGTTGCACTTTCATCGTTTTACATGCTCCATGCCAGACGAACCCAACCCCAGGGCAGCCTACGCCTGGTGAGAGAGCCCAGGCCTGGTGGGATGAAAGCAGCAGAATCCTCACCAAATGTGGTACCCAAGGACTTTGCTGGCTGTTTGTAGATGCCAATGCCCCACTTGCTGACACAGCCACTGACCTCATCGGCCCCCTCGGCGCAGAGCCCACCAATGCTGCCGGGGAAGCCTTGACGGAATTTCTCCAGGCCCACAGGCTTGCGGCCCCGTGCACGTTCGACCAGTACCACGTCGGTCAGACGCAGACATGGACACATGCAACCGGGAAACGAAGCCGCAAAGACTATATCTTTATCCCGGAACACATGCTGCCGTGTGTAACATCCAGTCATGTTGATGTATCACATGACACAACGTTTGCGCACGAGGACCACATCCCTGTTACCCTTATCTGCAGTGGATGGCACACCCCAGCGCATCCACCTCCACGGTACACCTGGGATGAAGAGAAACTCCTGGATCCAGCCTGTTGTGATGCATTTCAAGCTGCACTGCTTACCCTCCCCATTCCAAAATGGAGGGTGGCCGTTGATGATCACGCGGCCATTTTTGAAAAGCAGGTCTTGGATCTTAGCCAACAATTCTTTGCCAAACGCTCGGCTAAGGAACGCAAAATCTCCCTAGAAGAGGACACCCATGCCCTCATTGCCTTCAAGCGCCAAGCGCTTGATTATGGTCGCAAGAATGGGGTCATCCATGACCAATGCTTCCGAGCCGAACTTAAACAGGTTGAGAAGGACGTTGCCAAGCTTGTGCGCAGGGATACCCAAAAGCACTATGACCAGGTACTTGCGAAGCTTGATGCAGCTGGTGAGATGTCCAATCACCGACTGGTGTACAGGATGCTCCACAGATTAGGCCGCAAGAAAGGTGGAACACCCCCTGGCCCAAGACCGCTCCCAATGCTGCGCAAGTCCGATGGAACCCATGCCCAAAGTTACAATGAACAGCAGATGATGTGGATGGAACAATTCTGTGCCATCGAAGCAGGCCTGCCAATCACCTGGAATGAGCTCTTGCGCAGAAACGAAGCAGCCAAGGAGACCATGCCAGCCCATCAGTTCGAACCAGCCGTATTCCCCACTGCATGGGACATCCAAGCGGGGATAGCCTCGCTCAAGCGGGACAAAGTCCCAGGACCCAATAACCTGCCTCCAGCTGTCATGAAGGCAGGCGGGGAAACCATGGCACGGCACCTCACAACCCTATTTGCGAAAACCACTGCCCATGCTGCCGAACCTTTGCATTGGAAAGGCGGTCGCCTGGTCCCCCTCTGGAAGGGCAAGGCGGCACCGGATTTGGCACATGCGTACCGCAGCATATTCATCTCGAATTACAGTTCCAAACTGTATCACCAAACAGTCCGGCGACACTTAGTCAGGACGTGGGAAGCAGGGATCAGCCACCTCCAATGTGGAGGAAGAAGAGGAGTAGGCACCGACGTAGCCCACCACATTGTGCAGTTGCACCAACATTGGGCAGCCCAAGCTAAACTCCCTACAGCTGTGCTCTTCCTTGACCTCAGGTCGGCCTTTTACATGGTTTTGCGCCAAACCATCACTTCCTTGCCGTCCAGCAATGAGGCGTTTCTGGCTGCCATGGCGAAACTTGGTCTCCCCATCGACCAAGTCCTTGCTATGGCCTCTTCTGCGGAAAAAGAAGTTGCTACAGAAGGGTTGTCCAACCATCTGCAGAGGGTATTGCATGATATGCTCACGAACACGCACTTCACAATCCAAGGGCTCCAGGACCCATGCCTTACCACACGTGGTACAAGACCAGGGGACCCGGTGGCGGATGTTTTATTCAATCTGTGTATGTCCAAACTGCTGACGGATTTCCATGCCATGATGGCAGCCACGGACACCCTTCCCTGGCTAGGCCATGCCGACTGGGTAGCCGATTTCACTGAAGCAGAGCCCCTTCCAAGTGAAGGATACATAGATGTCACGTTTGTGGATGACTGTGCCATCCTTGTACATGCCAAGGACAATCACCGGATCCCCCAAATCATCATGCCCATTGTGGAAGCATTTACAGCAGCTGCCGCCAAGAGAGGACTGGAAGTAAACTTCGATAAAGGCAAAACTGAGTTGCTATGGTCCATCACAGGGAAAGGAGCACGAGCTGCCAAGGAACAAGTGTTCCACTCGGGACAATGCCTCCGATGGACTGGCGAGGCGGGATCCTACAGCCTGCATGTCTCGCACCAGTACAAGCATTTGGGAACCTGGACCCAAACAAAGAACAGACACACCAGACAAATCAACGCCAGAGCCACTGCAGCCCGCCAACAATGGGGGCAATTAGCCCGGTCCTTTTTCACCAAAAAGCTGGCCCTGTCGACTCGAGCCCGAGTGTTTCAAAGCCTGGTTGTGTCCAAGATGCTCTATAACGCCCATGTATGGACAGGCGTGAAAGCACATGAATGGGACAAATGGGCGAACCAGCTCCGTGGTCCCATAGCGCTGCTCATGAAAGGAGTCCTCGCCACTGCCAGAAAGTTCAACCACACCACTGACCACCTATTTGCATGGTGTGGCATATTGCCGCTGGCCCAGCAAGTGCATGCACACAGACTGAGGTTTGCTCAAAGGCTCTTCCAGCGATGCCCGCCCATCACATGGCGCCTCATGCAGGCTGATGATACTATCGGCTCATGGCCACAGCTCTTGAGCGACTCATTTCAATGGATGCGGCGCCACTACGACAAGCCTCAAATTTTGCCATCCACAAACGACCTTCATGCCTGGATTGCTCATGTCCAGTTGGACCCCTACTGGAAAGGCCGTGTCAAGAAAACAGCGCGACTGGCCTTTCACTACAATGCAGCCCAGGCTGAGCACATGGTATGGCAACATAACTTTGAGGCCACGTTGGAAGCAGCGGGTGCAACCTTGCCGACAAACCCCACCATCACCCCTGGCCCGGAGAGGTGGATGTGTGACCTTTGCAACAAGGTCTTCCAGTCTACCCGGGCGCTTGCAATGCATGCCAGCCGCGAGCACGGCTACAGGAAGAAAGTACGTTACTTCGCAGTAGGTGACACATGTCCTGCTTGCTGCCAGCTGTTCCACACAAGAAACCGACTGGCAATCCACCTGGAGAAGAACACCAAGTGCTATGATGTGGTGCAAGCATGTTGGCCACCGATGCCGCAGGCCCAAGTTGACCTCTTGGATGCCGAGGACAAGCAGACTGAGTCCCAGTTACGCCGAGCTGGATGGTGGGCATCCAAAGCCTTTGATCCCGCAGTTCAGACCGCAGGACCACGGCTACCACCGCTTCATGACCCGGCCTGTGAGATCCACTACAACAAAACGCTCTGCAGACGTCCCCCTGATGAGGTAGCTTACCATAACCTGCAAGGGCACCGTGTTGAAGCTGACCCCACCAAACATCAAGGCCTGTGGTGGCACAACAGTGACCTTCCATCCTTCATTCTCCAATCACCTCAAGGAGTCGATAGTGGATGAGGCGCATTTTGCATGGGAGGCTTAGCCAGAGATGCAGCGCGGTTACACATTCGCGCCCTGGTGGTGGTGCACTTCTTTAGCGGCTACCGCCGTGAGGGCGATTTGCACCAAATAGTCGAGCAAGCGGCGCAGGACAACGGAGACCAGATCTTTGTGATCTCAGTAGATCTCTGTATGCAACGCCAAAAAGCTGACCTCGCGACCCACACAGCCCTGGTGTGGTGGAAAAGCAGGGCATATGCTGGGCAGCTGATCTCGGTCGGTGGCGGGCCGCCTTGTGAGACGTACACAGCCGCCCGCCAATGCGATGACCTTGGACCCCGCCCTTTGCGCTCCAATGGGGAACCGCTAGGGCTGCCAGGTCTCACCATCAAAGAATGGAAGCAAATCCACATTGGGGATAGACTTCTCCGATTCCTCCTTGACATGCTCCTGACCATGGCCCTACTGGGATACTCAGGCTTTGTGGAACATCCGCAATACCCGACTTGGACGGGAAGAAGCGATGTCACAAGCATCTGGTGCCTACGTGCCACCAAGCTGTTGCGACGCTTGAACTGTGTGACCGTAGTGAGTTTCGACCAATGCACATGCGGGGCTCTAGGGCGCAAGCCCACCACCTTGCTCTTGGTGCGAATGAGCCAGGTGAGACGCCGTCTGCTTGCATTGGGCCGTGGAGGAAGATGCAACCATCACAAAGGAGCACATCAAGCCCTCATCGGCAAGCAGGAGGATGGAACCTTCCAAACGGCGAAGGCGAAGATCTATCCGTACAGACTTAATTTGATTTTGGGTCAGGCAATGCACACCTTCGCGGCTGACCACCTCACCGCTGAAGTTGCCAAGGTGCTGCCTGATGAATTTGCACCATATACAGAGCAGTTTTTCATGGATCACACAGAAATCCAAAGGGATTATCATGGCTGATCCGCTGCTGGTGCACCCCTAGCATGCGACACCGAGTGCTGATCCGGCACAGCAGAGGCATTGGAAAATGGGGTTCAAACCACCAACCAGTAAAAACATAAACAATTTCTATCAATTTCTCATATATCCACCACAAATCCATAATCTCCAATGTAACTGGGGATGCTGCCCTGAGAGATCTGTCCACAGGTTCACAAGCCAACCCTCTGAGCAGTGGCTAAACCCCCCTCTTGGATCTCTTGGTTGGTGACAGCCAGGAAGTTATACCCGTTTTTTATGGGAACGTGAACCGAACCGACTCATGAGGGGAATCCCAGGCAGCGACGATTGCTGGCATGCTGATTGCTTTTGTGGCAGCCATGGCATTTTTGAAGCTTCGGTATGAACACGCTTCGCTTGCAACGGTGTGCTGACACCCTGATTATACGCTCGGTTGTTGTTAGGGTGTTCTATTCAATAACCAAACGAACGGGTTCAGGTTCAATACCCCATGCTATCCACATGATAACATTAATTACCAGTAGTACCCGCACGAGGCGGGGCGGAAGTTGCCTTAGGGATATATATATATATACATATATAAGACCTTTCTCATCTATAGAACTTGCATGCGCCGTGCGCCAGCCAAGCCCGTGCGTGCGTGCACTCTGCGAAACTGGTGTCTTGTTTCACATGTGGGGCCCCATGTCACATTTCAAGCTCCACTTCACACTTGACAGTCCTCACACTCCACACTACACACTTCACACTGCACTCTTCACACTGCACTCTTCACACTGCACCCTTCGCAGTCAACACTTAACTTCACACTGTACTCTTAAGACTCCACACTTCACACTTCACACTCCACACTTCACACTTCACACTGCACTCTTCGCACTCCAAACTTCACACTTCGCACTCCAAACTTCACACTTCACAGTCCACACTTCACGCTTCACACTCCACACTTCGCACTGCACTCTTCACGCCCTTTCTCACTGCACTCTTCAACACTCCAAACTTCACACTTCACACTTCACACTGCACTCTTCACGCCCCACACTTCACACTGCACTCTTCACACCCCACACTTCCTCTCATCTGAGCTCTTCTCACCTTATCCCAGCTCAGCTCTTCTCATCTCATCTCTTCTCATATGTCATCTAAGCTTTCATGAATCACTTCCCAGTACTACTACTACTAATCACTGTCGCAGCCTTGATGCACCCACTCCAATACGATTTACGATCTTCAGCTGCTAAAGACAATAGTATTACGCATGCAGCCGCTGCGCCAAGCAACCTTGACGCAGGCATTCCAATGCAATTTGCAGAGACTCAGTTGCAAAACACAATAGAACTATGCGCAATGGTGTCGGAAATTGCAGCTCCAAAACCGGGATCTCGACGCCAAAGCAGAAAAAAGACGATTTTGAAGCACTTGTTAAAAGGATTTTTAAAAGGAAAATTACTAGCGCCAAAATTGCGAAAATCTGCTGACAATGCCACTGTCGCAGCCTTGATGCAGCCATTCCAATACGATTTACGATCTTCAGCTGCAAAAGACAGTAGTATTACGCATGCAGCCGCAGCACCAAGCAACCTTGACGCAGCCATTCCAATGCGATCTGCGGAGACTGAGTTGCAAAACGCAATAGAACTATGCGCAATGGTGTCGGAAATTGCAGCTCCAAAACCGGATCTTGACGCCAAAGCAGAAAAAAGACGATTTTGAAGCACTTTTTAAAAGGATTTTTAAACGGAAAATTACTAGCGCAAAATTGCGAAAATCTGCTGCCAAATCACTATCGCAGCCTGGATGCAGCCATTATAATGCGTTTCGAAGCATCACGTCGCTAACCCGCATCTCTCTACGCGCATGGCAACACCAAATGGCAACAATCATGCAGCCATTCCAATGCGATCTGCCACCACAGCTTCAAGAAACGCATAGAACTACGCACACAGGAACAACCA